>Ga0209605_1004701_pt1 | contig 11027 bp, 7 predicted proteins | sample AD_UKC035_MetaG_FD_184408 | JGI IMG/M metagenome (GOLD analysis project Ga0209605, IMG submission 184408) | Active sludge microbial communities of municipal wastewater-treating anaerobic digesters from USA - AD_UKC035_MetaG (SPAdes) (version 2) | ecosystem: Engineered > Bioreactor > Anaerobic >...
GCGAGAATGTACGAGAGAAGAATCGAAGGCCTCTCGTCAGAGGGAATCTCGGGCCTCAATACAATCGCATGGGGAAAGGAAGAATACTCAGGAATCCAGCAATACAGAATTAACCCGGGGTTGTGATCATATGAACTTCAATCAGAGAATCAAGATACAGAAGAAGAAGGTCACCAGAGGAGCGATGGGAAACACAGAGAGTTGGTCTGATGTCGAGACGGTCTGGGGCCTTGTCGTTCCTATCTCTGTGAGCGGACTTGCCGCATATTCTCAGGCAGGAAAGACGGAGATAACCCACAAGCTCGTATTCCGTTCGCCATTGACTCTAAATCTCTCGGAGTACCGCTTCGTGTATGACTCTGAGACATACATCCCTCAGGATCCGCCGGTTTTCGATTCGAGGTACACAACCATTCTCGTCAAGAGGGTGTAATCATGGCCACAAAGAAGGTGTATCAGAGCAATGTAAAGAACGTGGTTGATTCAATAGAGGACATCACGGCAAAGCGGCTCTGGCTCGCTGGCAATCATGTGAAGTCCGTCATTCAAGAGACACTTTCGGGTACGAGACACGGAAAGGTCGCAAAGGTCCCGGGTACAAGCAAGACATATATCCAGTCGGCTCCCGGCGAAGCTCCTGCCGTTATGTACGGAGATCTTAGAAAGAGCATTTCCGTGCGAGTTGACCAGGAAGGCAAATGGCTCGTGGCGAAGATAGGAACGGCACAATTGAAAGCCATGAGACTTGAATACGGCGGGTACGGAATGGCTCCCAGACCCTACATGAAACCTTCGTTCGAGAAAGCTAAACCCAAAGTGGAAGAAATCATTAACAAGAGGTGGTTCTGATGGACACCGAGAAAGCAATTCTCTCAGCACTTTACACCCATATCGCCAATGATTCACAGCTCGATACTGTCTGCTCGGGTGTCCGTCTTGGCCTCATCTGGACTCCTAAAGACGAGACGTTTCCTTACCTCGTTCACAGATTAATGGCTTATGCCGATGACAGCGGGATCGTTCAGAGAGCCGACTACTTCCTTGATCTCTGGGACCATGGAGATTCGGCAACAAAGATATATTCAATGCGAGAAAGGGCAGTGGCCCTTCTTGATAAAGCCTGCATTGTTCAAAATGGCGAAGGATATGCGGTTGTTCAGTCTGACGAAGAGATGAGCGGGAATCTGATTTTCGCTCGTCTGCGGCTTGCCTCGTTCGGGCTGATACCCGAAGACGTAGATAAGATATGGCACTACTCAATGACCTTCTCCATGCGATTCACAAGATCACTTACCGAAATTACCAACTTGACGTAAAGAAGGAGGAAACAGTATGAAAGGAAAGACCGGTTTTTCAACCAACACAGCGGACCGGCTGCTTGTTGATGCCGCTCAGGTCGTTCTCAACTACGGAGAAGTAGCCGAGGCAAACCTGGGTGCAACAAGAGACGGTACGAGTTTCAATCTGAACAGAACGTTCAGAGAAATGCCGTTCGATGGTATGAGAGGCCCAACCAAGGGAATGAAGAGAAGAGAGAGAATAGAAGCCTCGATCGCCTGCAACCTATTGGAGATGACGAAAGCCAATCTTCAGCTTGCCATTGCTGGCGCTACCGACTACACGCCTGATCCTGTGGATGCAGATTTCGATTACATCCATGGTGGGCCTGTTGCGGATGCCGATTACATCGACAATGTCGCACTTGTTGGAACTCTCTCGACTGGCGACGATGTAATCATCCTCATCTTCAATGCACTTCCTGACGGTCCTCTGGACTTCTCGACTACCGATGCGGATGAGCTTGTTCTTCCGATCACCTTCATCGCACACTTTGACCCTGCCAAATACGACGATGAAACGGGAGAATGGGAAGAACCATGGGAAATTAGATTCCCTGTGGCCGCTTCATAAGAATCTGGGGAGCTTCGGCTCCCCTTTCTTTATGCGCGATATTCGCGTAATCGGCTTGCAATGGTGGCAGTACACACTTCAGAATTACGGATTTCTCGGCTACTTCGTCAAGCTGACCCGGCAAGACAAGAGTGTTCAACTATTCGGACCGTTTCACACGACCGATGAGGCATATGAAAAGCTACTTCAAATAGCAGAGGAGGAAAGCAGATGAAAGAAGACTGGATCAAGACAGAAGATGAAAACTTCATTAACCCGGAAGAGATCGAGGAGTTCTCGATTAAACCGGACAAGAAAAACTTCAAGAGGTTCGTGATACTGGCGAGGCTCAAATCAGGTCAGAGAAGACCTGTCAAGACGAACATTCCATCAATCGAAATAGCTACGAAAGAGGTTCACAGACTATTAGAGGAGATTAAAGGAGGCAAGTGAAATGGCAGAAGCAAAGAAGAAGACAGAAAAGACAGAGGCCAAAGAAGAAGCGATCCTGGATAAAGACGTTTTTGTGGAGATCGAGGGCATTCGGTACAAGATGAACCGCATGGGGCTAAGGACAATGATGAAGATGGGATCCATCCTCAGTGTCGGTGCAGCGATGATGGGGAAGAGTCTGACGGACACAAAGGATCTCACCCCTCAGATACTCGGAGCGATGCTCATCGGCGGGGCTTTCAATGCCGAAGATCAGATGCTCGGTCTTCTCGCGCATCTTCTCCTGAGAGAGGATGAAGAAGGAAACTGGATAGAACTGACTAAGAAAGAAATACTTGACACCGACAAGTTCCCAATGAGTGCAATTCTTCCCATCGTTGAAGGACTTGTCGAGAATCAGGACATAAAGAGTTTTTTTACGGATTTCGTCGCGTTCATGAAGAGACCGGCTATGAAGCATCTCTGGCAGAAGGTATCGACCTGATCCAGCAACGTTATGGTTGGACCGACGAGCAGGTCCTTTCTCTTCCCTACGCTCGCTTCTCAGAAATAGTCGAGGTCATCTCAAAAGCAATCGAGAGAGAACAGAAAGCGGAGTACACGAAGGCGGCCTTCATAGGCTACCAGACTTATCTATGCACTCCGAAAGACAAGAAGACAAGAGTAATAGGCTTCGATAAGTGGCTCAAGTCTCTCGGCCTCGAACATAAGAAGCCGGAGAAAGCACCAACACAGGAAGAGATAGAAAGGGCTCGCAAGAACGCGGAAAGGATTATGGCTATGGACAGAGAAAAGTTCAGGGCCGAGAGAAAGAGACGAAGAAGGAGGTAGCATCATGGCCAGTGGCATGGAGATATTCAAACTCTGGGGAACCATAGAGATAAATAAAAACAAGGCCGTAGCCGACATCAAAGCCGTAGATGCTACTGCGCAAAAGTCAAGCAAAAACATTCAAGGCAACTTCGGCAACATTGCGAAGAGTTTTGTCAAAGTGTCAACAATCATTGCAGGAGCAGCAGCCGCAATTGGCGGCGCTCTTATCGCCCTTGCCGTCAAGACCTCGAATGTGGCCGACGAGATCGATAAAATGAGCATCAGAACAGGGGTCTCAAGAGAGAGGCTTCAAGAACTGAAATATGTGACCTCCCAGACGGGAGTAGAATTTTCATCTCTTCAGACAGCGATCACATTCCTGACTCGTTCAATGACGGGGGCTGAGAGTGGTTCTCAAAGACAAGCGGACGCTTTTGCGGCTTTGGGTATCAAAATACTGGATTCTGCCGGAAATATGAGAGACGCGACGGTCGTATTCGATGAAGTCCTCAATGTTCTTTCATCAATGGAAAACGAGACGGAAAGAAACGCAATAGCTCTCGAACTGTTTGGAAGAGGAGCGGCAGAGCTGACACCTTTGTTTGCCGCGGGAACAGAAGGGATCAGGGAACTTTCAGAACGCGCCCACGAATTTGGTCTGGTTATGGACGATGAAGCGATCGCCGCGAATGTCAAATTCAAAGATACTCTCGATACACTCAAGAAATCTGTCGGCGCTCTCATGATGAACCTTTCCAACGCGGTTCTCCCATACATCCAGAAAGCCGTTGACTGGCTTCTGGTTAACATCCCGAAGGTAGCCATCATTTCGGAATATGTCGGTGAAGAAATCAGACTGACTTTTGAATACATTCCTAAGCTCATCGGGGCAGTCATGCAAACTCTCTGGGACTGGTTACAGAAGGGATGGGACTGGACAATTAACCTCGTGGGCGATGCGTGGAACTGGATCAAGGAAGACGGTTGGCCGTGGTTGGTAAAAGTAGCGGAGACTACATGGAACTGGATTCTTACTGGCTTTGACTGGTTCAAGACTAATCTTCTCCCCTGGGTCGGAGGCATAGTCAATACCACTTGGAACTGGGTTCTGACTGGTATCGACTGGTTCAGAAACAACCTCTTCCCATGGATAGGTGAGACCGCGCATACGACATGGGACTGGATAGTCAATGGTGTGAGTTGGCTTGCGGATAACCTCGTTTCGTTCTTCATGTCAACATGGAACTGGATTGTAACCGGCCTTGACTGGGTAAAAAACAATCTGGTTTCATTCTTTGAAAGCACATGGAAATGGACTCTTCAAGGGCTTGACTGGCTCAAAGACAATCTAACTGCATTCTTTAAGACAACATGGTCATGGGTCTTAACCGGCCTTGACTGGATAAAAGATACCGCAGTCAACTGGTTCTGGGCAACCGTAAATACCACATGGAACTGGATCACTCAAGGACTTGACTGGATTCGCAACAACGTTGTGCCTTGGATAGGAAGCGTTGTCAATACTACATGGAACTGGATAACATCAGGCCTCGAATGGTTCAGAGACAATGTCTTGGGTCTTGCCTGGAACACTATTGAAACCGCATGGGATTGGACTGCCAGTTTTGTAGGTGGTATTGGAAGCTGGATAAAGGATACTGCATGGCCGTGGATAAATGGGTTTGTCAAGACTACATGGACATGGATAGCCGACTTCTTCGGTTCTGATCTGAGTTGGATAGTTCATACTGCCGCAAAATGGATAAACGGTGTTGTCTCAACCATCTGGGACTGGACCGTCAACGCGGCCGGAACATTCTGGATATTCCTGCAAAGTTTCTGGGGCTGGATAAGCGGCACTGTCAAGACGGCGTGGGATTGGACCGTAGATGTGGCCGGAGCTGCATGGAATTCAATAACTGAGTGGGTAAACGGTACAGTCAACACTACTTGGACATGGTTCTCTGAAACGGCCACAAATATCTGGAACTGGACGAAAGACGAAGCCGCGCCCTGGCTTGTTTCCGGAGTCAAGACCATATGGGAGTGGGGTTCGAAAGCTCTTGAAGGTATATGGAACTGGGTATCTGGCTCTGTTGCCCCATGGGTTCTCGAATCAGTTAGCTCGATATGGAAATGGGCCTCAGAGGCTGTAACCGACATATGGAACTGGGTTAAGGATGAAGCCGCACCATGGGCAGTTGATGGAATTTCTTCGGTCTGGGAATGGACATCTTCGACTGCAAAGGATATCTGGTCGTGGGTTAAAGACGAAGCCGCGCCCTGGCTACTCGATTCGATTTCGACTGCGTGGAACTGGATAGCAACCATAACCGGCGAAGTCTGGAACAGCATCAAAGCATTTGTCGGTAAGACAGCCATAACTATCTGGAAATGGGCAGCCAGTGTATTCGGCCCCGCGTGGGATTTCATAACGAAATACGTCGGAGGCACAGCGCATAGCGTCTGGAAATGGATAGTTGACATCAGTGGGGAAATGTGGGACACGGTTAAAGGCTGGTTGGGCGGAGTTTCGGCTCCGTTCAAATTTATTGTCGGATTCTTCGACAAAGACGACAAAGCCATACCCACAAAGATTGAAGAAACAATCGAAGGCGAAGCAAAGGTCGTCATAAATGTTGAAAGCGACAAGACAACCACTTTACTCGACAAAGCGATGTTGGGAGTCGGTGCGGCTGGAGCGGGATTGCTTGCTCTCAAGCTGATGAAATGGCTCGGTACCAAGATGTTCGCTTCTCCATGGTACATAACAGGGAGTGCAACGATTGCGGTGATGGCCACTCTCAAATCAGCACAAGAAACTCTCACGAAAGATGGGGCAACCGCCGAAGAAGCTGCCGCTAGAATTGCTGGCGATGTAATCGCGGGAGTCGCAGCCGGTATGCTGGCGGCTGGTCTAACAAAGAGTCCCACCGCGGGCTTCTTTGTATATGACATTGTTGTATCACTCAGACCCGTAAGCAGAATAGCTGATATGGCCGGAGGTATGGGAAAGGCCGAAGAACTGTTTAAGTATGTCATAGGAGATAAGACCAAGACAGACATAAACATTCAGCTCGGTGTCGATCCCATATTTGCTCCTCTAAAAGAAGTCAATGTAGAGAAAGAACTGGAAAGCCTCGGCTGGCAGGCGCAGTGGTGGTACGCAGGAAGAATGGCGGGTCATCTCTTCGTGTCTGCCCTTCTCGAACCGTTCAAAGCTATTCCTGGCATTATCAAGCAGACTCTAGGATTCAATTTTCCAGAGGTGTTGTCGGAAGATCCCGAAACGTTGTTCAAAAACATTGAGAATGCCTTTGAGAAGCCGATAGAAAAGATCGAAGGCACTACATCCGAAATAGAGAAGATGAATGAAGCTGATCTCTCGGGAGTCCAGGGCGAGATTGAGAAACTGAATGAACTAATAGAGACTACTGAAAAGGACATTGAAGAGGCCGAGAAGAAGCTCATCAGTCTCGAAGAGATTGCAAAGTACAATCCTACCGGGGGAGCGACAATCGATCAGCTCGTTGCAATAGCTGCTATCGAGAGTTCCTTCGATGCTACCGCCGTCTCTAAGTCGAACGCAAAAGGTCTAATGCAATTCAACGACATCACGCTCGATGAGATAAAGCGGCTCTTCAAACTTGAGTACAAAGATGACTGGGAAGAAGCCTTCAGGGAAATGTTTGGCTCTCTTGAGATCGATCCGTTCGATCCCGAGCAGGCTGTGAAAGCTGCGGACTACTATCTGTCTTATCTTTTGGACAGGTTTGGGAACCTCCACGACGCTCTAATGGCGTATAACTGGGGACCGACTGCAATGCAGGAATGGATCGACAAGGGAAGGCCGGATCCCGATCCTGAAAATGACACAGAAGAATACATAGCCAAGTTCGAAGAAGCTACTAACTACGTTAAAAAGTTCATCAAGGCAATGAATGAATACTCAGTCTCGGTTGGAAAGATAGGAGCTTCGCAGAGAGAAGTAATCGCGCAGTTCGAAGAGATGGAACAGCACATAAGCGATTCAAGACTCGTTCTCTCTGAAATAACAGGCGAAACCGCAGCTCAATGGACTCAAGAATACCTTGATCTCATAGATAAGCATAGAGACACACTGCTTTCTCTTGAGAGTATCAATGAGAAGTCATTGACCGAAATTGAGGATCGTCTCAAGGAAATGAGAGAGACGATGGTTAATGAGGTTACTCTCGGTACTGACGATGTATATGAAAGGTTCCAGTGGCTCTTTGATGTTCTCGTCGGTCATTCGGTAGTACCTGATCTGAATGAAGCCATTGTGGATGAAACCAAGTCCGGAATGGATGGAATGATTGAAGAGACGAAAACCGGGCTGGACAAACTTCATTCTGTCTGGGAAGAGTATCAGACGGAAAGAGAGAAGGCAATCGTAAGGCGAAATGAAAGACTCGCAGAGATTAATCAGAAGGCAATCGCCGGTGCTGACGAAACCCCGCTATACATACCCGATCTTGAAGACGTAGAGAGCGGCAACAATGAAATCGTCGAGAGCACGAAAGAAACAGCGCAAGAAGTGGTCAATATCTGGAAAACGGCTTTCGCTGACGTATCCAGGATTATTGCTGACTTTGTAGTCAAGACCCCAAGGCGAGTATTGAAGGGCGAGATAGGCATATTTGCTTCGATCAAGGAACTTGTGGGCAACCTGTTTACGAAGGTAGAGGATCTCTTCTCGCAAGCGATCACTGAAAATGTCGCCGGTTGGATAGAAGGGCGCTTCGCTAAGTCTCAGTTCGATTTAGGAGTTATAGGTCAGTCCACAAAGGTTCCGATGCTGACTCAACTACTCGATATGGGAAAACTAATGTTCTCTCAAATCGGCGGCGCTCTTGCAACTGGAATCCAAGCCCTTCTTTCGGCAACCGGACCAGTAGGTTTAGTCATTATCGCGGCGTTTACGAACCTCACCTTGAAACTCTGGGGATTCGCAAGCACGGCAAAGAAGATCATTACAAAACTCGACGAACTCTTCGGCATTACGCAGCGCATAAAAGACGGATTCCAGAACGAGATAAGGCCCGCGATTGAGCAGATAACGGCTCCCTTCAATGAACTCGGAAAGGTGATAGCCAAAGCGTTGCTCCCTGTCGTGAAAGCTCTTGCGCCTGTCTTTGAGTGGCTTGCAAATGGAATAATGAGTATCGTCAAGAAGATATTCGAGTTCACCAACTCAGTCATAAAGGCCATTAACTGGGCTCTCGGCTGGCTCGGTGTGAACATCCCGATGCTGGATTTGGGAGCTTTCGATACAGACCTAACCGTCCCGGATTCACCAGCAACAACAGGCGGCGGTCATCAGATAAGTGAAATAACAGGTCCGACCAGAGACATACTGATCGATCTCCTGTCTCCGTTAGCTTCGCTCAATAGCCTCGTAGGAATAGGCAACAGAATAGCGGGGATATTGGATTCGAGACTTCCGATGATGGAGCTTGGATTTGCAGGCGAGATGGGAGTCACGATAGGAGAGATAAACCTTTATCCCCAAACAGCAAATATCGACGAAATAACGCAACTGACTGCACAGGAAATAGAGAGAAAGATAGCGGAATCACTGAGTAGATCGAAGAGAGGTGCAGGAAGATGATAAAACTTATCAATGGTTCAGATGAAGAAATGACACTTCCCTGGACTCTTATGATTCAGGATGCGAGTTTTCAAAAGAGCGTGCCTTACTCGTTGCGAACAGGAATGGACGGAGGGGTAAGGACAGGCTACGAGACCATGAGACCGAGGGAAATCACGATAAAAGGGGAACTTGCGGAGGGTATAGACGACGGATACACCGCAGTCGTGATAGATGACAGACGAGAAACCATCGCGCATAGAGACGCGCTGATGGCTTTTTTATTACATACCCCGATAAAGATATACAGGAACAGTCAAGACGAGAGATTCATATACGGATACCTCCAATCGGATACGGTCGAATGGATATGGCTCGGCCAACAGTTGCGCATGTCTTTGACCTTTGTTTGCCCTGATCCCTTCTGGTATGGCGATGAAGTCACCACGAGTGCTCCCGGGACCATCACGGTTCTCGGGAGTGCTCCCTCTCTTCCCGTTGTGACGTTCTCCGGTCTCGGTACTGTTGCGTCCCTGGTGAATGTTTCCACGTCTCAGACTCTCTCTCTATCGAATGATATAGCTATGGGCAACGTAGTAGTCGATTGCAAAGAGTTCACGGCAAAGTCAGGTACAACCAACGTCGCAAACTATATGACTGACACTTTCGTTTCCGGAGGCTTCGAACTTATCCCCGGTGATAATGTTCTGACAGGTACAGCAGCTTCGGTTAAGTATAGACCGAGGTGGTTCTGATGTATAACGTCAGAATTCTCAACCGTTCAAGAGAGAAACAGGCCGTATTTCATCGGGATATTCGATGGTATTTCAACCGAAGAATCAATGAAGCTGGGCAGATGACTATCTGGATTCCCAGAGAGGAAGCATCTCAATGGCCGATGTTCACAGAGAATAAGGGTTCATACGCTCAAATGGCGCACTATGTTCAGATATTCAAAGATACGGTACTGAAGGCGACGGGGAAGATAGTTTCAAGGGACTTCACTGACACTCATCTGGTCGTTCAGGCTCTCACAGAAGAGATCATACTCGAAAACATGATTACTCCGGCTCAATACGGCATGGTCTGGGACGACTGGGATATAGCGGATGTAGCGCGAGATTTGCAAAACAATTGGTTGAGCTTAAGGGTAAAAGATCAAATTGAATGGGAAGATTATGTCGAAGCTGAAAATATCGACACAACCACGGAACCCGGTGTAATAATGCTTGCCAAAGATGAGCTTGGTGCATACTTGCCTGAAGGATATGCGATTTACAAGTTTTCAAAAGGTGGAAACGTAGAATCGCCAAATGCAAATAATACGAAGTCTGTTGTCTGGCTAGTGCTTGGGCGAAACCTCGGTCTTCATGAAGATTCGCCTTTCAAAAGTTGGGGTCGTATCAGGTGGGCTTCAGACAATGGCGGTCAGGTCAAAACGACAATGCAGTATTCAACTGATGGAGAGACATGGAGCGAAGAAGTTGAAGGAGCTTTACCGGATCAAGTCGGTGTCGATCCGGGCTGGACGGACGAAGAAGATGTATATATCAGAATAAATCTCTATACAGAAGACACTACCTCCGAAGACGAAGAAGGAAATCCGGTAGGTCAAACGCCTTTTGTCTTCGCGGTCGAGATGATTGCGAGAATAGCCTCGGATATACTCGCCACTTCGATTCCGGAAAGTACGGGCGCATATGTGAAGGGTCTCGTAGCAGATGCAGAGAACGTACTGGCTGTATTGAAACAGGCATGCGAGAACGTTCACGCCGGACCTGCGGGTCAGACCGGAACGGATGAATACGAGTTCTATGTCGAGAACGGGACACTGTATCTTGTCTCTTCGATAGGTTCGGACAAGACTAGCGAATGTGTATTCAGAGCCGGAACAAATACCGAGATAGACAAGCTGACGGACGATGACGAAGAGCTGTGCAATGTCCTTCTGGCAAGAGGAAAAGGCGATGGTATCAACAGGATACAGAAAGAGTTCAGGGACACCGATTCGATAGCAGAGTACGGCGAATACAGAAAGGTCATAGATTTCGATGTAGACAACATCGCGGATCTCACTACGAAAGCCGAGGCATACCTGGAGGAGTACGCGTCCCCGGTAGTGGCCTTCTCAATTCAAGCAATCTTCCCGATAGACTCCGAGCCTTCATATAGCCTCGGTGACACTGTGAGAGTTGTTGACCCGAGAACGGGAGTGATTTCAACAGTCAGGATCATGCAGGAGACGAGAGAGTACACCGAG
>Ga0209605_1004703_pt1 | contig 11025 bp, 3 predicted proteins | sample AD_UKC035_MetaG_FD_184408 | JGI IMG/M metagenome (GOLD analysis project Ga0209605, IMG submission 184408) | Active sludge microbial communities of municipal wastewater-treating anaerobic digesters from USA - AD_UKC035_MetaG (SPAdes) (version 2) | ecosystem: Engineered > Bioreactor > Anaerobic >...
GTTGTCGATCGTCTCTCGGTCCATTCTCATAATTCTTGCTGAAGGGAAATACTTTTGCAGATCATGTTCTACTCTCTCTGTGCCGAAGCCACGTGCAGAGAGGGTCATTGAGCCGCAGACGGGACAAGACTTTGGTATAGGTTCTTTGTAGCCGCAGTAATGGCACTTAAGGGAATTGTCTGCTTTGTGGTAGGTCATGGACACCGAACAATGCGGACAGCTAACTGTGTTTCCGCAAGTGTAGCAGACCACATAATTTGAATATCCTTTTCTGTGGACAAAAACAAAGACTTGCTTTCCTGCAGAAATCGTTTGTGTGATTTCCTCAAGTGCCCTCTTACTGATTATTGGGTTCTTCTCTTCTTTCATATCGATTATCTCGATTGTGGGAAAGGACCCGACGGGTCTCTCTGTTAGTCGAAGTAGAGATAATCTGTCAGATTCAACCATGTTATAGTGTCCAACTCTCGGTGTCGCAGACCCAAGAATGACAGGTATATCTAGCAGCTCCGCCTTTTTTAAGGCAGCTTCAACTCCATCATAATAAGGCAGACTCTGCTGGTAGAAACTTGAATCGTGCTCTTCATCAACCACTATCAAACCCGTGTTCTTCATCGGCACCCATAGTGAACTCCTTGTACCGACAAGAATATCCACATTCTGCTCCACAGCATCCAGCCAGATCCTCTGACGCTGGTTTCTCGGCATGTAGCTGTGGTATTGTCTCACATCCCTTCCCGGGAAAGCGCCTCTTATTCTTGCAAGGAGTTGGGGTGTCAGCGAAACTTCCGGAACCAGGTACAGGATCTGTCGACCTCTGTTGAGCCAGTATTCCATGACTTTGAAATAGACCTCTGTTTTGCCTGTACCAGTCAATCCGTGAAGTAGAAAAGCCTTTGATTCGCTCTCCATTATTTTTCTATAGACTTCTCTTTGGCTTGCGTTAATTTCTTCTACCGCCGGGATTACCCAGTGCGAATCATCTTCCTCACTTTCCTCGGTCTTGAGTATTCCCTTAGAAATCAGTGTTTCGATCGGGCTTCTGCTTCTTAGTTCAAGTTTCTTTTCAAGCTCGGATATTTCCTCTGATTCGACAGAAAGGAGATAGTCAACTATGATCTGCCAAAGGGGTGTTAGGTCTTGATTCAGTAGCCCGGTCTTCTTTGTTAATGATACTCGCCTTGTCTTGCGCTTTTTTGGAGTCTTCCTTTCGAAGCTGTGCATGATCTTGACTTCTCGTGAAGCCAGAAGCTCCTTGAGCTTCCCTTCGCCGAATTCTTTGACGAACTTGTCCTTTGAAGTGGGGGAAAATTCAAAGCTTTCGGAAAGGGGGACGATGAATTCATCTACAGCCAGAAGTTTTCCGGGCGGGAAGAAAAGGTCCAATACTTTACCTGGAGGCGCAAGATACTCCTTCATTACATACTCCGCAAGCTTAATATCCTCTAATGAAAGGAAGGAACGTTCATCGACTTTCTTGTTGATACTCTTGATTCTGTACTTCCCCGTCTTACCTTCCAGCGATACAACATAACCTATAGTGTTGCGTCCGGCGAAATTGACTTCGATCCTCTCACCAGGTTCGACGGGTTCATCAGTCTTGTAAGTGTATGTGTCGTATAGAGGCGAATTTGAGATCGCGACTTGGATAAGCACTGGTTAAGAATCCTCCTCATCGTATATGACTCTCGATAATAGGTCGGAGCATTTTGATCTGCTTTCGGGATATCTGAAAAGGCTTGCGTAGAATCTAACGGCTGCAAAATCCCTCTCCAGCTGGGCCTCTAGAAGATCTACATCTATTTCCATTTCCTTCTTCAGTGCTCCGTCCACGACTTTTCTCCATAAAGAAGCCGTAGTTATTATTGGAATCTTCATTGAGTGCTTGATGTTCGAAAGATGATTTCTTCCCTTTTCATTGAAGCCTAGTACTCGAATGTATTGAGGACCGAATTTGTTGCTTTTTCTTATAAGATTATCGGTGAATCTGAAGACGGGATAGTACATCAGTCTTCTTATTCTGGACAAAGTAAACCGCTTCGACTTGACACAGCGGAGAAACTCTTCAAGGCTTCCTGAAAGGGAACACTCTTGAAATCTCGCATCTAGGCCTTCAACGAATCCGTAATACCTATCATAGTCGTCCCTTGATAGAAGTCTGTAAAATGAGATGAAAAACGATTCTACGTCCTCCTTGAAGACCGGACCTCTACCACTTCTGATTTCCCTCAAGATTATGTCAAACGACTCCCTGGGGATAGCTTGAGAAGCGCTTTCAATGTCACCCTTCTGAATCAGTTTTCTTATCGCCGTTGCCGATGAGAACTTACCTCTGTGTTGTTCTTCTGTATAAGAAGAGCCCACTCTCTTGATCGAGAGAGGCTCGATCTTGCTGCCAATCTCGTCTATTGCCCTCAGATATTCGACGCCAAGTATATTGTTGGACGAACCTATCTCTTCAATTCGGTGTGAAAGAGATCCATCTTCGATATGTATGAAATCTCTTAGGGCGTACTTCCTTGCGTTTGGGAATGAGTGACCCTTCTTCAAATGCTCCTTGAGAAGATCTCTATAATATTCCGGTTCATCGATAAGGACTTTTGAAACTATTTTCAGCAATTCCGTATCATTTGTTTCGCTGCCGAAAACTATGTTTGTCACCCCTATGCGGTCAAGAGTCCAAATGGACCCCGTAGCAAATCCACCTGCATCCTGCAAAGAATAAACCACAGGAAGCTCAACAACGAGATCGATACCTTGTTTTAAGGCCGCTTCCGCTCTTGCAAACTTCTCGACGATTGCCGGTTCGCCTCGCTGAACGAAGTTTCCGCTCATAACCGCAACGGTCACGTCGGGCTTCACCAGGTCCTTTGACTTCTCGAGGTGGTAGAGATGTCCATAGTGAAAGGGGTTGTATTCAACTACGAGACCGAGTGCTTTCATATATGAACCTCCCATATACAGGGTTTCGTCGAAATTACTCTCTATAAGTCAGATTGCATAGTGAGAGATCTCCGAAGACATTATCGACATGAAAATGTTTGGCAGTTCTGAGAACCTTACATACCTTCATGCTGATAAGAGCCGTCCTTGGTCCTTCGCCCAGGATCATGACCCCGTACTTCGAAAGAGCCGCTGCACGCTTAAGAACAAAAACCCGCTGGTCGCTGCGCGTCCAAGTTCTCGGTTCTTTGTCGAGAATTCCGTCATGCTGAACTTGTTTCAGCATCTAGCTCTCTCTTTTGGAAGAACTTTTCAATGGACATTGATTTCCCTGCTCTTCCTACCACCGACCTGCGACCCGCAACCACGGTTTCTCAAGAACCCAGATCCCGGATCAAGTCCGGGATGACAGTGTTAGGCGATTGCGATAACATCACATCCTGTCATGCTGAACTTGTTTCAGCACCTCGGCGGGCCTTACTAAAACATCACATCGCGTCATTCTGAACTTGATTCAGAATCTCGCTCTTTTGCTGAATGTCAGTAATGAGCTTACTTCATCGCCCTTTAGAAAAGGTCTTCTTTCTTCTTCTTGTAACTTGCATCTTGGAACTTGCAACCGTTCTTTTCTGAGAACGTAGAACTTTTCAATGGACATTGATTTCCCTGTTCTTCCTACCACGGACCACCGACCTCTAACCTCGGTTTCCCCTCCGTCTTCACACGTCTATTTGACCATCACTCCGTACAAAAGTCCAGCCGATACCCGTTCTATTCTGATCTTAACAGGTTGACCGATCAGATCAGGTTCGGCCTCGAATATTACTATCTTGTTGTTCATCGTTCTTCCGTAGATCTTGCCATTCCCTTTTATCTTGCCTTCTCCAATGACATCGATTGTTTCATTAAGATACTTTTCGTTCTCTTCTCTATTAATGTGTTTCTGAATTGCCAGAAGGTCGTTTAATCTTCTCGTTTTAACTTCTTGAGGCACATCATCCTCCATCTTTCTTGCAGAGAGGGTGCCTTCTCTTGGCGAATACATGGCTAGATTGACGCGCTCAAACCTCACTTCCTTTACTAGCGATACAGTCTCTTCGTACTCTTCCTCCGTCTCTCCGGGAAATCCAATAATCAAATCAGTACTGAGAGTAGCGCCTTGAATCTTGTTCTTAACCCTGCCTATTAGGTCGAGATAGTATTCCCTAGTGTAACCTCTGTTCATGTCTTTCAAAATTCTGTTGCTTCCTGACTGAACAGGCAGGTGAACCGCTCGAGACACTTTATCAGAGGACGCAATTACATCTATCAGTTCGTCGCTGAAATCCCTGGGATAAGATGTCAAGAACCAGATTCTCTCAATTCCATCAATCTTGACCGTCTCTCTAATCAACTTTGCCAGGGAAGAGCCATCTCCAAGGTCCTTTCCGTATGAGTCCACATTCTGTCCGAGATAGGTGATTTCTCTATAGCCATTCTCGGCAAGTTCCTTTGCCTCTGAAAGGATATCGTCCATATTTCTGCTCTTTTCCCTGCCTCTGGTGTAGGGTACTATGCAATATGAGCAAAACTTGTCGCATCCGAATATTATCGTTATCCATGCGTGATGCGCGCTTGTCCTAATTCTAGGAGTATCTGAATCGAGTTCATCGATGAAGTCGCCCATCGCAACGAATCTCTCACCTGATTCCGCTCTGCCGAGAAGTTCATCTACTCTCGTGATCACTCGAGTCCCGAATACAAAGTCAACCTCTTTATGCGTCAGCAACTCTACCGCATTTTTTTCTGCCACGCACCCACAGACTCCTACGAGAAGTCTTCCTTTCCTCTTCTTCATCGCTTTCAACTGACCGAGTTTGCCGTACAGCTTGTCTTCTGATTTTGCCCTGACGGCGCAAGTATTCACGATGACGGCTTCGGCATCTTCCTCATTGGCAACAATTTCGTGACCGGCTTTCGACAGGACGCCCATCATTGCTTCTGTATCGTTGATATTCATCTGACAACCAAAGGTTCTGAAAGCTACTTTCAAGAAATCACTCCTATTCCGATATCATTGCTCAGCTAAATTGTACCTCATTAATCGGGGGTGGAGAATCACCTTGTGTTACCATTCTAATAGGAAGGATTCACTGTCTTAATGGATAAGAAATTCTATACACAAGCTAGAAGATATAAGAACTTCGGCCAATACCATTGGAGGTGCAACATGTTTTCAGAAGCTTTTAGGATCGCGAGCCAGTTCACAAGACCTGTAGTAGTACTTACAAGAAATGGGGCGGGAGAGGTCGCCGCAAGTTGCGGATCATTCATGGTATTGAACAGAGAAGGATGGATAGTGACGGTAGCACACCTATGGCATTCTTACTTCATGTATAAGCAACAGCACAACCAGAATAACATAGAGCCTTCGAGAAAAATCGAGAATCATTCATTCTGGTGGGGTGGAGATGGAAAGGTCCTTAAGGAGATAAGACCCTTTCCCGAGGATGATCTGGTTATCGGAAGACTTGAACCCTTTGATCCAGATGAGATAGTGGAGTATCCTGCTTTTGTGACAGAGGATGAAATGAAGATCGGGACAAATCTTTGCAGGGTGGGATATCCCTTTTCCAGAATACGCGCTTCCTTTGATGAAAAGAACTCTAGATTCATTATGGATGGCAAGAGTCTGCCGTCACTTTATCCAATCGATGGAATTTACACCAGAACAGTTGAAGCACCTGCTTTCAAAGGGGCTAAGAATATGACGAAGTTCATTGAGACCTCTTCTCCTGGTCTTCTAGGTCAAAGCGGAGGTCCCATATTAGATACGAAAGGAAGAGTGTGGGGCGTACAAAGCAGAACGGTGCATCTGCCGCTAGGTTTCAGCCCGAAGGTGAGAAGAGACGGTAAAGAAATCGAAGAAAACCAGTTTTTAAATGTAGGCTGGGGAGTTCATTCGGAAAGGATAAGAGATTCCCTTCGCTCGTCTGGCAGAACTGAATGATTGCAGGAACAAACAAGAGTTAATCTCACTTTGTTTTTTGGATAAGACGTCAACATGGTAGAATATCGTAATAGCAGATATTCTTAAATTAAATATTTCCTTCAAGGAGTAGATTTCTGTGAAAAGAACTTCATCATTTGCACTGGTTATTTTGCTTTTTATTGTGCTTTTCACCACGCAAGCTTGCTTTCTTTTTAGAAATGTAACTATTGCAGTGGAGAACGAATCACTTACGATCGGCGTCGGCGAATCAAAACAGATAGAGTTCAAAGTGAAGCCAGAGGATGCGACCGTAAAATTCTCTTCGAGCGATGAATCGGTTGCTTCTGTTTCATCGACAGGCGTTGTAGTTGGTGTGTCTGAGGGAGAGACAGAGATAACGATTGAAGGGACAAAGGACAAATACAAGACTGCCGTGAAGAAAGTAGGCGTTCAAGTCGTTGGCGAGGATTATTATTCCGTAACGTTCACAGTTAGCGACTCTGATGGAGTCATTCAGGGTGCAGAAGTGTCCTTCAATAGTGACTCGAAAACGACCGACTCGGAAGGGAAGGCAGTTTTCACAGATGTGCTTGCCGGTAGTAAGGACTACTCTGTTAGCAAAGCTGGATATGATGATGCAACTGGAACAGTCGAAGTAGATAGCGACGAGAGTGTCAATGTCACACTTATTAAGAAGACTTACACAATAACGGCTAGCGCAGGGACCGGGGGAAGCATAAGTCCCTCGGGTGAAGTGATCGTTGAACATGGATCAAGCAAGACATTCACTATGAGTCCTTCAGAGGGTTACAGTGTGGAGGATGTTCTTGTGGACGGTGAATCCGTCGGGCCAAGAGATACTTACACTTTCAGCAATATAACTTCAAACCACACAGTATCTGTTAGCTTCACGACATTGCCACCCGAGACGTATACAGTAACCTTCAATGTCACAGACTCAGAAGGAACTTTGCAGGGGGCAGAGGTATCCTTCAACGGCGAGTCGAAGACCACGGATGTTCAGGGGAAGGCCGTTTTTGTCAATGTCCTTTCAGGCAGCAAAGCATATACTGTCAGTAAAGAAAGCTACAACAATGAAACTGGAACAGTCAACGTAGATAGTGACAGAAGTGTTAATGTAACACTTACTAAGAAGACCTATACAATAACGGCGAGCGCAGGGACCGGTGGAAGCATAAGTCCCTCGGGTGAAGTGATCGTTGAACATGGATCAAGCAAGACATTCACTATGAGTCCTTCAGAGGGTTACAGTGTGGAGGACGTCCTCGTGGATAATGAATCCGTCGGGCCGAGAGATACTTACACTTTTTATAACATAACTTCAAGTCATACAATTTACGTTAGCTTCGCGACATTGCCTCCCGAGACATACACAGTAACCTTCAATGTGAGCGATTCATCTGGAGCCGTGCAAGGAGCGAACGTCAGTTTCAATGGTGATAATAAGGGCACAGACGCCCTGGGGAAGGCTGTTTTTACCGGTGTACTTGTTGGAAGCAGGGCGTACACAGTCAGCAAAGAAGGCTACAACAACTCAACGGGAAATGTGGACGTTGATGGCGACGAGAGTGTGGACGTAACACTTACCAAAAAAACATACACCCTTGCAGTGAATATTATCGGCCAGGGAACGGTAACGAAGAATCCCGACGAGGCGACATACACGCACGGAGAAGTTGTGCAGCTCACGGCCAATCCTGCAGATAATTGGGATTTCACGGGTTGGAGTGGAGATCTTGCCGGCTCGGCCAATCCGGATACCATCACAATGAATTCTGACAAAACGGTGACTGCGAACTTCTCAATAGTACAGTACACGATTACCGCTTCTGCAGGAACCGGAGGTACCATAAGCCCTTCGGGACAAGTGAAGGTCAATCATGGATCGAATCAGAGCTTCAGCATAAGTGCCAATACAGGCTATGATATACAAGACGTAAAAGTCGACGGAGCTACTGAGGGAGCTATTGGTTCATATACATTTAGCAACGTGACAAGTGATCATACAATTGCTGCAACCTTCAAGATAGAGACCTACACAATAAGCGTCTCTTCAGACCCCGCGGAAGGGGGAAGTGTTAATGGAGGCGGAACATATAATCATGGTGCTCAGGTAAGTTGTCAGGCGACCGCAAATGAAGGATACAGATTTGTCAACTGGACTGAAGGTGGAGTGGTCGTGAGCGATAACTCTACCTACACTTTCAACATCACGGCCAACAGAAATCTGGTTGCCAATTTCGTCAGGGTCTACTCAGTTACATTCAGCGTTGTCGACTCTGAGGGGGTTTTGCAAGGGGCAGAGGTATCCTTTAACGGAGAAACTAAGGTTACGGATGTTCAGGGCAAGGCCGTTTTCACCGGCGTTGTGACTGGCAGCAAAGCATACACTGTCAGCAAAGAAGGCTACAACAGTGCAGCTGGAACAATTGACGTAGATAGTGACGAGAGTGTCGATATCACTCTGGTGAAGAAGACTTACACTCTTTCAGTGAGCACGGTTGGCCAGGGAACGGTGACAAAGAATCCCGACAAGGCAACCTACACACATGGTGAAGTTGTTCAACTGACTGCTAATCCGGACTCTGGCTGGAACTTCGATTCTTGGAGCGGAGATCTTACTGGTTCAACTAATCCGGCAAACATAACGATGGATTCAAATAAGACAGTAACAGCGACCTTCACAATAAAGAAGTACACAATAGCCGCATCGGCAAATCCTCAGGCCGGTGGAACGGTGACTGGAGCCGGGAGCTATAACCACGGAGACACTGTAAACCTTGTGGCCACCGCAAACGAAGGCTACGAATTCGTAAACTGGACAGAGAACGGAGTGCAGGTGAGTGCTAATACCACGTACTCGTTCACGGCGACCGCTAACAGAACGCTAGTAGCCAACTTCAGACTGAAGACCTACACGATCAACGCGACGGCGGGAGCGGGAGGCAATATAAACCCCGCAGGAAGCGTGAATGTTACCCACGGTTCGAGTCAATCATTCACAATAATTCCCAATGCCAATTATGACATAGGAGACGTCAAAGTAGACGGAGTCTCAGTTGGAGCTGTATCCAGCTACACATTCAACAACGTGATAGCCAATCATACTATAGCTGCCACTTTCAAGCTCAAGACCTACACACTAACGGCAAACGTAGTAGGTCAGGGGACTGTAACTAAGAACCCGAGCAAACCTACGTATGATCACGGGGAGGAAGTGCAACTTACGGCTACCCCGGATGAGGGCTGGGACTTCACCGGCTGGAGCGGAGACCTGAGTGGTACTGCCAATCCGGCAAACATAACGATGGATTCAAATAAGACAGTAACAGCGACCTTCACAATAAAGAAGTACACGATAGCCGCATCGGCAAATCCTCCGGCCGGTGGGACGGTAAGTGGAGCCGGGAGCTATAACCACGGAGACACTGTAAACCTTGTGGCTACCGCAAACGAAGGCTACGAATTCGTGAACTGGACAGAGAACGGGGTACAGGTGAGCGCGAATACCACTTACTCGTTCACGGCGACCGCTAACAGAACGCTAGTAGCCAACTTCAGATTGAAGACCTACACGATTACTGCGACGGCGGGAGCGGGAGGAAGCATAGATCCTTCGGGTAATGTCTCGGTAAATCATGGAGATGATCAGTCATTCGCAATAACTCCCGATGAAGGTTACAACGTTGAAGACGTACTGATCGATGGGGAGTCTGTTGGACCGAGGACATCGTATACTTTCACTGGAGTAGCGTCTGACCACACGATCCACGCCAGCTTCTCACTTCTGCCTCCTCCAACATATACAATTACCTTCAACGTGAGCGATAACCAGGGAGCAGTTCAGGGCGCGAGTGTAACATTCTACGGTGAGACAAAGGCCACGGACGCGCAGGGGAAAGCGACGTTTACTGGAGTGCTTGCTGGTAACAGGGCATATACGGTGAGCAAGACAGGATACAACAACGCGACTGGCAACGTCAATGTCGATGGCGATGAGACAGTAGATGTGATACTCACTAAGAAGACCTACACGATCACCGCGACGGCGGGAGCGGGAGGAAATATAAATCCCGCAGGGAATGTGCAGGTAGAACATGGATCGAACAGACTGTTCAACATAACCCCGAACACCGGATACGAGATAGAAGACGTAAAGGTAGATGGAGTCTCTATTGGTGCCGTTTCCACATACAACTTCACAAACGTCACGACTAACCACACCATTCACGCTACATTCCGACTTAAGAGTTACACAATAGCCGTTTCGGCAAATCCTCCGGCCGGTGGGACGGTAAGTGGAGCCGGGAGCTATAACCACGGAGACACTGTAAACCTTGTGGCTACCGCAAACGAAGGCTACGAATTCGTGAACTGGACAGAGAACGGGGTACAGGTGAGCGGCGATCCGGACTACTCGTTCGAAGCGATTGGAAACAGAACACTCGTGGCGAACTTCACCCAGAAGACGTACACACTCACAATTAACATAACGGGTCAAGGAACGGTATCCAGGAACCCCGACAAACCCACATATGCACACGGAGAGATCGTTCGGCTGACCGCCAGCCCTGCAACAAACTGGAATTTCAAAGGCTGGAGCGGAGATCTGTCTGGTTCAACGAACCCCGTCAACATCACGATGAACGCGGATAGAAACGTCACTGCCACCTTCTCAACCATCCAGTACACGATAGCGATATCTGCAAATCCCGAAGCCGGAGGGACGGTAACAGGGGGCGGAATTTACAACCACGGCGAGACGGTTAATCTCACGGCCCTCGCCAACCGCGACTACAGATTCGTGAACTGGACCGAAGCGGGGATCCAGGTCAGCACCAACTCAAATTACTCGTTCACTGCCAGGAGCGACAGAACACTGGTGGCTAACTTTGAGGAAGAGGTTGAAACTGGAGCCTTCAAAGTGGCTAACTCATGGGGGATAGGCGGATGGGAAAACGTCCCTGACGGTTTTCTGTATATAACCTATGAAGCCATGAAACAGAATAAGGTTCTGTGCTTTGTAGTCGATCCGAAAGACAACTATGAACCCAGAGCGATAGCCGTTTTCAAGATATCACACCCGGTCA
>Ga0209605_1004705_pt1 | contig 11020 bp, 9 predicted proteins | sample AD_UKC035_MetaG_FD_184408 | JGI IMG/M metagenome (GOLD analysis project Ga0209605, IMG submission 184408) | Active sludge microbial communities of municipal wastewater-treating anaerobic digesters from USA - AD_UKC035_MetaG (SPAdes) (version 2) | ecosystem: Engineered > Bioreactor > Anaerobic >...
CCCGATGTCCACGCCGTTTTCCACGGCGGCCCGGAAAATTTCATCGCCGTAAGTGGCAAGGAGGGCCTTGTTGGCCGTGATCACGTGTTTCTTTTTTCCCAGGGCATCGAGAATGAAGGACCGGGCCGGCTCGAACCCCCCGATCAGTTCCAGGACGATGGCTATGTCGGGGTCCCCGATGACCTCCCTGGCGTCCGTCGTCATGATCCCGGGAGGCACCGTGACAGGCCGGGGCCGGTCCGGTTCGATGTCGGCGATCTTCTTGATGACCAGCTTCGCCCCCAGACGTTTTTCGATGAGGTCGCCGTTGTCTCTCAGGAGCTTCACCACGCCCATTCCCACCGTACCGAGCCCGAGAAGGCCCACACAGATCTTTTTTCCTGTCATGGCCGCCGTTCCTTTGAAAATGATTCAAACCGTTTTGCTATATCAGTTTGCCGTCGTTTGTCAAAACATATTTCATCCCGTTTCCGCGAGCGCCAGCCGCTCCCGCCACCGGCGGAAAAGTTCCTTCCGCAGGATTCCATAGCGACCCGCCGGGTTTTTTTCCATTTCGTCGGCGACAAGGAAGGCCGCTTCGCGGGCTTCATCGAGAAGTGCCCGGTCCCGCAGGATGTCGGCCACCCGGAAATCGGGCAGGCCGGACTGCCGTGTTCCCATGAATTCCCCCGGTCCCCGGATTTCGAGATCCTCCTCGGCGATGCGGAACCCGTCGTTCGTCTCCGCCATGACCTTGAGCCTCTTCCGGGAAACGGCGGAAAGGGGGTCTCCGGCCATGAGCAGGCATTGCGCGGCAATGCCGCTTCGCCCGACCCGACCCCTCAGCTGGTGAAGCTGGGAAAGCCCGAACCGCTCGGCATGTTCCACCACCATCAGGGAGGCCGTGGGAACGTCGATTCCCACTTCGATGACCGTCGTCGAGACGAGGATGGGAATCTCGCCTTTCTGGAAGGCCGCCATGATTTCTTCCTTCTCGCGCCCTTTCATCCGGCCGTGGAGAAGCCCCACCGGGTGTTCGGGAAAAACCCGCTCCTGAAGCTCCCGGGCCATGCCTGTGGCGTCCTTGAGATCCAGGGCTTCCGACCCCTCCACCAGGGGATACACGATAAAAGCCTGGTTACCCGCCCTCACGGCGCGGCGGATCTTCTCATAAAGCGCCGGGCGGCTTCGTTCCGTGAGGACCTGGGTCCGGACGGCCATCCGCCCGGGGGGAAGCTCCCGGATCGTGGAGAGGTCCAGGTCCCCGTGGACGGTCAGGGCCAGGGTGCGGGGGATGGGGGTGGCCGTCATGACGAGAACATGGGGGGAAGAACCCTTTTCCCGGAGAGTCGCCCTCTGGAGAACCCCGAACCGGTGCTGCTCGTCGATGACCACAAGCCCCAGTTTCCGGAAGGCCACCCCTTCCTGGATCAGGGCATGGGTGCCCACCACGAGATGAATGTCTCCCCCGGCGATTTTTTCGAGAAGGTCTTCCCGCACCCGCCCGCGGCGGCTTCCGGTCACCAGGCCCGTCTCGAGTCCGAGCCGTGACGCCCAGGGAACGATCCGGGCATGGTGCTGCTCGGCCAGGATCTCCGTGGGCGCCATGAGGGCCGCCTGGCAGCCGTTGGCGCAGGCTGTGATCATGGGGATCATGGAAACCACCGTCTTACCGCACCCCACGTCGCCCTGGAGAAGGCGCTGCATGGGCCAAGGACGGGCCAGGTCACGATCGATTTCGGCGATCACCCGTTCCTGGTCCCCGGTGAGGGCGTAAGGAAGCCCGGCGATGAAACGCCGCACCAGGGCGCCGCCCGTCTTGAAAGGAAGGCCGCTTTCACGGCGGGCTCCCCGGTTTCGGAAAGCCATGGCCAGTTGAAAGAAGAACAGCTCGTCGTAAATGACGCGGCGGTGCGCCTCCGATCGAAAGGCATTGTAGGAATCGATGTTTTCCGACCCGTCGGGATAGTGAAGGCTCTCCAGGGATTTCCGGAAAGGCGGGGCGCGGCGGCCGCCGGAATACCCGGCCGGTATGGGGCTCCACAGGTACTTGCCGAAACCGGTCAGCGTCTCCGCGAGAATCCGGCGCAGGAACTTCTGGTGCAGTCCCTCCGTTTCCGAGTAAACGGGAACGATCCGCCGGAAGTGCAGGGTCTCCGCCTCCCCGTCGTCGAGAACCTCGAAATCGGGGTGGACCATGTCCCGGCCGGCAAACCAGGCCCGGACCTGGCCGGTCATGACGAGACGCGTCCCGGGCCGGATGAGGTTCCGGAGATAGGCGAAATTTCCCTTGAGCCAGCGGGCCTTGAGGACACCCGTCCCGTCGGTGAGTGAGACCTCCAGGCCCCGGGTGCGGCCGTACCGGGCTTCCCGGACCTGGGTCACCGTCCCCAGGACGGTCGCCTTTCTCCCGGGAACGAGCCGCCCCATGGCCGCCACCTGCCGGCGGTCCTCGTAACGTCTCGGCAGGAAATAGAGAAGGTCCTCGACGGTCTTCAGCCCTTTCCGTTCCAAAAGAACCGCCGTCCGGGGGCCCACACCACGGACGGAACGGGCAGGGGCGGCGAGCGCCCTTTCCCGTTCTTCAGGGGAAAAAGGTTCCGCCCCGTCTGGCTCTTCCGGCCGGGGGCCTTCCTTTTTTTCAGCCACGGCAGCCTTCATACCGGACAGCCGGTCCAGGGCCCGGAGTATCCTCTCTTCCTTCTCGCCTCCCGGAAGGGCGTCAAAACCGGCGAAGAGGCGCTCCATTTCCTCGAGACGGTCTTCGAGCGTTCGCTTCTCTTCCAGGGAAAGGGGCGCGAGGGGAAGAAACTCCCGTCCCTTTTGAAAGTAAAGCCGAAGGGTTCCCTCCAGGTCCCGGATCGACGAAAGACGGCGAAAACGATCCCGGCATGAAAAAAGAAGAGGCTTTTCAATCTTTTCGAAAAGATCCCGAAGGTTTTCCATATCCCTGGAGACGAGTCCCGTGAAGGCGGTATAAATATTCAAAATTCCTAACATATTTTTTCAACATTTACAAGTTGGATTTGACTTTTTCACGTATTTGAAATATTCTAGCGTTTGACTTTCACTTCATTTCCGGGGGGATTTCATGAAAGACCGGTCCCTTTCCTATAAGGATGCCGGCGTCGACATCGACGGCGCCAACCTTTTCGTCGAAAGAATAAAACCTCTCGTCAAATCCACCTTTCGCAAGGAAGTCCTTGGAAACATCGGGGGCTTCGGGGCTCTCTTCCACCTCGACATCAGCCGCCTGAAATATCCCGTCCTCGTTTCCTGTACCGACGGCGTTGGAACCAAGCTCAGGATCGCCCAGTGGCTGGGGAAGCACGACACCATCGGCATCGATCTCGTGGCCATGAACGTGAACGACCTGGTGGTCCAGGGGGCGGAACCCCTTTTTTTCCTCGATTACATGGCCATCGGAAAGATGGACGTGGATCGGAACATCGCCATCGTCGAGGGGATTTCCAGGGGGTGCCTCGAAGCGGGCTGTGCCCTCATCGGGGGAGAAACAGCCGAAATGCCGGGGTTTTACGAGGAAGACGAGTACGACCTGGCGGGATTTGCCGTGGGAATCGTGGACCGCGAGAAAATCATAGACGGCTCGGCGGTCCGGGTGGGCGATGTTCTCATTGGAATCGCCTCCAGCGGAATACACAGCAACGGGTATTCCCTGGTTCGAAAGGTCGTTTTCGAAGAAGGGAAACTCACCGTGCGCGACGAGATGCCGGGACTCGGGATAACCGTGGGAGAGGAACTCCTCCGGCCGACGCGAATTTACGTGAAGCCGGTCCTGAATCTCATCAAGAGTTTCAACATCAAGGGAATCGTTCATGTCACCGGCGGCGGTTTTTACGACAACATCCCGAGGATTCTTCCCGAGCCCTGCCGGGCCCTCGTTCACAGGGGAACCTGGGATGTGCCTCCCGTCTTCTCTGTCCTTCAGGACATGGGCCGCATCGAGGAAACGGAGATGTTCCGGGTTTTCAACATGGGTATCGGGATGATACTCGTCGCTCCCGAGAAGGAGTCCGGCGATATCCTGGACCGCCTGACCGTCCTCGGGGAGAAGGCATGGGTCATCGGTACGGTGGATAAAAAAGACGACAGCCGGAAGGGGGTCATCATTGCCTGAAAGGGGGACATTGAAAATCGGCATCGGCGTTCTTGTCTCGGGGAGCGGATCCAACCTGCAGTCCATCATCGACAAGACGGAAGAAGGGAAGCTGGACGCCGTCGTCCGGGTCGTCGTGAGCAACAACGCCGGGGCCTACGCCCTGGAAAGGGCCAGAAAACACGGTATTCCGGCGGTGGTGCTGGACCACCGGGAATACCCGGACCGGCTGGCTTTTGACGAAGCCATGATCGCCGTTCTGAAAGAGCACGATGTCGAACTGGTTGTCATGGCCGGATTCATGCGGGTGCTCACGGCGGCCTTTCTTCAGGCCTTTCCCATGCGCGTCATGAACATTCACCCGGCCCTGGTTCCCTCCTTTCAGGGGCTTCACGGTCAGGAACGGGCCTATGACTACGGGGTCAAATTCAGCGGCTGCACCGTCCATTTCGCCGACGAGGGCGTCGACACGGGGCCGGTCATCATTCAGGCCGTCGTCCCCGTCTTCGATGACGACACGGCGGATGTCCTGGCGGAAAGGATCCTGAGAGAAGAACACAGGATTTACCCTCAGGCCATCCAGTATTACGCCGAGGGAAAACTGGAAATCGTCGGGCGAAAAGTGCGCCTGACCGGAGGGGGGAGAGCCGAGAACCGGCCCCTTCACAACCCGCCCCTCACCCGTTTCTGATTTTCCCGTCGGACTCTCAACGGCGCCTTTTCGTCCGGTTACAGGAATGGAAGGGCTTCTTCCTTGGAACCTCGCACCATGAACCAGCGTTACGATTGCATCGTCATCGGGAGCGACTTGAGCAGTCTCACGGCGGCCGCCGTTCTCGCCAGGGCAGGTGTGAAAACCCTGCGCCTCAGTGAAAATCCCATGCCGGGCCGCGTCGAAAAAGGCGGATTCTTCTTCGACGCCGACCCGCTGCCCCGGCCGGGCATCGTCTCGAACGGACTGGCGGCGGCGGGGCTCCGGGAAAGGGGACTCCCCTTTTCCGCGACGGCGGGGGATCCGGTTGGTCCGTGTCAACAGTTCATCCTGAGGGACCACCGCCTCAACCTCTCCGGCGATCCCGAGCAGACGGTCGCCGAATTACTCCGGGAATTCGACCTTTCCCCCGACCTCTGGCAGAAGCTCTATGCCAGGGGGGAAAAAATGAACCGCTGCCTCGACGATGTTTTTTCCAGACACTTCGAGGCGGCAGACCGGATGACCGAAGCCCCGGCGTTTTCCCTGAAGAACCTGGCCCTTCAGAAACAGAACGGGCTGAGCTTCCGCAGAACAAGGAAGCGGCTGGAAGGGTCCCACCCCGGGCTCGGAAAAATTCTCCATGCGAACGGGTTTCTTTTCTCCAATGCCCAATTGGCGGAAAAGAATCCTTTTTCTTCCGCGTACGCCCTCATGGCCTCGTTTGGCGGCGGAGGGCCGATCTGGGGGGAGAAAGGTGAGCTGGATCGATTTCTTGAGGGTTTCTGTTCGTCAGGGGGAAGCGTCTCTCTTTCGGGGTGCACGGTCATGAGGTTCCGGGTCAAGCGCCGCATCGAAGTGGACCTGTCCCGGGACGGGGAATTTTGGACCGTCGAGGGGGACAGGGCCGTCCTCAGCACCAAGTGGGAGAAACTGCGCCCGATCCTCTTGAGGGGAACCCATTTCTCGGCCCTTGAAAAGAAGTGGTCAAGAGTCTTCCATACCGGGTATCCCCTGACGCTCCACATGGGCATACGGCAGGAAGCGCTTCCCGAGCAGGCGGGACGGTCCATTGTTCTTCTCGAAAACGAAAAACACCCCCTGATGGCCCATGAACTCATCTATCTCAGCGCAGGTCCCGGGGTGAACGAAGCGTCCTTCGGCGGTGACGGTCGGGCCCTTACCGCAACCGTTTTCCTTGACCAGTCACCGTGGAGGCTCGGCGACGCCGAAGTGGGGGATGTTTTCAAGGCCGTGCTCCGGAATGTGCTGGGTTTTCTACCCTTCCTCAAAGACGGGCTGGTCTTTATGGACCCGTCCTGGTCCATTGATCTTTCCCGGAAGTACCAGGAAGTGCTGAACCACAAGTATGGTGTCCCTTTCTCGTGGTTTTCCCCCCTGTCCGGTTTCCCCTCGAAAACGCCCCTGGAACAGGTCTTTCTCACCGGCGGCCTCCAGTTTCCCGAGCTCGGTTTCGACGGGGAGATTCTTTCGGGTATTTTTTCAGCCGATGCGATTCTTGGAGGTACGCGTCATGAATGAGGCAAGTACGGATTTCAGCATTCGTCAACTGGGGGTGCCAAGGATCTCCTGCCCTCTTTCCGCCACCACGTTTGTTCCTGAAACGCGGCGGGTTCTCTTCCGGCATTTCACCGATGATTACAATCTCGTCCTGGACCAGGGCGGCGAGCCCGCCTCACTTGAAGTGGCCGGACCGCGGGAAAAAATATTTTTTGACTCGCAGGACGTGACGGCCGCTATCGTCACCTGCGGAGGTCTCTGCCCGGGAATCAACGATGTCATCCGTTCCGTGGTCATGCAGCTCACCTATCGATACGGGGTGACCCGGATCGAGGGTATCCGCTACGGGCTCCAGGGGTTCATTCCCCGCTACGGTCATGAAGTGGTCCCGCTTACCCCTGATTATGTCAAGGATATTCACACACTGGGAGGAAGCATCCTGTCCTCTTCCCGGGGGGGGCAGGACATCGACGATATCGTGGACACGCTGACGGCCCGGGGCATCAACCTCCTTTTCTGCATCGGCGGCGACGGGACGATGAAGGCGGCGGAGAAGATCACCGAGACAATCACAGGCAGAAGCCTCACCATAAGCGTTATAGGGATACCCAAGACCATAGACAACGATCTCAATCTCATTGACACGACTTTCGGCTTCAACACGGCCATTTCAGAGGCCGTGAAAGTCATCCAGTGCGCCCACGTGGAAGCCAAGGGGGCGCCCTGCGGGATCGGCCTCGTGAAAATCATGGGACGGCAGTCCGGTCACATCGCCGTATCCGCCGCCCTGGCTCAGAACGACGTCAATTATGTCCTCATCCCCGAGGTTCCGTTCGCCCTGAACGGAGAAAAGGGGTTTCTCTCCGTGCTGGCGAGGCGGCTCAGGAAAAGGGGGCATGCCGTCATCCTCGTCGCCGAAGGGGCCGGCCAGGACTTCTTCTCCAGCGACGGTTTCCAGGGCCGGGACGCGTCGGGGAACCTCAGGCTCTTCGATATCGGTCTTCACCTGAAGACGGAAATCGAAACGTTTTTCGAGAAACGGAACTGGGAAATCAACCTGAAATATTTTGACCCCAGCTACACGATCCGCAGCGTACCCGCCGAAGCCACCGACAGCCTGTACTGCGAACTTCTCGGTCACTACGCCGTCCACGCGGGGATGGCGGGAAAAACGGGGATGGTGGTCGGGCTTTACAACGGCGAGTACGTTCACCTGCCCATAAAGACGGTGACAACGAGGAAAAAAGTAGATCCCCAGGGGGTCTTATGGATGCGCGTCCTGGAGGCCACCGGTCAGCCCCCGGTGATGAAATGAAGAAAAAGCTTGAATTGTTGGACGATATGTTTTATGAAGTCTCTCCAATTTCCGGAAGGAGTGGCCCAAAATGTCTCGAATCTGTGAAGTGTGCGGTAAAAAACCCTCCGTGGGGCACAGCGTCAGCCATGCGAACAACAAGACGAAGCGGGTGTGGTACCCGAATCTTCAGCGCCTTCGCGTCGTCAACCCCAAGACGGGGGGCGTGAAGCGGATGAAGGTCTGCACGCGGTGCATCAAGTCGGGATTCGTCAAGAAGGCGCTCTGAAAAACCCTGTTGAGACAATCCCGGTTCCCCCGCGGGACCGGGATTTTTTTATTCCCCCCTCCCCTTTTCCCCGCCGTCCTGCGAGGGAAAGGACATCTTTCGGAGTTCCCCCAGGGAGATGCGGAACGTTCCATAAGCGGTTCTGCCGTAAGCCTTCCGGTCACTCTTCAAAACGAGCTCCACCGAATCCCCCGTTTTCAGGTTCACCACCCCTTTCAAGACGCCTTCTTTCATGAAAAAGACGATCTCCCGTATCCGGTCAAAGGTGACCGTGTAGGTTCCTGAACCCCTTTTCCCCTCTATGTATGTGTTTCCGTCGATGCTGACGTCCGTGCAGGCCGTGGCCACCCCCATCTGGTCCAGAAAGACGGCCTCCAGCTTTTCGTCAGGCGCGGGGATTTTGCCCGCCGGCTCGTCACCGAAAAGGGACCCCATGCCCGTGACCAGCGGAACGAGCAGCAGGATCATCAAGAGATAAAAACGGGGTGATTTCATGGTCCCATTCTCCTCAAGGGGAAAGATTTATCTCGGTAAGGACGATTTCCTGTTTCAGCGCCTCGAGAACGCCCTCCACATCGGGCAATGCGGAAGGGGGAAAGGTCAGGGATACCCTCCCGCTGTTCCCGTCCACCGTCGTCACCGTGACGAGACCGTCATAACCCTCGAGGATGAATTTCAGGTAAGAGATCTCCCGGCGCTTGACCTCGACGATTTTTCGACACCACGATGCGGCCACCGGTTCCTCCGGACGGGATTTTTTTAACACCGGCACCGTGAAAGATCAAGGGATAATTTATGAATCCGCCCGATTTCCCGCTTGACACGCCGGGGTCCATGGGTCATATACACAGAGAAACAAACCTGGTTATTTTTGAGGACAGGAAGGGGCTGTTCATGATTCCCACAACCCGGTGGAACTTTCCCAGGCCCGATGGAGATGCCGAAAGGGCACTCCGGGAAGAACTGGGTATAGAGCCGCTCACTTCCCGAATCCTGGTGAACCGCGGCATTGTCGACACGAACCGGGCGAAAAAATTTTTTAACCCCGTCCTGGCGGACCTTCACAACCCTTTCCTCATGGTCGACATGAAAAGGGGCGTGGAGCGGGTCGTCGAGGCCCTCTACCGGAAGGAGCCCCTTGCGGTCTACGGGGATTACGACGCCGACGGCATCACGTCCACGGTCTGCCTCGTTAAATTTCTGAAGGAAATTCACCCATGGGTTTCCTACTACATTCCCAATCGCCTGTCCGAGGGGTACGGCCTGAACCGGGAAGCGGTGGACCATATCCGAAGCCGGGGCGCCCGGCTGATCATCACCGTGGACTGCGGGATCACCGATCACGATGCCATAGCGTACGCCCGGTCCACAGGTGTGGATACGGTCATTCTCGATCACCACAAGGTTCCCGACAGCCTTCCGGGGGCGGCGGCCGTCATCAACCCCCAGAGATCCGATTGTCCCTTCCCCTTCAAATACATGGCCGCCGTGGGCATTGTGTTCAATTTTCTCATCGCCCTGCGGGGAACCCTTCGAACGGCCGGTTTCTGGAACGGCAGAACCTATCCCAACCTGAGGGAGTATCTCGACCTCGTGACCATCGGCACCCTGGGCGACATTTCTCCCCTTCTCGACGAGAACCGGATCTTCGTCAAGGTCGGCATGGAACTCATCAACGAGGGAAAACGCCCGGGAATCCGGGCCCTGAAGGACAGGGCGACCTATTCCCCGTCGGGCCCCCTGGACGCCGTCGATGTGTCTTTTTACCTGGTGCCGAGAATCAACGCCGCCGGCCGGCTGGGGTCAGCGGAGGACGCCGTCCGTCTCCTTCTCACCGATGACCCGCTGGAGGCGGCGAAACTGGCGGAACGCCTGGACGGGTTCAACCGGGAGCGCCAGGAAATCGAGCGGAACATCCTGGAGGACATCCTTTTGCGCATGCGGTCCGACGAAAGCCAGCGGGAACGGGGTTTTCTCGTCTTCGCGTCGGAAAAGTGGCATCCCGGCGTCATCGGGATCGTGGCGTCGAAGCTCGTGGACCGGTTTTACCGTCCCGCCATTCTTATCAGTCTCCGGGAGGGAATCGGGAAAGGTTCGGGGAGAAGCATCGCCGAATTCAATCTCTATGATTGGTTGAAAAAGTCCTGCGAGCCTCTCCTTCTCGGTTACGGCGGTCACCGGTACGCGGCGGGCCTTTCCATCCGGGAGGAAGACATCGACGCACTGTCTTCGACCCTGAACAGGGCCATCCTTGAAAGCATCCATCCTTCCGAACTCATTCCCCGGACTTCCATCGACGCCGAGTGCGGCCTCGAAGAAATCGGGTGGAAGCTCATGGAGGATTTCGCTAAGCTAGCCCCTTTCGGAAACGCCAACCCGGAGCCTGTGCTCTGCGCCCGGGACATTCGGGTCACATCCCCCGTGGTTTTGAAAAACAACCACCTGAAGATGCAGATCAAGGACCAGGAGACCTCCCACGGGTCCATCTGGTTCAAAAAAGCCCACCTTTTCAGCCGGATGTCATGCGGCGACAGGATGGACATCGCCTTCACGCCCCAGACGAACCGCTGGAACGGCGTATCCACCATTCAATTAAAGCTTCGGGATGCGGCCGTTTCGAGCTGACGGGAGGGACGGCCGGACGCAGGGAGGATCCTGATCATGACCGACCATTCAAATCTCGCATTTCTCGACACGCCCCTGGTTTCCGGGAGGCTCTTCCATCCCAGGCCCGAGATGAGCGGCCCGGGGGCGCGGCCGGGAAGCCGGGATTATCTCATTCCCGTGACCGGGGGCGACGTCGTCGGGGCCCGGTTTCACGGGGAAAACCGGGAAGGTCCCCATATTCTCTTCTTTCACGGAAATGGCGAGATCGCAGCCGATTACGATGATCTCGCCCCCGTTTACACCGGCCTCGGTCTCAATTTCATCGTCGCCGACTACCGGGGGTATGGCCGTTCGACGGGATCTCCCACCGTATCGGCCATGCTCGGCGACGCACGGGAAATCTTCACTTTTTTCCTGGATCTTCTCGCCCGTGAATCATTCAGCGGCCCTCTCGTCGTCATGGGAAGATCCCTCGGGAGCGCCTCGGCCCTGGAGATCGCCGCAGCTTTCCAGGACCGGATC
>Ga0209605_1004710_pt1 | contig 11010 bp, 9 predicted proteins | sample AD_UKC035_MetaG_FD_184408 | JGI IMG/M metagenome (GOLD analysis project Ga0209605, IMG submission 184408) | Active sludge microbial communities of municipal wastewater-treating anaerobic digesters from USA - AD_UKC035_MetaG (SPAdes) (version 2) | ecosystem: Engineered > Bioreactor > Anaerobic >...
GGCCACGAGCTGGGACTTGGTGACGACGGAGATGACGAAGCCGAGGCAGAGTGCGACGGCGATATAGAGGGACGAGGCGGCGATGAAAAGCCAGAAACTGCCCTTGACGACGACGCCGAAAAGAATTTGCCCCATGAGGACGGCGATGAGGACATCGGTCATGGCGATGAAAAAATACGGCACGGCCTTTCCGGCGAGGAACTCGGAAGCGTGAAGGGGAAGAGAAAAAATGGTTTCCATGGTCCCGTTTTCATACTCTCTCGCGATGACGAGGGATGTCAGGAGAGCGCCCACGATCATGATGATGATGGCGATGATGCCCGGAACGATGAAATTGCGGCTTTCCAGGTCCTCGTTGAACCAGACCCGTATTTCTCCTGTTACCGGCGGGGGGATGGGGTCTCGGCCGCTTCTGTTGAGAAACGCCTCCATGAGATCGTTATTGTAGTCGGAAACGAGCTTTGTCGCGTATCCCGACGAGATGCCCGCCACGTTGGGGTCGCTTCCATCGAAGAGAATCTGGATGGGGGCGTCCCGGTTAGACCGGATGTTTTCGGTGAAGTCGGGCGGAATGAGAACGGCCATGGTGGTCCACCCGTGGTCGAGATACCGGGTGACCGCCTCGATGTTTTTTTCATGGGCGATGATATCGAAATATGGGGAGGACTCGAACCTGGACAGAAAATCCCGGCTCAGGTCGGTGCGGTCGAAATCGACGACCACCGTTTTGACGTGGTCAACGTCGAGGCTCAGGGCATATCCGAAAAGAAGGATGAGGAGAAGCGGTAAGGCAAAGGCCAGGTAGAGGCTTCGGAAGTCCCGGATGAGATGGTAGAATTCCTTGCGGGCGACGGCCTGGACCTTTCGAAGGTTCACGGGGTTTTCCTGTCCATGAGGGCAATGAACGCCTCGTTCAGCGTGCCCCTCTTTTTGCCGGGAAGAGCCTCCCGGACGATGTCGTCGGGGCTGCCCATGGCGGCGATGCGGCCCTCGTTGATGAGGGCCAGGCGCCGGCAGTTCCGGGCTTCGTCCATGTAATGGGTGGTTACGAAAACGGTGACCCCTTCTCCCGCCAGCTTTTCGATAAAGTCCCAGAAATGGCGTCTCGTCAGGGGGTCGACACCGGAGGTGGGCTCGTCGAGAAAGATGATCTTCGGCCGGTGGAGCAGGGCGCAGCCCAAAGCCAGTCGCTGCCGCCATCCCGGCGGGAGATCCCGGGTCAGGCGGTTCCGGACGTCGGTGAGCCGGGTGACCTCCATGATCCATGCCGTCCGTTCCGCCCATGTGTCTTCCGGGAGGCTGTAGATGCCCAGGTAAAAGCGGATGTTCTCGAAAGGGGTCATGTCTTCATAAAGGGAGAACTTCTGCGACATGTACCCGATGGAGGCTTTGACTTTCTCCGGTTCCCCGGCGATGTCGTGACCGGCGACGAACCCTCTTCCGGATGTGGGAGACAGGATGCCGCAGAGCATTCGTATGGTCGTCGATTTCCCCGAACCGTTGGGCCCGAGAAAACCGAAGATTTCCCCCTTTTCGACGGTAAAGGAGATCCGGTCCACGGCGACAAAGTCGCCGAAGCGTTTTTCGAGCTCCTCCACGGAAATCGCCTCAGATCTTGAATTGGTCATGGGCAAGCTCCCTGTCGGCCTTTCCGATACGGTCGATCATGGCGTCCTCGAGGGTCGGAGAGGTTCCCTGGATGTCCGCCGGCGGGCCGAGGTCCAGAAAAACGCCCCTGTGCATGAGGGCGAGAAGGTCGCACTTTTCCCCCTCGTCGAGATAGGCCGTGGAAACGAGGATCGTCATGCCCTCGTCCCGCATCTGGAAGAGGATGTCCCAGAACTCCTCCCGGGAGACCGGATCGACACCGTTGGTGGGCTCATCGAGGAGGAGGATTTCCGGGTGGTGGACGAGGACGCAGGCGAGGCCGAGCTTCTGTTTCATTCCCCCGGAGAGGTTTCCCGCCAGGCGGTCCACGAAAGGGTCGAGATTGGAAAACCCGAGAAAACGCTCCCGCCTCTCTTTTCTTTCCGGTCCCCGGACGGCGAAGATGTCGAGAAAGAAATCCATGTTTTCCCCCACTGTCAGATCTTCGTAGAGACCGAACCGCTGGGGCATGTATCCGATCAGCCTCTTTATCTTTCGGCGGGCGGAAAGGACGTCGTAACCGTTGAGCAGAATCCGCCCCTCCGTCGGTCGGATCATCGTGGCGATCATGCGCAGGAGGGAGGATTTCCCGGCGCCGTCGGACCCGATAAGGCCGAAGATTTTTCCCCGGTCGACAGTGAGGCTTATGTTTTTCACGGCAGGAATCTCGCCGAAAAAAAGGGAAACCCCCTCAACGCGGACGAGCGGTTCCCCGGTGCCGGCCCGGTCCGTTGCCGTGGGGATCCGGGGTCCTTCAGCGGAGCCAGGCATCGGCGGGCATCCCCGTTTTCAGTTCCAGCCCGCCATTGGGGATGGAGACCTTGACGAGATAGACGAGTTTCACCCGTTCCTTGTGGGTCTGTATGATTTTGGGTGTGAATTCACCTTCCGGGGAAACGTAGGATACGGTACCCCGGAAGACCCGGTCAGGGAAGGTGTCGATCCGCACATCCACAGGCTGACCCGGGTAAACTTTTCCGATATCGGTCTCGCCCACATAGATTTTCAGGTCCACCCGGGAAAGATCGCTCAAGGTCAGCACTTCCTGTCCGGGGGTGATCACTTCTCCCGGCTCCACGTTTCGGCTCGTGACAATCCCGTTGTAGGGCGCCGTCAGGCTCCCGTGGTCCTTCTGGATCTCGGCCAGTTTCCGGGAGGCTTCGAGAGCCCTCACCTGGGCCTCCGCCACCTTTTTCTCTTCGCTAACCGTCTCCAGTTTTTTCAGGCCGCTTTCGGCCTGTTTCAGGGCCGCCCGGGCCTCTGCAAGCCGGGCCTCGGCGGTTTCGAAATTCAGCCTCACGGCGTCCCACTCCTGCTGCGAAACGACATTCTTGCGAAAGAGGACATCATACCGCTCCCGGTTTCGGGCCGCCTCCGTGAAAGCCGCCTGGGCACTTGCGACGCCTGCCCGGGCCCGTTCGACATCGGCCGGGAGGGTCTCCTGGAGCATGTCCAGGGTCGTTTCGATCCTGGTGAGATTCTTTCGGGCCGTTTCAACGTTGGCCTCCGCCTGGGCCAGGGCGGCCTCGAACTCGGAGCGGTCGAGTTCGGCCAGGAGGTCCCCCTGCTTGGCGGCCTGTCCTTCAGAAACATGAACGGCCGTGACGATTCCCCGCACCTGGAAAGCCAGTTGTGAATTCGTTGCCTCGATGGTTCCGGAAAAATAGAGCTCGTCCCCGGCGTTTTTCTCCTTGGCCACGTAGACGAAAAGAGCCACCGCCAGGAACAGCGTCAGAAAAACCAGAACGATCGCTTTCTTTTTCATGGATTCCCTCGTCTTCCCCCATCGTGGCCGCCGTAGCGGTTTCCGGGCGTCTTTTCCATGTACCTGTGTGATCTTTTTGATATCACCGCCGTGAAAATCAAGCAACCGGAACTTTTGAAGCCGCCGTCGACGGTTGCCTGTCATTTATGATAAATAAAACGTGAGAACGCTGGAAGCAGGCTTCCTGCAAATCTGGTAAGATACGCAAAAAATCGATTTCCAGGGGAGAGGCGGATTGCGGGAAAGCGGGTCGGGCCCGCCGATGCCGGTGAAATCTTCGAGAAAATGGAAATCGGGAGAAGGGAGGAAATCATGTCGAAAATCAGGCTCGGGATCAGTTCCTGTCTCCTCGGTGAGAGGGTCCGTTGGAACGGGGAGCACAAACTTGACCGGTTCCTCGCCTATACACTGGGAAAATACGTGGAATACGTGCCCGTCTGCCCGGAAGTGGAGGCCGGCTTCGGGGTTCCCCGGGAGACCATGCGTCTCGTTGGGGATGTGGAGGCCCCCCGTCTCATGACCTCCAGAACCGGCCGGGACATGACGGACCAGATGACGGCCTGGGCCAGCCGCCGAGTCGCGGAACTGGAAAATGAAAATCTGGACGGCTTCATTTTCAAGAGCGATTCCCCCAGCAGCGGCATGGAACGGGTCAAAGTCTACGACGACCGGGGGATGCCCCGGAAAACAGGGGTCGGACTTTTCGCCCGGGCATTCATGGACCGTTTCCCCCTGCTGCCGGTGGAGGAGGACGGCCGGCTGCACGACATCAAGCTCCGGGAGAACTTCATCGAGAGTATCTTTACCCTTCACCGGTGGCGGAAAGCGACGGCAAAGGAAAAAACCCGCCGCGTCCTTGTGGATTTTCACACCCGGCACAAGCTGTTCCTCATGGCCCACAGCCCGAAGCATGCCCGGGAAATGGGAAAGCTCGTGGCGGACCCTGGAAAACACGGTCAGGAGGAGCTTTTCCAACGCTACCAGGCGGCCCTCCTGGAGTCCCTCAGCCTGAAGACGACAACGGCCAAGCACGTGAACGTCCTCGATCACATCATGGGGTATTTCAAAAAAGTTCTGACCAGGGACGAAAAAAAAGAACTCCTGGAAGTTATCGGGATTTACCGCCGGGGGGATTTTCCCCTCATCGTTCCCGTGACGCTTCTGTCCCACTATGTCCGGAAATACGATGAACCTTACCTGAAAGAACAGGTCTATCTCCAACCCCATCCCCTGGAGCTTCAGCTCCGGAACCACAGCTGAGGCCGGCAGGGGGATGCGGATGCGTGAAGAGAGGGTTCGCGTTCTCAAGGTGGGGGAGGCTAAAAGAGGTTCCGTCCTGTACTGGATGAGCCGGGATCAGCGGGCGGTGGACAACTGGGCCCTCGTATTCGCCCAATCCCTGGCCCTGGAAAGGGGGGTTCCCCTGGGCGTCGCCTTCTGTCTCGTGGAGAATTTTCTCGGGGCCACCTTGAGACAGTATGGCTTCATGCTTCGGGGGCTCGATGACGTACGCGGTGTCCTGCAAAAGAAAAGCATTCCTTTTTTTCTCCTTCGGGGCGAGCCGGGCACGGAAATCGTCCGCTTCGTCAAGGCCCACGGCATCGGCGCCCTGGTGACGGATTTTGATCCTCTGCGGATCAGGAAACCCTGGAAAAAGGCCGTCGTGGAAGGGGTGTCCGTGCCCTTTTACGAGGTGGACGCGCACAACGTGGCGCCCGCCTTCGCCGTCACCCCGCGCCAGGAATACGCCGCCCGGACCTTCCGGCCCCGGGTCATGCGGGTTTTGGACGAATTTCTCGACCCGTTCCCCGAACTTGCCGATCACCCGTTCCCCTGGCCCGGAAAGAAGGGGAAGATTCAGAAAGGGGTGGATATCCTGCCCACCCTTCGAATCGACCGGGCAGTGGGGGAAGCCTCCTGGATTCGGCCGGGCACGGCGGCCGGCCTGGCGACTCTCGCAGAATTCGTGAAGAGCGGTCTCAATGCCTATCCCGAGTCCCGGAACGACCCCGTCCGGGACGGTCAGTCCGGGCTTTCGCCTTATCTTCATTTCGGACAGGTCGGCCCCCAGCGGGTCGCCCTTGCGGTGAGGGACGCCCACGCCTCGCCGGAGGCTAAGAAGGCTTTCCTCGAGGAGGCCGTTGTCCGGCGGGAGTTGTCAGACAATTTCTGCCTCCACAACGAGGCCTACGATTCCCTGGAAGGCGCGCCGGCCTGGGCGCGGAAAACCCTCCGTGACCATCGAAGGGACAGACGCCCCTATCGTTACCGGCCCGAGATTCTCGAGGCCGCCGAAACCCACGACCCCCTGTGGAACGCCGCCCAGATGGAAATGGTCAAACGGGGAAAGATGCACGGCTACATGCGCATGTACTGGGCCAAGAAAATCCTGGAGTGGACCGGATCACCGGAGGACGCCCTCGCCATCGCCGTTCGCCTGAATGACCGGTATGAACTCGACGGCCGGGATCCCAACGGCTACGTGGGGTGCCTCTGGTCCATCGGGGGGCTTCACGACCGGGCGTGGCCCGCCCGGCCTGTTTTTGGAAACGTCCGTTACATGAACGACCGGGGCGCCCGCCGGAAATTCGACGTGGACGCCTACATCCGGAAGGTGGCGTCTTTCTGAGACACGAAGATTTTCAAATCAGGGATTTTTGACAAGTCATCCCATAAGGCGTTTCAAGAGCGGTGACATGAGCCTTTTCGAATATGACCGTCCGGCCGTCAGGGAGGCGAATCGCCGGGACCTCGGCCCTCTCTATGAAGAACTCCCGTGGGTGAATCCGAAGACGGCGGAACAGGCCCGGGAGGAGCGGCAGCGCCTTCTGGAAATGCTCAAAAACCACGCGGTCTTCGGTTTCCGGGGGACCAAGGTGGACATGAGGAACCTTTCCCCGGGCTGCCGGCTCTGCGGGGAGGGGGCCTGGTCCTGCCTTTTCATAAACGGTGTCTGCAACGGACACTGTTTTTACTGTCCCACGGAGCAGAAGAGCCGGGACGTTCCCATGACCGGCACCCTGTCCTTTCCCGAACCCCGGGAATACATCGCCTATCTGGAAAAATTCGGGTTCCGGGGCATGAGCGTCAGCGGCGGCGAACCCCTCCTCACCCTGGACCGGACCCTGGCGTTCGTGACGAAGATCCGAAGACACTTCGATACGTCCCTTTACATCTGGCTTTACACCAACGGTCTTCTGACGAACCGGGAAAACCTGGGCCGTCTCCGGGATGCGGGCGTGGACGAGGTGCGCTTCAACATCGGCGCCGGGAACTATCGCCTCGAACCGGTCCGGGAAGCCGTGGGAATCATTCCGGTCGTGACGGTGGAAATCCCCGCCGTTCCGGAAAAAGAAGATCTTTTGAAAGAGAAGATCCTGGAGATGGCCCGTTCGGGGGTGACCCATCTCAATCTTCACCAGATCCGCTGCACGCCCTACAACGGGAGACAGCTCCTGGCCCGGAACTACACGCTCCTTCACGGTCCCCGGGTGGCTGTCCTGGAATCGGAACTCACGGCGCTTCGGCTTCTGGCGGGCCTTCGGGAAAAGGGAATCGATTTCCCCGTGAATTACTGTTCTTCCGTCTACCGGAGCCGTTTTCAGACCGCCGGGGCGAGACGGAGAAACGCCCGGCTCATCCGGAAGCCCTGGGAAGACATCACCGAGGCCGGGCTTATCCGGAGCTTTTCCGTTGAAGGGTCCCCGGAATACATTGGCCGGATCGCCGGGGAACTCGAGGCCGATGAGGCGGCCCCCGGTTCCTGGACCCTGTCGGGGAAGAATCGCCTTCTTTTTTCGGGCCCTGTCCTGTCCCGACGGGATTTTTCCGGCGGCACCGTGAAAGTGTCCTACACGGCCTGTTCCCTCCACCCCTCGGTCACCTACCGGAATCCGTATCACGACGTTACCCTCACGAGGAAGAGGTCCGTGGTGATCGAACGGAACACCGTCGCCCGGGATATCCCCCTGTCACCCCGGGAAATCGATTTCTTCAAGGGCCGTTTCCTGGGCGGCGACGCAGCCTCTTCAGAGGTGGGCCGGGATCTCCAGGAAGGGACACCGCCGGGGCGGGATGAAGGGATGGAAGGGGAAAAATGGCATACCATTTTCGAAAGCGAAGTCATTCCCGAAGGCTTGTCCTATTACTACTGAATTCTCACGTTTTCCTCGGGATCTTTTGGAACGACTAATGGTGACGACGTACCGGCTTTCACGGCAGCCGGAAGGTAGATAAATAAGTCGTAATTTACATTGTGTAGAAAAGGAAAAAAGATGGCGACCGTTGTTGTTGTCGGGGGGGGGTGGGGCGGCTGCGCGGCAGCCCTCATGGCCCGCCGGAAAGGGGCCGAGGTCATCCTCGTCGAGCGGACCGATCTTCTCCTCGGAACGGGACTCGCAGGGGGCATTTTCAGGAACAACGGCCGGCAGACGGCGGCGGAGGAGATGATGGGTCTCGGTGCCGGGGAGCTCTTCGAGCTGTGCGACCGACATGCCCGTCATCGACAGGTCCGTTTCCCCGGCCACGAACACGCCAGCCTGTGTGAGATGGCTGCCGTGGAAAAAGACCTCCGGTCACTCCTGGAGGATCGGGGCATCGTTATTTCCTGGAACAGCCGGATCGTCCGGGTGAAAAAGAAAGGGGATCGTATCCTGGCCGTTCTCGGGGAGGAGGGCCTTTCTTTCGTGGGGGATGCCTTCGTCGACGCGACGGGAACGGCGGGCCCCTTGTGGCGATGCACCGTCCACGGTTCCGGGTGCGCCATGTGCGTTCTTCGCTGTCCCTCTTTCGGAGGCCGGGTCAGCCTCACCGCCCTGGCGGGCATCCGGGAAAAACGGCACGTCCGGCCGGATGGCGGCGTGGGAGCCTTGAGCGGCTCCTGTCATTTTCTTCGGGAGTCTCTGTCGGCGGGGTTGCGGGACGAACTGGATCGCTCCGGCGCCGCGATTGTCCCCCTTCCTCCAGAACTGAAAGAGTCCGGCCTGGCCGATGCCGTCAGGGAAAAGAAAAGAGAGGGAACGGGATTTCATCGGCTGCTTTCTCCGATGGAAGGAATGACAGGTTCCCGGGGACGATTTCTCGACGATCTCCTGTCCTTTGCGAGCGTCACATGGACGCGGACGCAAAGAGGGCCAGCGGTGAAGGGCTCCCTTTCGGCGAAGGTATGCCGGCAATACGCGTTGCCTGAATTTTCCGAAAATCTCATTCTCCTGGATACCGGTCATGTGAAGGCCATGGTTTCCTACTTCGACCTTCCGTCCCTCAACAGAATTCCCGGATTGGAAAAGGCCCGGTTCCTGTCGCCTGCCGGGGGAAGCCGCGCCAATTCGGTGCGATTTCTCGCCCTGTCGCCCCGGGATGAAAAAATGGCCGTCCAGGGGGCCGGGAATCTTTTCTGCTGCGGGGAAAAAGCCGGTCTCCTCGGTCATACGGAAGCCATCGTCACAGGAACCCTGGCGGGATTCAATGCCGCCAGGGTCGCCCGCCGTCTTCAGTCCGTGGAGCTTCCCGGTGATCTTGCCGTGGGGGATATGGTCCGGTTTTCGACAGAAGAAATGGTAAAGGGCCGGACAATTTCCCATCCATACACCTTTTCGGGATCCGTGTATTTTGAGCGGATGAAATCCCGGGGACTTTATCTGAAGGACCGGGAGGCGGTAAACCGAAAAATCCGGCAGGCAGGCCATGAAAACTATTTCGACGCCTGAACCCGGTACGGAATCGGAAATCCTCTTTGAAGACCAGGGGATTCTGGCCGTTTCCAAGACCGCCGGCGATCTTGTCATCCCCGGACGGGGTTCGAGCGGCGAATCCCTGGTGGATCGCCTGTCGCGGGAACGGAAGGAGAAGCTCTTCATTGTTCACCGTCTCGACAGGGAGGCAAGCGGTGTCGTTCTTTTTGCCCGGGATCGGGAAAGCCACCGGTACCTGTCCGGGCTTTTTGCCGGAAGACGGGTTCGTAAAACCTACTGGGCGGTCGTGCAGGGGGAGATGGCCGGGGACGGTGTCATTACGAGCCCCATTCATGCGTTCGGTTCCGGACGGATGGGCGTGGACGGGCGCGGGAAACCCTCGGAAACCCGGTACCGGGTCCGGAAGGGGTTCCCCGGGGCGGCCTGGGTCGAGGCGGAACCGTTCACGGGGAGGCGCCACCAGATCCGGGTCCACCTGTACTCCCTGGGACATCCCCTCCTGGGAGAAACACGCTACGGGAGCGGCTTTCCCGTGGGCGGCGTTTCCCGGCTCATGCTTCATGCCTTGAAACTGGTCTTTCCCTGGGGCGGAAAGGAAGCCTTTGCGGTTTCCTGTCCCCCGGGGCGGGATTTCATGGCCGTTCTCGATGACCTCGGCACTCCGCCACCCTCCGATTTTTGAAACCTTCCCGACTATTATTCATATTTAGAATTTGACTTATAAATAAAACTCCATTTATATCCCCCGGTGGCAAACCATAAGCAGGTTGTCGAAACCGCTGTTTGGCCGGGAGGAGGAAAGAATGGAAGGTCTGAAAAATCTGTTTTCCACGCGTTGGGGAATTGTGGGGGTCGGGGTGCTGATCGGGATCCTTGCTTCCCTGCTCCAGAAACTGGGAAATCCCGGGAACATGGGTATCTGTGTCGCCTGTTTCGAGCGCGACATTGCCGGCGGACTGGGGCTTCACCGGGCCGCCGTGGTCCAGTACCTGAGGCCGGAAATCTTCGGTTTTGTCCTGGGATCGCTCGGCGCCGCCTATCTGTTCCGGGAATTCCGGCCCCGCATGGGATCGGCCCCGGTGGTCCGGTTCGTCCTGGGCGTCTTCGCCATGATCGGTGCCCTGGTCTTCCTCGGCTGTCCCTGGCGGGCGGCCCTGCGTCTTGCCGGCGGGGACGGAAGCGCCGTATTCGGCCTTCTCGGCCTCATCGGCGGGATCTGGCTGGGAACCCTTTTTCTCCGGGGCGGATACAGCCTGGGACGGAACAATGCGTCCTACACGGCGGCGGGATGGATGTTTCCCCTCATCATCGTGGGCCTTCTGACTCTCAGGGTCCTTTTCCCTCCCCTGGAAGGACAGGAGAAAAGCGGGGTTCTTTTTTACAGCCTCAAGGGTCCCGGGGCGATGTACGCGTCCCTGGCTGTTTCCCTGGGGATCGGCCTGGTCGTCGGTTTTTTCGCCCAGAGAAGCCGATTCTGCACCATGGGCGCCATTCGGGATTTCATTCTGTTCCGGCAAACCCATCTTCTATCCGGCTTTGTCGCCCTTGTTGCGGCGGCCTTTGTGGCGAATCTCTTTTTCAGTCAGTTTCATCCCGGTTTTGCCGGCCAGCCGGTGGCCCACACCATGCAACTCTGGAATTTTCTTGGGATGGCCCTGGCGGGCCTCGCTTTTGCTCTTGCCGGGGGGTGTCCGGGTCGACAGCTGTTCCTGGCCGGCGAGGGGGACGGGGATGCCGCCGTCTTCGTCCTGGGCATGATTACCGGGGCGGCCATCGCCCACAATTTCGGCCTGGCCAGTTCGCCTGCCGGGGTGGGACCCCACGGTGTCGCCTCGGTGATCGTCGGCTTTGCCGCCTGTCTTTTCATCGGTTTCACCATGCGGCGGAAAATATCTTAAGGGAGGC
>Ga0209605_1004711_pt1 | contig 11008 bp, 12 predicted proteins | sample AD_UKC035_MetaG_FD_184408 | JGI IMG/M metagenome (GOLD analysis project Ga0209605, IMG submission 184408) | Active sludge microbial communities of municipal wastewater-treating anaerobic digesters from USA - AD_UKC035_MetaG (SPAdes) (version 2) | ecosystem: Engineered > Bioreactor > Anaerobic >...
ACCAGGGAACCGTTGGTGAGGGAGGCAACAAGCTCAGCGGAGGCCAGCGTCAGCGCATAAGCATTGCCAGGGCTGTCATGGCCAATCCACCGATACTCATTCTTGATGAGGCTACCTCGTCGCTGGATACCGAATCGGAGCGACTGGTGCAGGATGCCATTGAGAACCTAATGAAAAACAGAACATCAATAGTCATTGCCCATAGGCTGTCGACCGTGAAAAATGCCGATTTGATCTGCGTGCTACATGAGGGCGAGATAGTTGAAAGGGGGAAACACGATGATCTTTTGAAACTGGATGGCTACTACGCAAAACTTTATGAGTTACAGCTATAGAGCTGTCCCATATTTTAATAAGGTATCACAAGGTAAGCCTTTGCCTCAGGGCCTCGAAAATGATTATGGCCGTTGCGTTTGATACGTTCAGAGAATCGGTTACTCCCCGCATGGGAATAATGACATTGGCATTGGCAACCTCGCTCCAAATACCTGTTATTCCCGTAGCTTCCGCCCCCATCACAATTGCCGTAGGCAGCGTATAGTCAATATCGAAATAGGATTTTGTGGCCTGCAAATGGGTGGCCACAATTTGTACCCCTTTGGCAGCAAGCCATTCCACTGCTTCAGCGCTGGAGCATAGCGCAATGGGGAGGGTAAACACACATCCAAGGGACGACCTAATGGCATTGGGGTTGTACAAATCGGTTGAGGAATTGCATATTAACACCCCCGAAACACCCGACGCATCGGCCGTTCTCAACATTGCCCCTATATTCCCCGGTTTCTCAATGCCTTCAATAACTAGGAAGAAAGGATTTTGGTCAACCGTTATACCGCTCAGCAAGTGCCGTTTCGACTCGGCAACCACAATTATCCCGCCTGAGTTCTCCCTGTAGGATACCTTATTATATATATCGCGGGTTATCCGGTAGAAAATAAGATCCTTTTGGTTCCCAACAATTTCAATCACCTGTTTGTAATCAATAATATCGGGGCAAAAATAGGCCGCAATCAACCTGTAACCCGATGAGGCTGCTTTTTGTATCTCCTTTATCCCCTCAATGGTAAAAACACCCTGGCTACGCCTCTCGCTCGATTTCTGCAATTTGATCAGGTTCTTTACCCTTTCATTTTGCTTGCTGATGATATCCTCAACATTGGTGTTCATTGATACGCCTTATTGGATTGTGCTGTAGAATTAATCGTTGCGAAAACGCACGTAAGTACCCAGTGGAAGTTCAATTCCCGTTTCCGACCGTATGGACGACTCGCCGTAGGTAAGCCCTTTTGAACCGAAATGCGATTCTACCAAATTCTTCGAAATCAAAGGGGAATAGCCCAATGAGTATAGGTTTAATACAAAAAAATTGCCTTTGGGTTCAAGCAGTTTGGTACAGGCATCTAACACCTCGTTAATGCTCTCATCAAGAATCCACCTTTCACCACCGGGGCCACGCCCATACGCCGGGGGATCGAGTATCAGCCCATGGTATGTTTTTCCCCTTTTGTACTCCCGTTTTAAAAATTTAAGAGCATCGTCTACAATCCACCTTATATTCGTCAAATTGCTCAGTTCCATGTTCTCTTTTGCCCAGTGTACCACCTGTTTCACCGCATCGAGATGGGTAACCTCGGCCCCTGCCGACCTTGCGGCCAGGGAAGCGCCCCCTGTATAGGCAAAGGCGTTGAGTACCCGTGGAGTAGCAATTCTGCTCTCCCGCACTGCATTATATATAAAACTCCAGTTATCAATCTGTTCGGGGAATATTCCCATATGACCGAAAGAGGTAAGGCTTAGCTTGAGGGTAAAGCTGCCCTTCGGGAGCGGACATTTTATTGTCCAGCTTTCGGGCATTTTTTTGAAAAGACTCCAGCCACCATTCACCAAATCACCGCTCCGATACGAAACCTTTTGCTGTTCGCGCTTAAAGCGCGCATGTGCAAGTTTATGCCATTGTTCGGTGTTCAACTTCCTCTTCCATATAGCCTGCGACTCGGGGCGTATAAGGTAGTATGGACCAAACCTTTCGAGTTTTTCGAAATCGCCACAGTCAATCAGCTGATAATCGTGAATTGGTGTTCTTTTAGCCTTTTCCACGCGCGTCTATAAAAATACACAAAATATTTCGGCAAAGGTAGCTCATATATTAAACCGACATACTCACGGGTGCTGAAAAAGAGTGATGAAACCGGACAATCCATAAAATGGTATCGCTTATTCGATTTTCAATGGGTGGTTCACAAATCCCAATATATTATGGAAAAAAGATCGGAATGCCTTAGTCAAAACGGAAAAATCCCGCCCAAAGGCGGGACTTTACATGAAGAGCGGAGAGACAGGGATTCGAACCCTGGGTCCCGCTTACGCAGGACAACGGTTTTCGAGACCGCCCCGTTCGACCGCTCCGGCATCTCTCCAATGGTCGAACCATTCAATTTTGTGGGCGCAAATTTAGCTATATTTTATATTGATATGCAATATTGTCGATGGCTTTTATTTTGATTGAGAGTATATCCATGCTTACTTAATGTACATATTTGTAATAATCAAATGAATACATATTGATATCGGTTGTCCACTCGCCTCGAGTTCGTTCATGTTTGGCATTAATTTTTTTTGCCACAACTTTTCCAGTATTTTTGCCCAAAAAAATAATGAATCGGAAAAGGTGGTCTTTGGCTGATATGCCTGATCAAACAGGCAAAGTTATGGTGGTAACAGGCGGGAATAGCGGATTGGGATTTGAAACCGCCAAGGCCTTTGCGTTAAAAGGTGCCCATGTTATCATTGCCTGCCGCTCGATGGAAAAAGGGGCAAAAGCCAGGAATAAGATTTTGCAGGAATCCCAAGTTGCTAAGATCTCAGTAATGGCTATTGACCTTACGGACCTGTCGTCCATCAGGAGATTTGCTGAAAAGTTCAAACAGCAATACTTTAGGTTAGACATACTTATGAACAATGCCGGGATTATGGCAAGTCCCTTTGCCTTGACAATAGATGGCTTCGAAAGCCAATTGGGAACAAATCATTTGGGGCATTTTGCCCTTACCGGCCTTCTCCTGGACACCATTATCAATACGCCAAATTCGAGGGTTGTAATGGTAAGCAGCCTCGCACACAAGATGATAAGAAATGGCTATGGTAACAGCATCTCTTTTTTCAAGGATTCTAATGGCTACAAACCGTTCAAAGCTTACTGCCAATCGAAGTTAGCCAACATACTGTTTACCTATGAGCTACAGCGTCGTTTCGAACTATATGGCTGCCAAACCATGGCCGTTGCTGCCCATCCCGGGGCATCCTATACCCACCTGGGTCGGTTTCAGGAGAGTAAACCCTGGTTGCGTTTTCTTTTACCGTTAATAAGAGTGGTTTTGCCTACTCCGCAATCGGCTTCGCTTGCCCAAATACGTGCAGCCTCCGATCCTGCCGTTAAAGGAGGGCAGTACTTTGGTCCATCCGGATTGTTGCAACTATCGGGGCATCCCGTACAGGTAAAATCATCGGAATTGTCATACAACGCAGAAAAGGCGAAAGAGCTTTGGGAGTATTCTGAGCAGCTTACCAATATAAGGTATCGGATTGGGGATGTGAATTGTAAAGCATCCTTGGCAACGGCTTGAAATAAACATTTACGCAAAAAGGGGTTAAACAATCAATCAACTTTCGACGTACTCAGAGGGGTAAATAAAAAAACCCGCGGGAAGCGGGTTTCAATCTTTAGCGGAGAAAGAGGGATTCGAACCCCCGGTACCCTCGCGGGTACAACGGTTTTCAAGACCGCCGCATTCGACCGCTCTGCCATTTCTCCGGGGGCAAAGATATTTCCATTTTTTCTATTTTTCAATTTTTTCAACATGTGTTAAAAAAAAAAGCAAATTCTTTTAATATCCCTTGCATTTATAAGATAATTATCTATAATTTAGCTAACAATATGGAGAATTGAGGGAATTTCATCAAAAATAGTTGCATGAATACTATTTTATTGATAAAAACGCTTGGAAAACCCATTATATGCTCTATATTTGTAATGTTTACTGTAAACTAACTATTTCTAACCCTAAAAATTTTGTATTATGAACAAAGCTCAATTAATTGATGCAATTGCTTCTGAAGCAAAAATTACTAAGGCTGATGCTAAAAAAGCATTGGATGCTTTTGTAAAAACTACCGGTAACGCCCTAAAAAAAGGCGGTAGAGTATCCCTTGTTGGTTTTGGTTCTTTCACCGTTATTAAAAGGAGCGCAAGAACCGGCCGTAATCCTCAAACCGGCAAACCAATCAACATCCCCGCTAAAAAAGTTGTAAAATTCAAACCGGGTAGCGATCTTAATTCGAAAGTAAACTAAGATCTTTCAAGAAATATAATAAGTGGGGCATCGCAACTGGTGCCCCACTTATTTTTTTGCCAATGCATACAGTTATTTCGAACTACTCATTGCATAGCATACATGAAAAGGAAGCCATCTGACATTTTCGAACTGTCGCCACAGGTTGTGCAAGGGCTCATCGGGATCCTATCGGAATGCGTGCTGGAAAAACGGCTGGAACTATTTCAATCCATATTAGAGGAAAGAACACGATATGTTACCATAGTCTTGGAGGATATCCACCAGTCGCAAAATGCCAGCGCGGCCATTCGTTCGTGCGAATGTTTTGGCATTCAGGATATTCATATTATAGAGAATGACCATAAATTCTCCGTAAACCCAAAAGTATCGATGGGGGCGGCCAAATGGCTCGACATATACAAATACAAACAAAAGCAAAATAACTCACTGGAAGCTGTGGAGCAGCTAAAAAGGGAAGGATACAGAATCGTAGGGACTTCGCCGCACGCTTCCGACGTTAGCCTTGACAACTTTTCCATCGAAAAGGGGAAGTTTGCCCTATTCTTTGGGAATGAACTGAACGGATTGTCGAAATTAGTCCTGAAAAATGCCAGCGAAATCGTTAAGATTCCTACGGTTGGGTTTACCGAAAGTTTAAACCTCTCCGTTTCTGTGGCAATTTGCATTCATAAGCTAACCGCCAGACTACATAACTCAACTATTGATTATCGGCTAACCGAGAGAGAAAAAGCCATACTGCTTTTGCAGTGGCTAAGATTAACGGTAAAAAGTTGGAGATCGATTGAGAAAAGATTTTTTGCTGAACAATTATATCACAATATTAACGAATAAAGGGAGGATTATTGGAATTTTTTCCATACTTTCGTTAGAAATATAAATTCTACTGCCATGAAGTGCATAGTGATAGATGATTTCGAGGAGAGTAATTGAAGATTTTATAACCCGTACAAGTTTCTTAACCCTTGAACACTCCTTTGCCGGAGCCATCGAAGCCATTAACTTTCTGAAGAGCGGGAATAAGGTTAATCTCATATTCCTCGATATCGAAATGCCCGAAATGACAGGGATTGACTTTCTAAACTCCTTAGATCAACCTCCTCAGGTCATTATTGTTTCCTCCAAGGAGAAATACGCCCTGAAGGCATTTGAATACCATGTTACCGATTACCTGCTGAAGCCTGTAAACTACGCCCGTTTCTTTAAAGCTGCCAATAAAGCATTGGAAAGCTTCGACAGGAGCTATATTGCACCCGGCGAAGACAAAGAGATTTTTGTTAAAAAAAGTAATTCTCTGGTAAAGGTAAAATTCGACGATGTTCTGTGGGTTGAAGCATTGGAAAATTATGTGGTGATTACAACCATCAATGACAAGTTCACCATACATTTTACCATGAAAGCCATCGAAAATCAACTGCCACTGGCCAATTTTAAACGCATTCATCGTTCATTTATCGTCAACATTAACCACGTACACAGCATTGAAGACAATTCAATTTTAATAAAGGTTTCCGATGGAAAAAAAATAATCCCCATCGGGAAATCGTATCGGGACAAATTGCTTAAGGATATAAAACTGATTAGCAAATAGTTAATAAACAATGTTAACTCCTCGGGAGATTTTTTTAAAACATATTGCCCAAACATCGGATAACCCCCTGCAGCTTGAAGTGGAAAGAGCAACGGGGGTTTACCTTTTTGATGAAAAAGGTAAAAGGTATTTCGATCTGATTTCCGGGGTATCGGTCAGCAACATCGGGCATTGCCATCCAAAGGTTATCGATGCGATTACTCAACAGGTAAACCGATATATGCACCTTATGGTTTACGGCGAATACATTCAATACCCTCAGGTAAAATTAGCCCAACTTATCACCAGCCTGCTTCCCAAAACACTTGACAATGTGTACTTTGTCAACTCAGGTAGCGAAGCCGTTGAAGGAGCCATGAAGCTTGCCAAAAGGTACACCGGCCGTTATGAGGTAATAGCCATGCACAATGCTTACCATGGCAGTACCCACGGAGCGCTCAGCCTGATGGGAAATGAAGATCAAAAGAGGGCGTACAGACCGCTGGTAAGCGGTATTAAGCACATACATTTTAACGACGTAAAGGAGTTCGACAGGATTACGGATAAAACTGCCTGCGTTGTGGTAGAGCCTGTTCAGGGCGAGGGTGGAGTTGTAGTTCCAACAAATGATTATCTAAAACTACTCAAGGCAAAATGTGATCAGGTTGGGTCTTTACTGGTTTTCGACGAAATTCAAACCGGATTGGGCAGAACCGGACGAATGTTTGCATTTGAGATATATGGGGTGGTTCCGGATATCCTGCTCCTGGCCAAAGCATTTGGTGGCGGATTGCCGCTTGGAGCCTTTATTGCCAACCGTAATATAATGCAATGCATTACACATAATCCGCCACTGGGGCATATTACAACATTCGGCGGGCATCCCGTTTCCTGTGCCGCAGCTTTGGCGTCTCTCAACGTAATTATCGAAGAAAGGCTGATTGAGGGTGTTGAGAAGAAAGCTGAACTATTTAAAACACTTCTTGCCAGGCACCCGGCCGTTAAAGGCTGGCGTTCGTCGGGGCTATTCATTGCAGTAGAACTTGGTTCGTTTGAAAAAGTACGACAATGTATAGCATTGGCCATGCAACAAGGCATTCTGTTAGACTGGTTCCTTTTCTGCACTACTTCCTTCAGAATTGCCCCTCCGATATCAATTACGGATGACGAAATAAGGGAAGCTTGCTCTACTCTTTCTCAGGTTCTCGATCAGCTTTAGTTCTTGTATCGAATAGCAGTATGGCACCAAAGGCCATTCCAATGAGGGTACTTCTCCAGGGATTGGCCCAAATGGGGCAGGATCCGCCCCGACAGCCAATAAAATGATAGTAGGCATAGCCCAACGCACCCCCAGCCAGCAGGCCAATAAGCACTCGCCATGAAAATATTTTTTTCACAAACCCGTTTAGATCCATATACTGCAAAACATTATAATTATTTTTGAATAAGTATCGTTATAGTAACATTCACAATCCCTGTTATGTTCACACGAAGGACATTGCTACTGTTGCTCATTGTTATCACAAACTTTCTTCCTTTTGCCAAGGCTCAGGAACCAATCGATCTAAGGCAGGCAGAAGATTCGTTGCGTATGCTGATGCAGACTGTGATTGACGAAAAGGATATAGCTAAAAAATATGTATCGAACCAGCTGTTTTCCGACTATTTGCAAAGTGTACTGGAAAAAAATGAGGCTTTTGATTACCCCTTCGACTCATTGACGCATATCGGCAAATTAAACACTGCGGACAAACTCCTTCGGGTCTTCACATGGAATATCCCACTCCAAAGCGGCATGCAAACATACTTTGGCTTTATTCAAACCAGGATAAACGGTAATGTAGCCGTTTTTCGGCTAAACGATCATCGGGAGCAGTTTGAAACTCCGCAAACTGAGATTTCAAATCCTGATAAATGGTTCGGGGCATTGTACTACTACATTCACCAAAACACCTTCGAAGGAGTTACATACTATACACTGCTTGGGGTCGATTTCAACAACCTGTTCTCGCGCAAAAGGGTTATTGAGGTGCTCTCGCTTGGCAGAGATGGCACGCCAATTCTTGGTACTCCAATCATTTCGGTGCGTAACCATTTGATTAGCCGCATTGTTTTTGAATACTCCGCTCAGGCTAATATGTCCCTCCGATACGATACTGCCAAGGACATGATTGTATTCGACCATCTGTCGCCCATGCGTGGCGATTTTGCAGGGAACTACCAGTTCTACGGACCCGATTTTACATTCGATGGCCTTCAGTTTAAAAATGGGAAATGGGAATACATGCCCAATATCGACGTTCGAAATCCGCAGCGGGAACAATCTCCCCTACCCCTTACGCCACCCGTTGAGAATCCGGAACCGGGTTTCCTTTATAAGCCCAATACGATACCCAAAGATTTGGATGCCTCCAAGGTGGAATAGTGAATTATTCAAAGAGGAGAAACTATTCGGAGCAGGTAGCATCAACCTTACTCTTCCAAGTCATCGCTTTCCACTTCTATCGTTTCGTCCAGCTGCGAAAAATCAATGACGCTTACCCCTTTAAAATAGTGCGACAGAATCTCCTTATAGTTTTTTCCGCGTCGCGCCATTTGCATGGCTCCGTCCTGACACATGCCAACTCCATGCCCATAGCCCTTTCCTCGCAATCGAACGAGGTTGTTGGATACAATATCCATAGAAAACCAGGCCGATTTTAGGTTGAAATGACTGCGAATATCAACGAATGGAATTGTCTTTCCCCCAACGGGATACAAATACTCTCTCTTTTTGGATGTGAATACAAAACTCGATGGCGGAAGATTCTCAGCATCAATACCCTTTGATATAAGAAATTCTCTCCACGTATCAAGGGGAATACGTACCTCCCATTGCGAGTTAGGAAGGCTTCGGCAATAATTATCTTCCACTGATACCAGGTAATCGTGAGGTGTAACCCACACATCGCCTGAATTTGCCGTTTCTCCCCCGCAATTCGCATGGAAAGTGCCTGCAATAAGCTCATTGTTGGCATCGACAACAACCTGTCCCTTGGTTTCTTCCGTGGCCTGAAGTATGATAGGATTTTTGGTTGATTTCCCTTTATATACCTGGCAATGTATCCCGTCGCAAAGATTGAAACCCTCGCCCATATGACGCTCCATGTGCGAATAAGCGTAGGTGCGCGCCAGCAATGCCTGCGCCTTGTAAAACTCCATAAGTGCTGATGGTCCGGCTTCTGCTTCAACAACCCCGGCAATATACTTATCGATATCAACCAGGTTAATGGTCATCAGCCTATTGAAATCAACGTAAAATCCCAGATTGTCGTCGTACACCTGTGCCGGAACGGCAGGGACAATGGGCTTAATCCTTATTACATCATTGCCGGTAGCCCCCACAATCGAAACCCTTTTCCATGTTCCTAGGTTCGATGCCATATCGCGTACCGTAACAGAATCGCCAGTTTTTGAAATATATAGCATTTGATTTGGGAAGACCAAATACTCTCCCTCGTCGGTGATAACCGAGTAATGCCCGCTGACAGGCGTAATCAACAGGGTTTGTAAGGCCAACTCGTTGAAAAGGCTAACGCTTATTTTTTGAGCGTGGGATACCGTGAAAAGGATAAGGAAAGAAAAGGAAAAAAACCACTTCATGCAGAGTAGATTTATATATTCGAAATTGTATTGTCAACTATTACTTTAGCAATTCGTTTTGAAACGCCAACAGTTCCCAACATTCCCCTCAGCTGTGCAAAATCGGAAAGCATTGTGCCCCGCGATTCTCCATTGGGCAATATCATAGACAGCTGTTTGTATAATTCTGATGTAACACAATCATACTGTTTCAGCTCTTTAACCACCTCACACCCCATGATAAGATTTACCAGAGAAATATATTTCACCCTAATCACGATCCAGGCAATAAGCATGGATAGTGTATTGCCCCTGTAGCAAACAACCTCAGGAACGTTCAGCAGCGCAGCTTCGAGGGTGGCCGTACCAGAGGTAACAACGGCAGCGGTGGAATGTCGCAGTAATTCCTGTGTTTGGTTAAATATCAGCTTAACATCGGCATTGCCGATATACGGCTCATATACAGCCTCCTCCAATGATGGTGCACCCGCTATGACAAATTGGTAATCGGTGAAATGGTTGATAAGCGAGATCATGGTCGGGAGGTTATACCTTATCTCCTGCTTTCTGCTCCCCGCAAGGAGTGCTATTATGGGTTTATCGCTCAGGTTATTGTTTTGACAAAACACGGAAAACGGGGTTGCCGTTTTGATGCTGTTCTCAATGGCATCCACCAAGGGGTTACCCTCATATATAACGTCAATACCATGTCTTTTGAAATAGTCCACTTCGAATGGGAAAATGACAATCAGCTTATCTACATATTTTTTCAGCAGCTTTACTCTCGACTCCTTCCATGCCCACACCTTGGGGGCTATGTAGTAGAATACCCTGATTCCCCTCCTTTTAGCAAACTTGGCAATTCGAAGATTAAACCCCGGATAATCGACTAAAATCAGCGCATGGGGTTTGTATGAAAGAATATCCTCCTTGCACTGCCTTAAATTTTTTGATACCGCACGTAAATTCTGAATCACCTCCCAGAAGCCCATGAATGCCATTGACCGGTAATGTTTTACCAGCGTACCACCCTGTGCTTGCATCAAATCTCCACCAAAAAACCGGAATTCCGCAGCCGTATCGACCCCTTTGATGCCCTGCATCAGGTTTGAGGCATGTAAATCGCCCGACGCTTCGCCGGCAACAAGGTAGTGCTTCATAATCAGGGGATAATTGTCATTATTTGGGGAACCATTAAGCCGTCAGCTTAAAAATAAAAACTATAATACCAAAAATGATGGTTACACCCAGCACACCTTTGGCAGATTTATACCTATCGGTATATACAAAAAGCAGGAAAAGTGCAAGATTCGGTATAACCCCAAGGCTGATAACCTTTGGTGCCATGAGATGCATCCACATATCTTTAAAAAAGGTTTGCATATACTCATAGGGAAGCTTGTAACGGTAAATTAATACCATTGTAATCACTGTGGCAGCCACAGCCAGGATGGTGCCAAGCCAAATG
>Ga0209605_1004718_pt1 | contig 10999 bp, 11 predicted proteins | sample AD_UKC035_MetaG_FD_184408 | JGI IMG/M metagenome (GOLD analysis project Ga0209605, IMG submission 184408) | Active sludge microbial communities of municipal wastewater-treating anaerobic digesters from USA - AD_UKC035_MetaG (SPAdes) (version 2) | ecosystem: Engineered > Bioreactor > Anaerobic >...
CTGATCCGCGATGCGGCCAAAAGTTTGCAGAAACTGGACATTTACCCGGAGGAAAGGCCCATCGGCATCCAGATCTTCGGAGGTGAGATGGATTCCATGCTACGGGCCATTCCGCTGGTGGAAGAAGCCGGGCCGGAAATCCTGGATATCAATTACGGTTGTCCGGTACATAATGTGGTTTGCCGGGACGCAGGGGCCGGCATCCTGAAGGATATCCCCAAAATGGTAGCCCTCACCAAGGCCGTGGTAGAAAACACCCACCTGCCCGTCACGGTCAAAACCAGGCTGGGTTGGGACTCCAATTCCATCAAAATTGATGAAGTGGTCAGGCGCCTGCAGGATACCGGCATTCAGGCGATCAGCATCCATGCCCGCACCCGTTCACAGATGTACAAAGGAGAAGCCGACTGGTCCCATATTGCAAGGATTAAAAATGATCCTTCCATTTTTATACCCGTTTTTGGAAACGGCGATATCGACAGCCCGCAAAAAGCCAAAGAATACAAAGAACGCTATGGCCCGGATGGCATCATGATCGGAAGGGCCAGCATCGGCCATCCCTGGATCTTCAGAGAGATCAAACATTACCTGCGCACCGGTGAAATCCTCGATCCCCCAAGCCTGGATGAACGGATCGAAGCGGTAAAGGCCCATCTTGATTTTTCCGTCCGATGGAAAGGCCCCAAACTTGGGGTGCTCGAAATGCGCAGACATTATAAAAATTATTTCAGGGGCATCGAAGGCGCCAAATCTTTCCGTGAAAGACTGGTCCTCGAACCGGAAAGCCAGGGGATCCTCGAGATCCTCGAAGAGCTTCATGGACAGCTCATGCAAAGCCGGGAATCCCTTCCTGTTTAACCCGCTGAACAACCGGTAACCGTGATCTTCAGCCTCAGCCCTTCTGAAAAAAAGATATTCCAGGTCGTCCGGGAATCCGCGGCCAGCCTGGGGATTCCTTGTTATGTGGTAGGAGGTTATGTCCGCGACAAATTGCTGGGGCGGGCTTCTCCCGATATTGATTTTCTGGCGGTAGGCAATGGGATCGCCCTGGCCCAGGAAGTGGCGGGAAGGCTTTACCCCATTCCCCGGATCAGCGTATTTCAGCGTTTTGGCACCGCGCAGATCATCCACGGGGAGTTTGACCTTGAATTCGTAGGCGCCCGTAAAGAGTCGTACCGGGAAGATTCCAGGAAACCCATGGTGGAGGACGGCAGCCTGGAGGATGACCTCCGGCGCAGGGACTTTACCATCAATGCCATGGCGGTCAGCCTCAACGATGAGGATTTCGGGCAGTTGATAGACCTTTTCGACGGTATGAAACACCTGGAGATGAAACTGATCAAAACGCCGCTGGAGCCGGAGCGCACCTTTTCCGATGATCCGTTGCGCATGCTCCGGGCCGTGCGGTTTGCCAGCCAGCTCGAATACACGATCGATGCGTTTACTTTCCGGGGCATTCAACAGACCGCTGACCGGATCAGCATCATTTCCATGGAGCGGATCTGCACCGAACTGGAAAAAATCCTTTGCTCCCGGCAGCCTTCCACCGGGTTCAAGCTTTTGCACCTGGCAGGCCTTCTTAAATACATCCTGCCTGAACTCACCGCCCTCGAAGGGGTGGAATACAAGGATGGCAAAGGCCATAAGGATAATTTTTATCACACCCTCATGGTCCTGGACAATGTAGCCGCCAAATCGGAGAATATATGGCTTCGCTGGGCGGCGCTCTTTCATGACATTGGAAAGCCGGCGACCAAGAGGTTCAACGGCAAGCAGGGCTGGACCTTTCATGGCCACGACCTGCTGGGGGCAAGCATGTTGCCCCGTATATTCAAAAGACTGCGGCTTCCCGGGGACCACCGGTTGAAATATGTTCAAAACCTGGTCCGCCTTCACCTGCGCCCGATCAGCCTGACCAAAGAGGAAATCACCGACAGCGCCATACGCCGCGTGCTCTTTGAAGCCGGGGAGGACGTGGATGACCTGATGATCCTCTGTGAAGCAGATATCACCAGTAAAAAACCCGAAAAGGTCAGGACCATCCTGGAAAATTACCAGATCGTCCGCTCCAGGATGTTGGAGATCGAACAAAAAGACCAGCTCCGCAACTGGCAACCTCCCATCGACGGCCAGGAAATCATGGACACCTTTGGCCTGAAGCCCTCCCTCCAGGTCGGACAGATCAAAACCGCGATCCGGGAAGCCATCCTGGATGGTAAAATCGACAACGATTACCAGCAGGCAAGAACTTTTATGCTCGAAGAAGCAGCCCGCATGGGTCTTAAACCGTTACAATCTATCTAACTCATCTATACTATGAAATTATCTGCATTTGTTTTAGGCGCTCTGGTCATCCTCAGCTTCACCCGTTGCCTGGAGCCCAGCCAGTATGAACAGGATGACGACATCATCCAGGACTATATCAAAAACAAAAACCTCCAGATGGTCAAACATGAGACCGGCCTTTATTACCAGATCATCAACTCCGGAAGCGGAGAGACTCCGGCATTGAGTGACAGCGTTTCCGTTCACTATAAGGGCTTTCTGACGAACGGCCAGCAATTTGACGGAACCACCACCAGTCCGGCGACTTTTTTGCTTGGTCAGTTGATCCTGGGCTGGCAGATTGGGATACCCCTGGTCAAAGAAGGGGGTGAGATTATGTTGCTGGTGCCCAGCAGCCTGGGTTATGGATCCACTTCGGTTGGGCCGATTCCCCCCAACAGCGTGCTGGTCTTTGAGGTGGAACTGGTAGACGTGAAGTAGTTTATTATAATTTAAAACTTCATTTCTTCCAGGCCGGTAAATCTTTTACCTTTTTTCCTGATTTTAAACAAGTTGGAATAATCCGATTCTTCGATTTTCGGTAAGCTGTATTTTATACCCATGGCATCCATCAGGCTGAGGGTGGAATTGCTGTGCCCAACCACCAGGACATTTCCTTCCAGGTTGCGCAGTTTATCGGCGAGGGCGTTTAAGGAATCCGGAGTGTAAAGCAGGATCTCCGCTCCGTTTAAATGGCTCAGCGGAGCGGCGGTTTGCCTGGTCCGTTTATAATTGGTGGAATAAATGTGTTCGATGTTTTCGTTGGATAAAAGGCTGGCCAGCTTTTCGGCCCTTTGGCGCCCGGTTTCGCTCAGGTCTGGGTCCCGGGTCGTGTCGGCCTTTTCCGCATGACGGACCAGGTAGATCTGGGATGATTTCTGGCAGGAAAACACCAACCAGATTGGAAGAAAAAGGAGGAGGCTTGGAAATTTTTTCATGCTTTAAATTGAAGTTTATTGATGATGGAAGCCGCCACCCGCGCAGAGGCGTTGGCCGGTTGAAGCAGGTCGTGTAATTTTCCGTATTCTTTTGCGATCAAAGCCGGATCCAGTTTTTGGGTGGCATCGATCAGCTTGTCCGGGGTCAGGTCGTGCTGTATGAGTTCAGGCAGGAGGGGATAATCGAGGATCAGGTTGACCAGGGATATATATTTTACACGGATCAGCCTTTTGGCGATATGATAGGAAAGGGGATTGCCGGCATAACAAACGACCTGGGGAACGCGGAAAAGCGCCGTCTCCAGGGTGGCTGTTCCCGAACTCACCCAGGCCAGGCTGGCCAGGGACAATATGGAATAGGTATGATGGTGAAAGATCCGGATGCCGGCCTTACCCTGGTCATTCGCGATCCCCTCATACAGGGACAGCGGTTGAGCGGGGGCCGCAGCGATAACCGGAGTGTGCTCAGGGAATGCGTCAAGGGCGCGGAGCAGGACCGGGAGGATCCGGGTGATCTCCTGTTTCCGGCTTCCCGGCAATAAGGCCAGGACTTTTTTACCTTTTAATTCCTCCGCGATCATCTTGTCCGGCTTAAAACTGCCGGTGCTTTCCAGGAGGGGATGGCCTACATATTCCGGAAAGACCTGGTATTTTTTATAAAATTCATTTTCAAAAGGAAGGATGGTAAACAATTGTTCGACGCAGGACCGGATGATCTTCACCCTTCCGGGTTTCCAGGCCCAGAGTTGAGGGGATATATAATAGAATATCCGGAAGCCGTTTTTTTTGGCCCATTCCGCGATCCGCAGGTTGAACCCCGGGTAATCGATCAGGATCAGGGCATGGGGCTTGAAATGTAGGAGGTCTTCCTTGCAGAGCTTAAAATTGCGGTGGATGGTCCGGATATTCTGGATGACTTCCACAAAGCCCATGAAGGCGAGGTCCTTGTAATGTTTGACGATTTTTGCACCGGCCGCTTCCATCAGGTCGCCTCCCCAGGCCCGGATTTCCGCGTCCTGGTCCAGGCTCCGGATTTGTTTTACCAGGTTGGACCCATGCAGGTCGCCGGAAGCTTCGCCGGACAGGATATAATATTTCATTGAGCGGCCATGACTTGGTGATCAGAATAATTCGCCTGCGAATTTAATGACCCATAAAGCCACGCAGATAAAGGTCGATACGGCCATTCCCCGCATGCTCTGATTCCAGCGCAGTTTTTTGAACGCTTGCATGAGGATCATATTGGCAAAAAGGGCCAGCAGGGCCAGGGTCCTGGGCCGAAGCAGATGGAGATCCTGGTTTTCATTTCCCGTCGCCATTTTTCCAATGGATTCGGAAAGGTAAAGCAAACCGGCAAAGAGCACGATGGGGAGAAAGAGGCCGGAGACCAGCCCGTTGATCCACTGGTCGCGCCGGAATATCCTTGCCAGGAGATCAGACATTTTCAAGAAATCTAAGGGGTTCAATGGCCTGGTACCGGGTGAGGTTGTGGCCTGAAGGGACAACGGAGATATAACCGTTGTGCAGGGCCCATTCATCCGTGTCTTCCAGGGCATCCCGGGTGACGAATTTTCCGGTCAGCCAATAATATTTCTGCCCCCTCGGATCGGTCCCTTCCATAAATTCCTCCTGCCATCTTCCTTCCGCCTGGCGACAGACGCGGATACCCCGGATCTCCGATTTTTTCAGTTTGGGAATGTTTACATTCAGCAGGTTGGTATGGGTAAGGCCATGACGAAGGGTCTTTTCAATAATATGCCTGACGTAAAATTCGGAAGATTCAAAATCGGCGTCAAAGGAAAAGTCCAGCAGAGAAAAACCGATCGAATCAATCCCTTCAATGGAGGCCTCCATGGCCGCGGACATCGTCCCGGAATAAATGATGTTGATGGACGAATTGGATCCGTGATTGATTCCCGAGAGGCAGAGGTTCACCTTCCGGCCGCGCAGCACCAGGTGTTTGGCCAGTTTTACGCAGTCGACCGGGGTGCCGGTGCATTCATACGCTTCGATGTCTCCGAAGGTATTCACACGGTTAATCCGTAAAGGGGATTCAAGCGTTACCGCATGGCCCTGTCCGGATTGGGGGCTGTTGGGGGCGACGATTACGATTTCCCCGAATTCGGCGGCGACTTTAACCAGGGCCCGGATCCCCGGGGCAAACAGTCCATCGTCATTGGTCACAAGGATAAGTGGTCTGGGCATAGATCAGGGGGCAAAAATAAGGTTTGCGGGGGAGTCAGGGAGAAGAAGGAGAAAAGGAGAAAAGGAGGAAGGGCGAAAGGTGAAAGGCGAAGGGCGAAGGGAGCATGAGGGTTAGTGTGCTCGCCTTTGAATCCTGATAGCTGATAGCTGATAGCTGAGTGCTGTATGCTGAAAGCTGAATGCTGAACGCTGATAGCCGAAAGCCGTCTTTCTCCTATCTTTATGCCGCGCATGAATGCCGACGAATTTATTGATTCGATCAAAAAGGGGGAGCCTTATCCGGTCTACCTGCTCCATGGGGAAGAACCTTATTTTATTGATCAGATTTCCGACTTTTTCCAGGATCAGCTGCTGAATGAAACCGAACAGGTTTTTAATCGGAGGGTATTTTACGGGAAGGAAACTGATTTTAAAACCGTGCTCGATGAAGCCCGGCAATATCCTATGATGTCCAGCCGCCGCCTGGTCCTCGTCCGGGAGGCCCAGGAAATGAAGGGCATGGATGAAATGGTAGGTTATTTTGAAAACCCGGTGGCCTCGACCATCCTCGTTTTGTGTTATAAGTACAAAAAGTTTGATCAGCGCACCCGGGCCGCCAAAGCCATCAAACAGCACGGGATGGTCTTTGAATCCAAACCCCTGTATGATAACCAGGTCCCGGACTGGATCCTGAAAGAGGCTTTCCGCAGAGGCATCAAAATTGCTCCGGATGCCTGCCAGCTGATGGCCGAATATCTGGGCACCGACCTGGGCTCCATCGTACAGGCCATCGACAAGATCGTGATCTCCGCCACTCCCGGTGAAGTGGTCACGGCCCGGGACCTCGATGATTTTATCGGCATCCATAAGGATTTTAATGTTTTCGAATTGCAGAAAGCCATAGGGCAGCGGGATACCGTAAAGGCCTTCCGGATCATCCATTATTTTGAAGCCAACCCCAAAGCCAGCCCCATGGTGATGATCCTGGCCAACCTCTATGCCTATCTCGCGAAATTGTTTGCCGCCCGTGCCGCCAATGCCAGAAACGATCAGGACCTGATGGCCGCCCTGCAATTGAAAAGTCCTTTTTTTCTAAAAGAATACAAGGAGGCCCTGAAACACTTCAGCCTGCCCCAACTCGAGGAAGCCTTGCTCCTGCTCCGGGAATACGACCTTAAATACAAGGGGGTCAACAGCAAAGGGGTCGAAGAGGGGGCCCTGTTGAAAGAATTGGTCAGCCGCATCCTGCTTTAAACAATGTTTAAATTTTTTTAAACGTCTTAGGACAATTCAAAAACGGCATTATATTTGCCTTCCGAAGTAAATAAAATGAAAAAAACTAACAATAGCTGGTGGTGGCAGGTCCCTGATCCCCGGGTGGTCTGAGCAAGCCAGTTGTTTGTTAAAATAGCATATAACCAAAGCGGCTTGTCGGTGCACCCGGCAGGCCGCTTTCAGTTTGTGGAAAATGGAAAAAATAAAACTATACGTTCATAGCCGGAAATACCTGGCCGACACGGTGACCCCGGTGCATTTGTATTTAAAGCTGAGGGACCATTTCGACGAATCGGGACTCCTCGAAAGCACCGACTTCAGGAGCATTGAGAATTGCCATTCCTACCTTGGCCTCGGCAAACTGGCCGCCATTACCGTCAATGTGGGGACCATGAAAGTGGAACTGCCCGGGGGCGAAAGCCATGAACACAAACTGTCCGGGCCCCATGACCTGTCGGAACGGCTCCGGGAATTTATGGACCGGTTTGACCTGCAGCAGCAAGGGGATTACCAACTGCTCAACGGCCTTTTCGGGCACTTTAACTTTGATGCTATCCAATATTTCGATACCATCACCTTTGACCCGGCCAAACGAACCACCGATATCCCCGATGTCCGGCTCACCCTTTATAAATTCCTCATCGCCATCGACCATTTTAAGGATGAAATGTACATTATGGAGAACAGCCTGGACGGCCAGTCCAACGGGATTGAGTACCTCGATTCCCTGATCCTGAATGAACAGTTCAACGCGTTCCGATTCCAAAAAGTAGGGGAGGAAAGCAGTTCATTGACCGACCAGGAATACCGCGACCTCGTGACCAAAGGCAAATACCATTGTCAGATCGGGGATGTATTCCAGGTGGTATTTGCCCGAAGGTTCCGGCAGGGTTTTGCGGGAGATGATTTTAATGTTTACCGGGCCCTGCGTTCGGTGAACCCTTCTCCTTACCTGTTTTATTTTGACATGGGCAACTACCGCATTTTCGGTTCATCGCCCGAATCCCAGTTGGTGATCAAAAACGGGATTGCCAGCGTCAATCCGATCGCCGGCACCTATAAGAGAACCGGCAACGACGAACAGGACCAGCAACGGGCCAAGGAATTGGCGCTCGACCCGAAAGAAAATGCGGAGCACATCATGTTGGTGGACCTGGCCCGCAACGACCTCGGCGTGCATTCCGACAAGGTGGAAGTCCGGGTGCTCAAGGAGGTGCAATATTTCAGCCATGTCATACACCTGGTATCCAAAGTGGATGGCCGGCTCTCGAAGGGGCACAATATTTTTAAAGTGTTTGGGGATACCTTTCCCGCAGGAACCTTATCGGGAGCCCCGAAATACAAGGCCATTGAACTCATCAACGCCTACGAACCGGAACACCGCAATTTTTACGGGGGATCCATCGGTTTTGCCGGCTTTGACGGATCGCTCAATCACGCCATCACCATCCGTTCGTTTCTGAGCAAGGACCAGGTCCTCCACTACCAGGCGGGTGCCGGCATTGTATTCACCAGCGTCGAGGAAAACGAACTGCAGGAAGTAAACAACAAGTTGGGCGCCCTCCGAAAAGCCATGACGGAAGCCCAAAACATCAAATAGACGGAGCATGAAAATACTGATGATCGACAATTACGATTCCTTTACCTACAACCTCGTGCAATATTTGCGTGAGCTGACCGGTAAATCCATCCAGGTGGTGCGCAACGATGAAGTGCCGGCTTCCTATGCGGCGGATTTCGATTGCATTTTTATTTCGCCGGGACCCGGGGTTCCCTCTGAATCGGGGATTATCCTGGAGGTGATCCGCACCTTCGGACCCTCCAAATCCATCTTCGGCGTCTGCCTGGGACTCCAGGCGATCGGGGAAGCTTATGGCGGCCGTCTGGTCAACCTCGCCCAGGTATATCATGGAGTGAACACCCCGGTATATATCAGGGATGCGGACGAACCGATATTTAAGGGGATCCCTTCCCCCTTCCTGGCCGGAAGGTATCATTCCTGGGTGGTCGATCAGGACCAGGTTCCGGATTCGCTGGTGGTCACTGCAGTGGATGGGGCCGGCATGATCATGGCCGCCAGCCACAAGACCTACCATGTGAAGGGCGTGCAGTTTCATCCCGAATCCATCCTTACCCCGGATGGTAAAAAAATACTGGCCAATTTCCTGGTGGAAAGCGAGTCCTTATTCAAAAAACAATTGATAGAAGATACCTTCTGAAATGCATCAATCTCCATTCCATGAAAAAAATCCTCACCTACCTTTTTGAACACAAAAAATTATCCCGGGCGGAAGCCAGGGAAATCCTGGTCAATATCTCCCGGAACGTTTACAATGAAGCCCAGGTAGCCGCCTTCATCACGGTCTACCTCATGCGCGCCATTTCGGAGGAAGAATTGCAGGGATTTGTCGACGCCTTGCTGGAAATGGCGGTCCCTGCGGACTTTGAAGGGCAGGAAACCATTGACCTCTGCGGTACCGGAGGCGATGGAAAAAACACCTTCAATATTTCCACCCTGGCGGCTTTTGTGGTTGCCGGGGCCGGATACAAGGTCACCAAGCACGGCAATTCCGGCGTGAGTTCCAAATGCGGTTCTTCCGATGTCCTGGAGACCCTCGGATACCGGTTTACCAACGACCCGGATACCCTCAAACGACAACTGGACAAAAGCAATATCTGCTTTTTACATGCACCCCTGTTTCATCCTGCGATGAAAACCGTAGCCCCGATCCGGAAACAACTTGGGGTCAAAACCTTTTTTAATATGCTCGGGCCCCTGGTCAACCCGGCAAAACCAAAATATCAGATGACCGGGGTGTTCAATCTTGAACTGGCCCGTTTATACGCCTATCTGTTTCAGAAACAAGCCGGGAAACGTTTTGCAGTACTGCACGCCCTGGATGGATACGACGAGATTTCCCTCACCGGTAATTTTAAGGTCAAGACCCATTCCTCGGACCGGATCCTTGCTCCGGCCGACCTCGGGATGAAAACGGTCAGACAGGAAGATATTCACGGCGGCGATACCCGTGAAGATGCGGCGGCGATCTTTCTCCATGTGCTGAAAGGGGCGGGCAGTCCGGCCCAGCAAGCCGTCGTTGCCGCCAATGCGGCCATCGCCATCCAGACCTTTAGCCCGGCGCTCAGCCTGAGGGATGCGGTTGCGGCGGCGGAAGAAAGTGTAAAAAGCGGCAGGGCTTTCCAATCCTTTAAAAACCTGATCGAAGCCGTAGCATGAACGTATTGCAACAAATCGTGGACAACAAGCGGAGGGAGCTGGAAACCGCCAAGTCCCGGATAAGCCTGGAGCAACTGAAGGCAGGTCCCCATTTTGACCGGCCATGCCTTTCCCTGGCGAAAAGCCTGCAGGAAAAAGCGGGAATCATTGCGGAATTCAAAAGAAGGTCCCCGTCCAAAGGGGTCATTCGCCATCCCGCATCTGCCGCGGAGATCACCCGGTCCTATTACCTTCACGGCGCCAGCGCCTGTTCGATCCTGACCGATCATGATTTTTTCGGCGGTTCCCTGCAGGATATGCTGGATGCGCGCCCCGGCCTTGAAATCCCGGTATTGAGGAAAGAATTTATCCTGGACCCCTACCAGGTCTATGAAGCCAAATCCGCGGGTGCAGACCTGATCCTCCTGATCGCCGAATGTCTTAGCCGGGAGGAGATCAGGGATCTCAGCCGGCTTGCTCACGATCTCGGCATGGAAGTCCTGTTGGAAATGCATTTGGAATCAGAACTGGACAAATGGATTCCGGGGATCGATTTGCTGGGCATCAACAACCGGGACCTTAGAACCTTTGATACGGGTATCGAAAAATCATTGAAAATGGCTGCCTTATTGCCCGCAGAAGCGGTATGGGTATCGGAAAGCGGGTTGAAGGGGGAAGATGAATTGCATGAATTATCCACGGCCGGGTACCGGGGTTTTCTGATCGGTGAAACCTTTATGAAAGCCGCTGATCCGGGAGCCCTATGCGGCGCCTTCGTCAACAGCCTCAAAACCACCCCCCACCATGAAGCCTGATCTTTTAATTAAAGTCTGCGGCATGAAACTGCCCGAACAGATCCATGCCCTGGCCGGCCTGGAGGTGGATTACATCGGACTGATCTTTCACCAGGCCTCACCCCGGTTCCTGGACCTGGACATCGATCCCTTGTTTTTTGGCAATAAAAAGAAAACCGGGGTCTTTGTCAACGCGCCCTATGAACAAATCCTGTACACCCAAAGCCGGTACCAATTGGATGCGGTTCAATTGCATGGCAACGAGC
>Ga0209605_1004719_pt1 | contig 10995 bp, 9 predicted proteins | sample AD_UKC035_MetaG_FD_184408 | JGI IMG/M metagenome (GOLD analysis project Ga0209605, IMG submission 184408) | Active sludge microbial communities of municipal wastewater-treating anaerobic digesters from USA - AD_UKC035_MetaG (SPAdes) (version 2) | ecosystem: Engineered > Bioreactor > Anaerobic >...
TTCATCCGTAAGTAGCCATGCATGCGCGCAATTCTCTCTGCTTCTTGCATAAGAATTCTGCCTAAACCCATGCCCTGGTATTCTGGATCAATGGCTATGGCAAGAATCCCAAAAGAATGTGCGCGTGCAGGAATCTTATCGGGCACAATATTTACCGGGGGCGTCCGACCAAGACGCCTTAGAATGTTAATGCCCATAATTAGCCGTTCACGAAAGAAAGAAGAAAATATCAACCACGGATGTGTAAGCACCCGTGAAATCAGGTACCATTTATTCTTCCGGATAAAGCCAGATGTTGCACCAGAAAATGCTCCTCCAAAACAAAAGCCCATTAATTTATCATCACCAAATATTCCAAAACAGTGGGATTGATGCGGGCCGTTCAGCTGCCAATCATAATATCGGCGCACAGCTTCGTCGCCAAGCTCAGAAAGTGCCCTGCCATTAAAGGCTCTGATGTGCACCTGTGCCACAGCAGAAAGATCATCAACATTTAAAGAACGCAGGACAGTGTCTGTCAACCTAACTCGCTTTCAACTTTGATATGACGGCTCGGAATTTACCGCGCGATGAGCGCGGAATCTGATTGACTTCTTGGATAAGGATATCCATATTCCCTACATATGCACGCAAGCGTTCATCAAGGAGGCGACGGTGGGTGGAATTAAAACCTGAGGCGGGGACATATATTACACGTAAACAGTTAATATCTTCCTGAATAATTTGTGCTTCCCTAATCAGTAAATCGGTTTTAAAAACCGGATCAAGCCTTCCAATGTGGCGCCCATCAGGCGTTAAAATCACATCATCTTTCCTGCCATCTATGCTTTGCAGCGAAGGCATATTACGCCCACACGCACAGGTAACATTATTAATATTAAAACAAGCACGATCACCTACATCATAGCGAATCAATGGCATAGATTTGTTGAGTAAGCCAGTACAGATCACTCGACCTGTTTCTCCAGATTGAACCGGTTCATCTATCTCATCGCTCAGTATCTCAGTTATGCCAACCTCTGGCCACAAATGCATTGAACCGCTCAAACATTCGCTGGCAGCGCAAATATTTTCTGATAGTCCATAAGTATCGTACACCTGACATTGAAATGCTTGAGAAATTACTTCACGCTGATGCTGATAAAGCGGCTCGGCATTGCTAAGGATAGCCTTCATCTTCGGGATTTCTATATTTTGTTCCAGCGCGAGATTTGCTAAAGAATAAAGTGAAGAAGCATAGCCTAATAAATAAATAAGCTGGTGCTCTTGAATAGCTTGTAGATAAGCTCTCACATGATTCGAAGTAATATGATAAGAGGACAGGTAAAGCTGTCTCATTGCAAAATTCCAGACCCAAAAAGGTGGTTTACCTTGACCATATGGCATAATCAATTGGCCGCCCAATATCCCCCAGCGATCATGACGTGAAAGCCCATACCACCCACGCCAACGCGCCTCAAAAAGCGCATACCACTGATTAATTGCATCCCTAGACTGCCAGAAGGTTAACGATGTTCCCGTTGTTCCGCTGGTGTGCTCAATAATTTGCGTATTTAAATTGACACCATCAGCGACAAATGCCCTTGGATTCCGCCGAATAGCTTCCTTAGTAAGGATTGGCCAGTTTTCTAGTAGTTCTATCGATTTTCTATCCCCATGCCGCCGGATCGTTTCCCATTGATCACGGTAATACGGTACGCTTTTGGCCGCATGCCAAAGTATTTCTGACTGGCGTTCTTGTTGCCAAGAATCCCACTTTTCTATTGACCAACTTTCTCTTTCCTGAGATTGAGCAACAAGCGTGTCAGTCTTCCCGTTATATCGCAATGTTTGTAGCCGCCACCCATGTAAACTGACAGCTAGAATTTTCATTAGATATGGCAACCTGTGGTACACAGTTAACCAATTACTCATTAACAATTTCCTGAAACAAGGATTCCCATTTGGGCAAGATAAATGACCAATCGAATCCTTCTGTTTTTTGACGTGCACATGTAGATATGTTTTCTGCCAGCCCTGGCTCGGTCATGATACGACTAATAGCGCATGCCATGGATTGAGGATCATTGGGTGGGACAAGCAAGGCGTTAACGCCATCATCTAACAGGTATGGTATCCCCCCCACATTGGTACTGACTACGCACAAGCCACATGCCATTGCTTCCATTACGCTAATTGGGGTATTGTCAATATGAGTCGTATTAATAAAAATATCACCTTGAGATAACGCCTCAGGCACATCACTTTTAGAGATACCGCCTCGAATCTCAACATGGTGGGGTAATCTCAATTCTTCTATTACCCTTTCGGTATTTTGCCGACTACCATCCCCCTTATCTGGGCCAATCATCGTCAAGTGGGCTTCTGGGAATTCTGATAACAGTTTCGCCAGAACTCTGGGCGCCAAAGACGGATTATAGATTTCGTGGAATGAGCGGAGCCATATCAGCTTTGGCTCTGGCGACTTACGCAAGATAAATGGATATTTGGATAATTCTAGTGGGTTTGGAATCAATATCACATCTGGTCGATACTTACTCATTTGTTCCCGTAAATAGTGCGAAGGCGCTATGACACGCTTTGCAATATTAAGCAGCTTCTTAACACGCTGAGGGTTTTGCAAAGCAAGTTTAGGCAGGTTACCACCATGCAGGGTTAGTACAAATGGCTTGTTTAATGCCTGCAATAATCTTGCCGAACATTCAGCAAAAATGAAAGCCTGACCGCTGAAGACGTCAATTTGAGCAATTTGATAGTTGTTCCGGCACAACCAGATGGTTTTTAGCATATCCAATAATCGGGGGATTTTCTTCGCCTTTGATGAAGTTGTAATCACACCAAAACCAATCTTTGGAAGATGCACAGCCAAATCTTGCCAGACATTATGGTTGTGGCCGGGACCAGAAAAGTAATTACCGATTAATAAAAGGTTCACGGGGTTCTTGGATAGAGTTATTATCTATTTTCGGATTCCAGTTGACTAAAGCGAAACCGAAGATAAAGCCAATGCTAGCTATACGCATAGCGGCATGCGTCATTTCTATCATCGGCCAGACCAGCAGGGCAGCCACCCAGGCTCTATCCAAGTCTGTTGGAGCCCTTTTCAGTGCTTTAATGCCCATTAGAAGAAGTAGAATAATTGAAATAATACCTGGAATGCCATGCTCGGCAAGAATGCGTGTATATTCAGTATGGGCAGCAATTCTCATACCGAAAATGAAGCTTGAGAAATATTTAGCCAACCCTGGGCCAACCCCAAAGACCGGATTGTTCATCCAAATATCAATTTCCGCTTGCAAAATATTCAGCCGGTTGGTTGGATCAGTATCAGAAAAACGGATTGCAAACCAACCGTCCGTGAATGAATTCAGTTGAGGAAGAACCACAAGCCCCCCGAACAAAATTATTGCACCTAATAGCATAGTAAAAGAATAACGCATACGACGGTTTTTAAGAAAAAACAATGACGAAACCAAAAGAGCTGCAGCGATATTATATAGACCACCCCGCGAGAAAGTTAAAGTACTTAGCGTTAACAATGTTAAAGCCCCTAATAATTTTACCAAGCGGCCACGTCTTTTTTGAGGCTGTAACGCCAATAGTAATAACAATAGTGCCCCAAGGCCAAGGATTGCTGAGACTTGATTGGGCCCAAAACCACCGCTTGTTGCAAAGTTAGATTCACTGGTGAACGATAACTGATCAGCAGTCATGATTCCCCAAAAGCAAACAGCCGCAATACCTATCACGGGGGTTGCCAAATACCAAACTGTTTGTTCACGATCTTCAGCGCTTAATTTGATTTGATAGAAGAACAGAGCACATACAGCCAGACAAAGTGGCCCCGAAAGATTAAAACTGATTTCTTCTCTTGCGGCACCAGCATCCAGACTGGCAATAGTCAGGGGAACCGATATCAAAAACATGACAAAGAATAAGATGGGTAAGCCAGCAGATCGCCAACGGCGCACCCGAAGCAGGTAAATACCCAATACCAGTATAATGGCGTATTTCCCAAATTCCCAAAATACCTGGGCATTTGTCATTCGCCACAAAACATCAGCGCCGCATATGTAAGCCGCAACCCAGGCAACTTTTCGGGGTTCGCGGGTTGATAGAGCGATCCAGACGCCAACACCAATTGTTGCCAAGGCATGCAGAGTAGCAACTATACTGGATGCTTCCATGATCAGGGCCAAGGGAATATGGATGGATATAAATAATAGCCAATTCAAATTTAGTTGAAATGGTCTGGCAATTCCTTGCTCATTTCCAATTGATAAAGATTTCAAAGGATTATGGGCTCTTTATCTTGCAGGATACTTTGATACACATTCGAAATTTTTTGAATAATTGTCTCAACGCTATATTCAGCCTGAACGCGCATTTTGAGCGCGGTACCATATTCCTGGCGCATCTGAAGATCTGATAATAACAATACGATCTTTGAGGCCATTGCTTGGGGGTCACCCGGCGGAACCAATAAACCAGCGCTCCCCTCGTCTAAGATTGCAGCACACTCTCCAACCTGGGTAGCAACAACCGGCAACCCAGCCCAGCCATACTCCAACAGGGTTAGCGGAAAGCCCTCTGAGATGGAATTGAGGACGGCAATATCACAAGAAGCCAAAAGCTGTGGTACGTCATCCCGCCCACCTAACCATGAAACATGATCTTGGAGATTCAGATTTTTAATTTCAGCCATTATTAGGCGACTATAATTTTGATCAATCGGTTCTCCTACTAATAATAGATGCGCTGATTCTTGTTGATTTACAACCAACTGGAAGGCATACAATAAATTCAATTGATCTTTTGGTGGTCGTAGGTTTGCAACACAAACCACTCGATAGCCGATACTTCCTGGAAGCAGAATGGGTTTGGGTGCACTTGTTGGAGGAACAATAAAATTAGACAGGACAAATATTCTGTTTTCCTGGGTCCCTAATTTTGCGTGAGCCCACTCCGCCAGTTGATGAGTGACCGAGAAAATTGCATTGATATTCTGGATAAAAATTCTGTAAATAAATTCATTTCTTCCTTGGGTTCCCCCGCCTAAATGATCATGCCAGATCAGTCTGCATTTAGTGAACGTAGAAGCAACTTTGGCTATAAAAAGAGAGCTGCTGTGAGCATGAAGAATTTGAATGTCGTTTTTCTGTATATAGGCGATTAGCCGCAAGACTGCGCCAACATCCCAGCGGCTGCGCCGGTTTAATTTTAATAATTCGACATCCTCAGCGAGTAGGCTTTCTAAGGGTCCGCATTGACGGGTTACACAAAGATAAGGTTTGAACTGGTTGCGCGGCAGGTTGTTGACCAGGTTTACAGCCACCCGTTCAGCTCCGCCAGCTTGAAGCGAATCAATCAAATGTAGGACGCCAATTTTTTCCGCGTTCGGCATATTCCAGGTCAATGTTCCACCATTCAGATAAAACGCTGGCAAAGGCCGAGCGTAGTTGTTCGGTTGTGAATTGCTGGGCCCAATCGGCTGCCCGCTGGCGCAGATCCAGGTACTGGTTGGGATTTTGCAAAATATGCTCTAATTTATTTTGCAAGTCAAGGATGTCGCCTGGTTCAACCAATATTCCCCGGCCATGTGACAGCATTTGGGGCACCAGGCCACGATTGCTCGCCACACAAACCAATCCAAAGGCCATGCCTTCGGCAACGGCTTTCGGCCAGCCTTCTGTTTCAGAGGCCAGAACAAGAATATCGGCCTGAGAATAATGGTTCAGAACAGAAGGGAATGGAAGCCCGCCGTCAAATTGAATGCAGGATGTAAGGCCAAGTTGATGGGATAAGTTTCTTAGAGTGCTGCCTTCTGGGCCTTCTCCAATGATGTGACATTCAAATGCAATATTTTTCTGTCTCAACGCAGAAAGGGCATAAAGTAATTTATCTACATTTTTGGCGGTTGATAAACGGCCGACAAATAAAATCCGGGGGATGGGATTAAAGCGGATGGCTTTGGTGACCTCTTTTGCTTCGGCCATCTGGGATGCTTCCATCACCGAGGTAAAAAACGGGATGATGTGGGATGGCTGATTGGGCCAGCGACCATATACAAACACGGGGCCGCGGAACCATTTGGAACTTAAGATCCGTTTCTGAAGACGATAGCTTGTGGCTTCGCCTGGATAATCGAGCCACTGGCCGGCATATTTAGCACAGATGTGTTTTGAAAATAGAGGAGCAAGGGCAGCCCCGAGCAAACCCAAATTTCCTGGGGACCGCACCTGGATTGCATCTGCTTGCCGCATAGCCGAAATGAGTTTCCAAACCATATTCGGTAATGAGATAACTTGCCTAATTTTACTTTTCAATAAGTTTCCACCACGCTCTGGGACGGGGCGAACAACTATATTTTTATGTTCAAGTGGCGAGTAATCTTTAGGGGGTTCCTTGCTTTGTAGTGGACAAGCGATATGCACCTGTGGGAAAATGTCGGCCCAAAGTTCTATCTCACGTGCATAAGGGCTATAGGCCCACAATTGATTTTGCCACATGTAGTGAGTTACATAGGATATGATTAATAGACAATCAAATGAGGATCGCAAAGTGGTTATTTTTTAATTGGTGAATCGAATGCCACACTGATCGCCCCGACCAATCTACCTACAGCTTCTATAGGCCCTGCATTACGAAAATCAAATAAACGCAGAGCCGCAAGCAGGCCTGAAATTAACCAATATTTTACCCGGTTTATCATTGAAGGCGACGGCCACCGCTTCCGCCAAACATACCAGCCATTACGCTCCACCATTTTTCCATACTTAAATTGGTTTGGCCGGCCACCAGGTGCATGGTGATGTTCTAGCTGCGCCCGGGTACACACATAAATCTCTCCAAGCTTGCTGGCCTGGATTGAAAAATCCAAATCTTCATACAAACCATAGCCTTCAAAATAATTGGAAAATTGGATTTTAGTAAATATTACTTGTTTCCAGGCAAAAGAAGCGCCAATAATGAATTCAACAGGATAATCATTACCATCCGGTGGATAGCTGGATGGGCGTCCATGCCCAAATGGAGGCATCCACCCTGGGGACAGTGGGCTGTCTAACCGCAGGGTTTTTCTCAGGCGCCAACGCAAATCGTCACGGCGCTCCCAGTTATTCCATCGAAATTTTGATAAATTGGGTTTGCTTTGTTCAACCGGCAACCATTGGGCTTCGTTGATGATTAAACCTCCCACTCCAACAGCTCCTGGGTGGCGGGCAAAACAAGCAAGCAGTTCGGTAAAGTAATTTTTGTCAAGAATGGTGTCATCATCAAGGAATGCCACTATATCGCCCCGGGCTTGTTGAATACCAATATTGCGCTGCCGGGTAAGGCCTCGATATTGAGGATCTACGTGGGTATATCGTAACCCGTTAAGCTTGTTTGACAAGGAAAAATTCTCAATCACTGCTGATGTCTCATTATCAGGAGACCCATCAATAATCAGAATTTCCTGAGGCAATTGGGTTTGCGCACAGACTGATTTGAGCAATCTTAAGATTGGCTCAGGACGTTGATAGGTGCAAATGATTAGTGTTAATTGATCCATACAGTCTAGCTTACCCAGGCATGAAAGTGCTTAAACAATGTACCCGTCATTTTTTCCTAGACTTTTTCTCATTTCATTTCTTCTTTCCATGGATACACCATTTTGTATTGTCCATGAATCATCAAAGATGCAGCTATTGGACATCTGTTGTTTATGTTTCTCAAGGAATTGACCTAGTGGAGCAACGACTGTCGCCGGTGACCCGACGGCTAAAGAGTTAGATGGGATGTCCTTTGTAACAACACTACCAGCTCCCACAATAACATTATCGCCAATATTGACACCAGGAAGGATGATCGAACCTGCCCCGATAAAGACATTATCACCTATGGTTACGTTAGCGATCCGAGTGTATCCCAAGAATGTTTTTGTGCTGGCATCATGAGCAAGAATTCTTACATCTGGTGCTAAGGTGACATCGTTTCCAATTTTGATAAGCCAACAAAAGGAGTAATCTATGATAACCCCTGCCTGGCGATTAAATCTTTCACCTATCAGTAAACCGTTCTTCTTGAGTGATTCAGTAGAATATTCTTCATTAAGCACCCCCCTAAGGTAACTTCGCAAATAGTTCCTGATTTTCTTAAATAATCCAGATAAGATCATTTTTCGTCCCTTATTTGTTTGTTATCTGAACTATAAATTACTTTCTGATACCACTCAATGTTTTTGGCGGCCACTCTATCACTAGAAAATAATTCCTCAACCCTCAAACGAGCTGCTATACCCAATTGGTCTCGATACGCACGATGTGTTAGAAGTCTTATAATAGCATTTGCAAACTCATCATGATTTACGGGGTTTATTAATAAGCCGCTCACCCCATCTTGAATAACTTCTGGCCCCCAGCCAATTTCAGATGCTACTAATGCCTTCCCTGAAGCCATTGCTTCCAACCAAGATACAGGAAAGGCCTCAGCATAAGAAGGAAAAACACAAACCGTAGATTTATTGATCCATTTCTGTATTTGATTATGTGGTTGTGGACCAATATATTGTGTGTGTATTAAGGCTTGTTCTGTCATTGCGCTCTTCATTAACCTCCACGTTGATTGGCCCGTGATTTTATCTACGGTATCTCGCCCTACAATAAGCAACCGCGCTTGAGGAAGCCTTTCTATTGTCATTGAAAATATTTTTGCCAGATCCAATACCCCCTTCTTGCGAACAATAGACCCAAAATACAATATTAATCCTTCTTCAACTTCGCCTGGTGTAACAGGATATTGGTTTGGGTCAATTCCATTTGGAATAATTTCGATCGGGGATTTTAAACAAAAGATTGATTGAGTAAGGTTAGCAGTAAATTGGCTGACAGAAGTAATTGCATCAGCGCTTTGTAGAGCCCATTTTTCAGCAATGAAAACAGACCATCTCGGCTTGTAACTCTGCAGCTTCCCGAAATAGGAGTCTGAGCCATGGCAGCGGATCACTACCGGGCAGTTAATTCGCATTCCAGCGGAAAGGCCGCACCAATCGGGGACCTCAAGAATATCCAGATGTTCCTCACGCACCATTCGATTGATCTCTCTTGCCACCGCGAACCGATTGAGAAACCATCCCATTTTGGGAATAGTGGAAGATGGCAAAAAGCGTACCTCTACGCCCTGATCGTTAAATTCGGTCTTCTTACCCCAGCCGAGAACACTTACGCGATGCCCTTGTTTGACCAGGGCGCGCCCCAGATTTGAAATACTTGTACCTATTCCTCCAGAATTGAGCGGGGGGTACTCTGATGTCAAAAAACCAATATGCAAGCTATCCTCTTATCAATGCAATATGTTTAATTGCTTCTACACAGCGGCTACTGGCGTCTTTTAATGGCTTCTGCACCAAAAAATTTATCCATGCCTGTCTTAAGGATTCTTTTTCGCCTGGGTGTCGTAATGCATTTTGAATTAATACTGGGAGGCTTTCTCTTGTATAAGCCCAGTAAATTGGGTCAAAATTTTGTATTTGGTTAAAGTGTGGATAACGATAGACATCTTCTATAGACCAAAATTCACCTGGTTTCCAGGATGTTGGCGCGTATGCCAAGTATATGGCAGGTTTGTGTAAAATTGCAAAATCCAAGGCCATAGTCGAACCCACATTTACTACCAGGTCACAATGGGTAACCACGTTGACCAAAAGACCTACATCTGATTTAGCAGGTACAACTTTAGACCAATCATTATTCGCCATCGTTGACCAGGCAGGTTCAGAGCTAACTATTTCTGGATAACGGCTCAAAACTGATTGGTATCGCCCGCTGACATCGGTTGGAGATCTGCGAAATAGTAGTTGAGGGCGTTCAGACTCTGGAATCTTGCGCACAGCTTCTGCCAAATCTGCCAGATAATCTGGGTCATGTGGAGAAGTTGTGAAGTCATCACCAGAAAAACAGATGACCGATCGATCTGGCTTAAGACCTAATTGTTTAAGAAATTTTTCTCGTGGCTCAATGTAATTTGGGTTAAAGTAATGCTCGAATTGAGGTGTTCCGGTTACATATACGTTGTTTGCATTTATATCAGGATAGTATTGCAACATTTCGGCTTTCATGTGTTCACTCCACACCAGGAAGTAATCAGCATGGACAGCCATGCGCCCCTTGGGCAGATTATCCCATGAATATATAAATGTGGCAGTAGGTATACCAAGTTTACGGGCTGCTAAAATTGGAGGAACCGCCAGTTCTAATCTTTGGTTGGCACAGAAAACGACGTCCGGCTTTTCATGAGATAAGAAATCTATATATTCCGAAAAATAACTTGCCCTCTCAACAGCATATGCATGCATCTTATTCAATCGGGCTACCTGACGATAAGATTGCGAAGACAAACGGGCCAAAATATCTGCAATATTATTACGCAAGCCGCGGAGCCCGTGACCCTGTTTTGTCATATATTTAAGAATAATATTGGTGCCTGGTTCTTTCTGCCAATATAGTTGAGCGAGCTGCTTTGCCCGACGATTTATATAGGCTATATGCCCCTCGTGATGAGGCGGTAAGCTATGCCATGAAATTTCATTAGACAAAGCCGCCATATATTCCTGCATTAAAGCTTCAGGCAAGGCATGCCATACCAATATGGAACCTATTTCAGCCAGTTGGTTAATAAAGTCTGTAATTATGAAGTTGCGAATGCCAACACCATCGGGCAACAATAGCAAAAATTTTGGTTTTTGAGTGTTCAGTAAATTCACTTTATATTCCTCATTTACGGCGTCTCTAATTACTTTTAATTGTTTGGATAATCTTCTTTAATGTTTCTTTTCTGAGCGCCGAGTCTTGAGCGAAATCAATGTGGAAAAAGGGCTCTATCTCATTTAGCTGATCTGGATGGGCTTGCCACCAAGGAAAATTAATTAAAATTTGCTCTACTTCTGGAGAAAAACGCGAGCGGATTACTTTGGCTGGATTTCCAGCAACTATTGTAAAGGGAGGAACGTCTTTGGTA
>Ga0209605_1004721_pt1 | contig 10992 bp, 8 predicted proteins | sample AD_UKC035_MetaG_FD_184408 | JGI IMG/M metagenome (GOLD analysis project Ga0209605, IMG submission 184408) | Active sludge microbial communities of municipal wastewater-treating anaerobic digesters from USA - AD_UKC035_MetaG (SPAdes) (version 2) | ecosystem: Engineered > Bioreactor > Anaerobic >...
AATAAAAAACCCATCGTCGAACGAACGGCGAACGTGACCGTTGAGGAAATCGGGGCATATAAACGCACTTCCGGCTGCACTTTCACGTCCGATACGCTGCCTCCCAATATTCCCCCCGCCAGTTGTAACGAGTTGCTCAGGAAGGCTCCTCGATGGGGACGCAACGAATCATCTCGAAAGTCCAAATAGGACGATAGCTCCACGTAGCGAACCAGCACCCTGCGCAGGCTATCGTCGAGAATTCCTACATAGGTGAAAGGATAGTAGGCCTGCCCGTGAAAGAAGGTTCCCACATGAAGGTGATGGTTCCAAAACATACGTTCGATTCCCACCGCGCCTTTGAGTTCTCGATAGCCGAGAATGACGTCATCCGAATAGCTCTGCAGAAGCACTGGGAAAATACTTGCATTTCCACGTAAAACCCCTGTCGACCGCGGTTCGAGGAACCCTGGTTGTCGAAGCGATGCGAGCAGTTTGCCTTCCGGCAACAATCGGTCGGGGGACTCGAACTGCCCAACTTTCGTGGGGAAAAACACGATCCCGGGCATGGCCGTTACGGTGAATCGTCGTAATCCTCCCAAAAAATTGCGGCTTTCCCACCCAGCCACGCCGTGAACGTCGGCCCGAATCGTATCAAGTTCCGTTCCCACTCCCAACTTGATCGTACGAAGCGGGGCGGGGGTGCATCGGACCACCACGTCAACCGCCGGTTGCCCTGCCTTGTTTCGCGGGATGTTCGTGGGCGCTTGCGGATCGCCCGAAGGCCAGGAAACCTGCACGTCCGCCAATACCCCGAGATCCAGAAGCGCGTTTTTCCCCGTTTCGAGATCCTTGGCCGAAAAACTATCCCCAGGATTCACGTTGAATACGCGTCGAATCGGCTCCCGTGGCAGATCCTGAATCCCGAGAAATGTCACCGAACGAACGAGAAATAACGGTCCCGCCTTGATCTCATATTGAATCGTCGCACTCAAATCGAGAAGGTTCACCTGCACCCGCCCCTCGACCTCAGCCCAGGCAAATCCACGGTTTTTCAGCTCCGCACGAATCCGGTCTTTCGTCTGCTCATAGATCGTCTCATCGAATCGATCGCCAGGTTTCAGCCCTTTTTCCACCGCGTTGAGAATGGCGGCCTGATGCTCGAACGGCACGGTATTCAACCCCGAAGGCAAAGCGGAACGCACGATGGTGGGGGGACCCTCATGGACCGCGATCTCGACCCGCACATGCCCTTGTTTACCCGTGGGAATGACGCGCGCTGCGCGCACTCGCGAATGGTAATAGCCTTTGGAACGATAATACCGCTCGATGCGAGCCAGATCCTGCTGCAACACGAAACGGTCGAAATACGCGTACTCAAACGCTACCCCATCCCAGATTCCAAGAAAACGCGGACTCGATCCTGTCGCGATTTTCCCTTTGATCTCGTCATCACGCAGTTGCGTGTTTTCTTGAATGTCGATCCGATCGACCGCCTGACGCCCCGGCGCGAGCGAATAACACCCGGTGAGCAAAGCCATGCCCCACAGCCAAAGCCAAGCCAACCACCTCTTGTCTGCTGTCAGGCTTCGTCTCATGATCGATGTTGTCGAGACAACCACGTTCTCGTGCGGCCACCATTCCAGGCTCGGCCCAGGAGGTCTAGCCTAGACAGATACCCTTTGCCGTTGGTTTCCGCAATGCCGCGACCCGTTGCATTTGTTCCCCCATGAACGTACGACCAGTCGTGATGCATAACGTACGACATTGCCCAGAACTCGACCGGCTCGCTGGTTGGTGCGTCCACGAAATCCAGGCCTCGGCAAGCGCCGTGGTGGCTTGCGCGTTTCGCCGTGAGCATGGATGGCAAGTGGATGAAGGTTTCGCCCGCATCGATGACCCGAATCAGCCGGAGGCGGGAACCGATACCCTCTTCGATCTTGCCTCTTTGACCAAAAGCTTCGTGGCTCTCGCGTTCGCAAGGCTCGTTCGTGATGGTCTTGTGGATTGGCTCATGCCGCTGGGCGTTCCGTTGCGCGATGCGCATGGTACGCAGGTCGCCAGCGTTCCGCTGTTGTGGTTGGTGGCCCATCGTGCGGGATTGGAAGGGCACCGCCCCTTGTACGCGCCGCTTCAAGAGGGAAAAATCGTGGATCGATGCCTCGCCCTGCGGCAAGCCGCCATGGCTCTTCGCCCGGAATGCCTCGCTATCACCCCGAAAGAAGATGGATTTCCCCCATGTTATAGCGATCTCGGGTATCTGCTCTTCGGAGAAGCCATGAGCCGAGCGTCGGGATTGCCCCTCGACGAAATCATCCGTGCGCAAATATCACAACCCCTTGGTATCCAAGCTCGTTCCGCCCGACAATGGCGCGAGGGGGAGCCCGCTTTCGTTCAGCGAACCGCACCCACCGAAGTCGTAGCCTGGAGGGGAGGGCTGGTGCGCGGCGCCGTTCATGACGAAAACGCCTGGGCCCTTGGTGGCGATGGACTATGCGGTCATGCTGGGCTCTTTGCGACGGCCAGGGATGTGGCCATGCTCGGCGCGGCCATCCTCGATGCTTTGCAAGGCACGCGCGACGATTGGCTCACGGTCGAACAACTCGAACCGCTCGTTCGCCGTCGGCCCGAAAGCACCTTGCGCGCGGGATTCGACGGAAAAAACGATCATGGCTCTAGCTCCGCGGGCGAACGCTGTAGCCCTGACACATTCGGTCACCTCGGATTTACCGGAACCTCGTTCTGGATCGACCCGCATGCGCAAGTCGTCGCGGTTCTGCTCACCAATCGTGTCTATCCGAAAAGGGATAATTTGACGATTCAAATGGCACGACCCACCATCCACGACGAACTATTCGCTTGGGGATTGCGCCATGCCCATCGCGATGGCCGGAAAGACGCGGACGCCCGCCGAATGTAAATTTTTCAACAAAATATTGTGAAGATGGAGCCATTCCGAGCTTTCTGCTAACCTTGCCCCAGGGCCATGAAAACGTTCACACCTGTCGTGCGGATGCTTTTCCTTGGAGCGTGGATGGGTACCCGCGTACCGGTGGGTTGTCTTGTTAATACGGAAACGGATAGCAGCCGTTTCGAGCCAACCCAAGGAGAGGATGCTTCCCCTGGCGATGTTGCCGATGCCAGCGGCGATGCCGTCGATGATGGAAACGAGGGACAGGGGCACGATGGTTCCGGGCACGATGTCGCCAACGATCATGCCGCGGATGGCCCCGCACCTATGGCGGAAGCCGGCCCAACACCCTTGCCATGGTACGAAGGAACGTTTCGATACTTGCCTGCGGTACAAGCCAACCTCGTTGCCTTCGTGGGCGATCTTTCTCATCCTAACCAAGGCGGCTATGGCAAGGTTAGTTCCTCACGGGCCGGCAAGTTCGACACCATGTTGAAAGCCTTGTTCGAAGCCATCGAACGAGCGCATGTCGATGGCGCCTTGCCGGATTGGTGCGGCGTGCGCGAACTCGCGGCCCAGGCAGGCTACGAACTGCAACGCTTTCGAGAGGAAGCCACAGGACGATGGCTCTTGTATGGCTGGGATACCACAACCTACGGACAGGCCTACTTCTTCATCAACCCCGAACCTCAACGCAACGTCATCGTAGAAGCTCCTCACGATCCTTTCGATTGGGCCACGGGAAAACAAGGCGCCAGAATTTTCATGGCTCTCGCCGCTCGCGCTTTCCTTCTCAACAAAGAACACCGCTGCTCAGACCCAGATGCCACCCCCTGCAGCGGAACCACCTCCGCGTGTCACGGATACTACCGAGAATCGGATGTCGCTCACCATACCGCCAACACCTTTCACCTTCTTCATCGCTATCTATCCGATAACGACCCAGACACCCGCTTCGTGCAATTGCACGGCTTTGCCGGCAACGAAAACGACTACGTCGAAGCCAGCGATGGAAGCCGGAACAAAAACAACCCCTCGTCGGTTTCCATCGCTTTCATCAACGCCCTGAAAAAGCTGGTGCCAACACCCAATGCCGTGTTCTCTTGCCAAGACCCGAAAGACCCGCCCCCCCTGGGACTGTGCGCAACCACGAACGTGCAGGCAAGAGCAACTCACGACCCTTTCATCGATGCCTGCACGGAAGGAACGAAAAAATCATCCGGCCGTTTCCTTCATATCGAACAAGCCAAAGCTTTGCGACAGGATAGCCCGTCGAAGGGATGGTCCTGGACCCAGGTTCGCGACGCGTTGCACGAGACATGGCCCGATTGTCGGCAGCCAGGCTGTGCTCTTGGCCCCCCGTTACCCAACGCCGAAGGCTGCACGTGCGGAATGCCTTGCGACCCTTGACCGCTCCCGTGGCCAGACCTGACGTTTCACTTCCTCCCTGAACTCGCCGACACCCAATCCCAGGAGTCCATCGATGACTGCCGTCCGAACATGGTTCTCGGCCGACGCTCTCCAATCCTTCGGCATCCACAACGCAAGCATGGACTCATGGCATCGTCCGCGTATGCGTCATGGTTTCCGACGATCGGAACCGCTGGGTAAGCCAAAAAAAGACAATAAATTCAATATGTTAAATGGACACAGCCCAACGATGGCGAGGAAGTGTCGGAAGACTCGCTACATGGGGGAAACGAGGTGCTTTCGTGGAAGTCGGATCTCTTGCTTGTCGACGAGAAGCGCCAGTCGGTGACTGAGTTGCCGTCGAAGGTCGGAAGGGGGAACCACGGCATCGACCACCAGATCATCGGCCAATTTATAAAGATCGATGTCTTCTTCGTACTCTTGCCTTTTTTGTTCGATGAAGCTTTGTCTTTCCTCGCCTTCCGCGAGAGCCTGGATTTTGTTGTAATACACGGCGTTGACGGCGGCGGCGGGCCCCATGACGCCGATGGCTGCCGAGGGTAGCGCAAGGCAGGTGTCGGGTTCGAAGGCGGGGCCGCACATGGCATAAAGACCGGCACCATAAGCTTTTCGGACGATGACCGAGATTTTGGGCACCGTGGCCGATGACACCGCGGCGATCATTTTCGCGCCCGCTCGGATAATCCCTTGCTGCTCGACCTTGACGCCAATCATGAACCCCGGAACGTCGGTCAGAAACACCAAAGGAATGCCGAATGCATCGCAAAGTTGAATGAATCTTGCCACTTTGTTGGCGCTTTCCACGAAGAGCACGCCGCCAAGGTGGTTGGGTTGGTTAGCCACGATGCCAACCGAACGGCCTTCGATTCTGCACAAGCCTGTCAATACCTCCTTGGCGTACAACGGTTTGATCTCCAGCCAGGAGCCTTCATCCACAAGGGCTTTCACCACCTCCATCATGTCGAAAGGCAATCCCTCATCCTTGGGAACGACCTGTTCGATGATTTGCCAAGGTAAGGCGGGTGGTCTTGGGGCCGCCATGGGGATGGCGGCTCCCGCTCGGGACGGCAAGTACGATAGGTAGCGCTGAGCCCACGCAATGGCTTCTTTTTCCGAATACACCAGCACGTCGCCGCATCCCGACACGCTGCAATGCATGTGAGCGCCCCCCATCTGCTCGAGCGTGCTCTGCTCGCCGATGACGACTTCCGCCATTCGCGGGGAGCCGAGATACATGCTGGCGTTTTTGTCCACCATCACCACAACGTCACAAAACGCGGGGATATAGGCTCCCCCCGCGGCCGACGGCCCGAACAACAGACAAATCTGCGGGACGTATCCGGACATCTCCACCTGGTTGAAGAAGATGCGTCCGGCTCCACGACGGCCGGGGAACATCTTGACTTGATCGGTGATTCGCGCTCCCGCCGAATCCACGAGATACAAAAGCGGACAGCGAAGATCCCGTGCTGTCTCCTGAATTCGCAGGATCTTCTCCACCGTCCCCGGACCCCAAGAGCCGGCTTTCACCGTCGAATCATTCGCCATCACCGCCACGACCCGACCGTCGACTCGAGCCGTGCCCGTGATCACACCATCGGCCGGAAACGCTTCCGAAAGGCAACGAGCCAGCGAGCCGTCTTCCACGAACGTTCCCGCATCCACGAGCATGGATATGCGTTCTCGAGCGAAGTTTTTGCCTTGTTCTTCGTTTTTGCGGTGAGAGGCCTCGGGACCTCCGCGCTCGATGCGCTCGAGCAATTCAACCAGCGACAAGCTTGCAACCATGATGACCGTGTTCTAGCTGCCTTATGACAAGGCGTCATGTGGTGGTTGAGTGAAGGTTCGTGCAGAATTTCTCCACGAGCCATTCACGGATGGTGCCATGACAACGAAGGACCCCCATCGGCCCATGGATAGCAGCAGATGCGAGCCATGACAAACCGCAGGCATTCGCCGTTTTTTGTGCCCAGGCAACAATTAGGGGTTCGGTTCCCTAAGGAGACGTTGGATCAGCGTTTCGAGCTGGTGCATGCGCTCAGGCGCATACCCTGTCGCCACATCGCGTATGATTCCCTTACGATCGATGATCACGACGGAGGGCAATTCTTGGACACGGTAGGAGGCGGTGGTGGTCATATCGGGGTCGGCATAAGCTTGGTACCGCATGGCGAAGCGACGGGAGGCTTGCTCCACGACCTCGGGAGGTTCCGCGGCGATTCCCACGATCTCGAGCCCCTGGCCCGCATAGCGCTGATGCCAACCGTTCATCGAAACCGTGCTGACGCGACAAGCGATACAGAAGGAAGCCCAAAAGTCCAAGACAAGGACTTTGCCTCGAAATGAATCGAGAATAGGACCCGGACTGCCATCGGTGGCGAGCAATCCTTGTAAGGCCGGTGCGGGTCTGCCAAGCCATTGCAAACGCAGCAGTTGCTCGTTGGATGGATAGGGCTCGAGACGAGGCATGACCGTCAGGGGCGTTCCTTTTCGCAGAAACTGCACGCGAACCACGGCTCCGGCTCCAAAACGACCGACCTGTTGCGCCATCTGTTTCGGCGAATGCACCGCGACGCCTTCCACCTGCTCGATGAGGTCGCCGCGCTGAATTTTGGCCCTTTCCGCCGGTGAGCCGCGTATCACCTCATCGACAAGCACTCTGCCGTCGGGACTTTCTTGCATCAGGACCCCAAGCCATCCACGATGGGAGCGGATTCCCGCCTGCTGAGCATGCGCCGACGGGATAGCCAGGCCCCAAGCGAGGGTCAGACAAATCGCCAGTGCCACACGGACCAGGACGCCCTTCCGTAGCCTGTGGTATGTAAAAGAAATCACGATATTGGTCATGACTCACTTGCCCCTAGATGTCGAGCGAACTGTACGACAGCACGTCCACCTCATTGTCGCATTGTCTGTCCTCACTGCATGGGCCTGCCACCCGAACCCGTCGTTCATACCTGGTTTTTCCGACGCTTCACGCCCTTCGGAGGTACCACCATCGGCCGTTACCACCCACCAGCCCGCCGTCTGGGAACACTTTCATGGCTTGCATGACATGCAAGTCATAGGGACGTTTTGGTCCCGGGGGCACGGTACGGGACATTGGCAAAGCGAAGCACGCGTCAACGGGGGGACTGAACAGGCGATGGCTTCCCTGGTGCGACCTACTGACAGCATGCCGGTGGGCTCGCTGCTCGTGCAAAGCCACTCGCAAAACGGCACAAAACTAGGTTATTTCGCGATGAAAAAACGCGAGCCGGGATACTTTTCGGAAGGGGGGGATTGGGAGTATGTCGTGGTGAGCCGTGATGGCAGGGTGGAAAGCCGAGGCAAAATCGAAAGCTGCGCCCGTTGCCACGCACAAGCTCCCGTCGATTATCTATTTCGCCTGACTCCTTGATGAACGATCGGCAGGGGCGGTAAGGCGACACACCGCGGCATGCGTGCCGCCGTGGCCGTTTCATCGAGGCAAAACCGTTGAGGTGGGGAAAGAAGAAGGGATAAGTCAGACAAAAGCAGCGACTAGGAATAAGGATTCGTGAACAAGCGTGTAATAAGCGATGTCAAGGGAAGAAATTGAAAACAAGTTAAGAAGACTAAGGAAAAAAAGAAAAGGATTAAGGAAGAGAACTCGGCAATCTGGGAGGCAAGAAGAAGATAAGTGAGATTACCGAGGTGCAACCACCAAGACGTTGCGGCTGTCTTAGCAGCATCCGCGCCAACTGTTGTAATATGTGTAAATTCAAATACTTACGTTGGTGACGCGCGAGTGAAGCGCTCGCGGTCCCGACAGCGGTGTCATAGCGACCAATAAGGTGTGCATTATTTGCGGGCCTGATTGTCTTGAACACGAATCCGTTCTCGATGAAAGCCGATTTCATGCTCGTCGGTTTTCCCTGTCGGCCCTTCGAAATGTCGCTTGACATCTCTACCCCCCACAAGCTATCTCCCGCGTCCGTTCGTCGGCGCCCGTAGCTCAGTTGGATAGAGCATTGGTCTACGGAACCAAGGGTCGCAGGTTCGAATCCTGCTGGGCGCGCTAGTGACCGCACACGTGTCAGTCTGACGGGATTGAGGGGCCGATCTTGACGACATCGCGTACGAAGGTATTGACCTCGAGCCGCAGATGCTGCTTGGAAATGATTGGCCCCACATCCGTTTCCAAGACAAAACGTACGGGTTCGCCCAGTTCGAGCCCCAGCATATCCACATCCAATACGATGCTTCCATGGATGATTTCCGACGTGGTCATCGGGCGATGGGGAATGAGGATTTCGAATGCGACTGCATCCATCGCAATGGGATGTTTTCCTTGTCGGACGACAGCCGGGGTGGCTTGCATTCGAAAAGAAATTCTTGGGTTCGTGAGCATGCTCGAGGGGGGCCAAGCCGCGGAAGATGATTCTCCCAACTCGAGTTGGAGGCCTGACGGTGAATGACGAACCGTGGCGCCTTGGATGACGCGAGACAAATCGTATTCCCGCTCGCCGAGCAAACCGCCATCGCTAAGATCGGCCATGCGAACAGTGGCTCGGGTGCCCAGTTGCGGACGCTCGATGTTGTCGGGGAGAAACGTCTTCCATCGCTGCGCTTTGCGTGCGCACCGGGCGTCTTGTCCGCACGCCGATGGCTCCCGCGATAAAATGGCGCGACACGTGACCCGATCGGTCGATGCCACGGACACACAAAGCCGATCGTCGCGTCGGGCGAGCGCGATACACAACGGATCGTGATTGGCGCCTACCATCGGACAAAGCAAGGGATTGGCGAGGGTGACAGCGACGGTGCTTTGGCAATGATGTCGTAAGGAAGAAGAGAGGATGGGTTCACATAAGGCAGCGTTTTTCTCGCGGGCGGCTTGCAGTACGCGACAGGAGTCTCGCTGGAGCGTATCGTAACCGAGAGCGTCGATGGCATCACCCACCACCGAGTCGAAGGGGGCGCGATCGGCCACGCAAGCATCCAGGGACGTGAAAGCGGCTAGTTCGCGTTTGAAGTCCCCGGCCGGAGCAGGGGGATCGACCGGCGTTTCGCTGGCGTCGATACCAAAAATCTTCGAAAGACTCGCATCCTCTTGCAGGTCCGTCCGGGCTGGGGGAGGAGGCGGCCAGGAAGGTTTCGGGGGTTTGTCGTCGCAGCCTGCCAGCAGCGACCCAAATAGCACGAAGAAAACAGGAAAATGACGAGCTAGCACCCATCCACTGTGCCACAGCCAGGGCACCGTGGGGAAAGGGAGCGCGGGGTCGGACGCTGCCATTATTCTTGCCATCTGAACAAAAGAGCAGTATTTACCCATACGATGAGCAAGATATGAGGCTCGTGCAGCGACGGCCCCGAGGCTGTTGCGCTTCAAGACCGTGGACAGGATCCACGTGCGTGGAGGAAATGATCATGCTCGACCAAAAAGACCGGCAAAAGGCGCTGGAAGTCGCGATCGCAGGCGTGGAAAAAGAATTTGGCAAGGGCGCGATCATGCGGTTGCAAGACGGTCAAACGCTTCAACCTGATTTGCCTGTGGTGTCTACAGGTTCGATCGGTTTGGATGTTGCTCTGGGAATTGGTGGCTACCCCCGAGGCCGGATCGTTGAGATTTTCGGGCCGGAGTCGAGTGGAAAAACCTCGCTCACGCTGCATGCCATCGCGAGCGCCCAAGCGCAGGGGGGGGTGGCCGCCTTCATCGATGCGGAACATGCCCTCGACCTGAATTATGCAAAACGGCTGGGCGTGAAAACCGACGAACTACTGATCAGCCAGCCGGACTTCGGCGAACAAGCTTTGGAAATCGCCGATATGCTGGTCCGCTCCAGTGCCGTGGACGTCATCGTCGTGGATTCGGTCGCCGCTCTCGTTCCGAAAGCGGAGATTGAAGGGGATATGGGCGATTCCCATATGGGCGTTCAGGCCCGGTTGATGAGTCAAGCGTTGCGAAAGCTCACAGGCACGGTGGCAAGATCGCAAACCCTACTCATGTTCATCAACCAGATCAGGATGAAAATCGGAGTGACTTTTGGCAGTCCCGAAACGACCACCGGCGGCAACGCGCTGAAGTTTTACTCGAGCGTGCGGCTCGATATTCGTCGCATTGGCTCGATCAAAGAAACCTCCCCCGATCGAAGAGAGCCCGTGGTCGTGGGCAACCGCACCAGGGTCAAGGTCGTGAAAAATAAGATGGCTCCCCCTTTCCGGGAGGTGGAATTCGACATCCTTTACGGCAAGGGAATCAATCAAATCGGCGACCTCGTGGACCTCGGTGTCGAAGAGCAGATCGTCGAGAAAAGTGGTGCCTGGTACTCCTACGGTGGGGAGCGACTCGGACAAGGTAGGGAAGCCGCCATCAAGTTCATTTCGGAACATCCCGAAATTCAATCGAAAATTCGTAGTCAGGTCCTGGGCAAGCATGGTCTCGAGCGACGGATACAGACCGAGGAGCCTTCCAAGGTTGCCACCGCCGAAGAGGACAAAACCAAAAAGACCAAACGGTCATGAAAGGCGTGTGAGCGAATCATCGATTCACGGTACCATCCGGTCGTTGGGTTTGCTGGCAACTGCGGTGGTACGAATCATCGTAGTGATTCGCTTTGGGCTTTTTGCCCGGTCATGGGATTTGGTATCTGCGCTGACGCTCACCCTTTCTTTTCTTAGGATCTCCAATGATGAAACTGTTTATGATG
>Ga0209605_1004725_pt1 | contig 10975 bp, 9 predicted proteins | sample AD_UKC035_MetaG_FD_184408 | JGI IMG/M metagenome (GOLD analysis project Ga0209605, IMG submission 184408) | Active sludge microbial communities of municipal wastewater-treating anaerobic digesters from USA - AD_UKC035_MetaG (SPAdes) (version 2) | ecosystem: Engineered > Bioreactor > Anaerobic >...
CTACCGGCAGCGCATATTCGCGTTTACCTGGCGGTTTCTCAGGGGCAGTCAGGAGTCGGAGGACATCGCGCAGGAGGTCTTCGTGAAAGTTTATTTTGCGCGTGAGACCTGGCGGCCGGCGGCGAAGTTTTCGACCTGGGTATACGTGATTACGCGAAATACCTGTCTGCAGGCGCTCAAGAAGATGGGGCCGCGTCTGTCGGTAGACTCGCGGCAGGCTGAAGATGGTCGTGAGTTGATTGAAACGCTGGCTGACCGCAAGGCGCCAGAGCCTTCCGGGCACGTGCTGGCCGAAGAGAAAAGTCGTCGTATTGCTGATGCGCTCGACCGGCTGCCGGAATCGCAGAAAATGGCGATTATTCTGCGCCGCTATGACCAGCTGAGCTACGAAGAGATCGCCGAGGTCATGAATTGCTCGGTTCAGTCGGTAAAATCGCTGCTTTTCCGGGGGCATGTGGCTCTGAAGGAGTATTTGAAGGAATGCTTCGCAGATGGCGTGTAAACAGCCAAAGAGGCAGGAATGTTATGAAGTGTAATGAAGTAAAAGAGCTGTTGATCGAATATCTTGACGAAAGTCTCGATGCGAATCGCCGCCAGGCGGTTGAAGAGCATCTGTGCGCCTGCGCCGGCTGTCGTGAGGAATGCGACAATCTGCTGGCCTCCTGCGCAATGCTGGCTGATTACCAGGCCCCTGCTGTCAGCGACCAGTTCACCCGTCAGGTGCTGCAGAAGGTGCATGAGCGTAGCCAGGAGCAGCCGGCAGCAGGCCTTTTCGACCGTCTGGTTGCATTTATATCTTTCAGAAGCCTGCCGGCCCTGGCCTCGCTGGCTTTGCTGGCGGGGCTCGGCTATTTTGTGCTGGGCAATCGCGCCGTTGATGTAAACAATGAAGGGCTGTCTGGGTCACAGAAATTCGAAATTGTCAGAGACCTCAAGGATGAAGATATCATTCGCGATCTCGAAATTTACGAAAACGCTGATATGCTCGAAAATCTCGACCTTCTGGTTGATCTTGAAGCCGTCGAGAATTACGAGGCGGAAAAATAATTATGAAAAGCAGCCTGTTTCGGAACCTGTGTGCTTTAATGCTTTGTCTGGCGGCTTTGCTGGCCGCTGGCGACGTTGCTGCGCAGAATGCTTCCGAGGCCAGGGTGATCAGAAAACTCAGTTACGAAGAGAAACTCGCACGCTGGAACAGCATGTCGGAAGAGCAGAGAGAAGCTATTCGACAGAAAGCGCGCTCGATCAGCGAGAAAAAGTTCAAGCAGCTCGAAAATAATTTCGAGCGGGTCAGCAACTTCGAACCGGCTGAGCAGCAGCGGGTAAAGCAGAACTTTGGCCGGATCAGGCAGTTCAAACCGCAGCAGCAGCAAAAGCTGCGCCAGCGGTTTCAGCAGTTTCAACGGTTGCCGGAAGAGCGCCGGCAGCAGTTCCGGCGTCAGTTCATTCCAAATTTTCAGCCGCGACCAGAGCTTATGCCGCAGCATCGCCCGGGTCAGGCCCAGCCGCCACAGAATCGCCCGAATCAGTTGCAGAATCAGCAGCATAGACCTGGCTTAATGCCAGGAGTATTTCCTGACGCACAAAACCGGCAGCCGCATGACAAGAAGCCCGCCTGGGGTGAACGCCAACAGCAACCTGATCGCCAATCCGGCCCTGGCAATCGACCATCGCAGCACCAGGAGCGCCCGCAGCGGCCGGATCGGCAGCCTGGTGAGCAGCCCGGTTCATGGCAACAGCAAGGCCCATGGCAGCAACAAGGCCCATGGCGGCAGCCTGGTCATCCTCAGGAATTCAAGCCTAGGAATGGCTCGGATCAGGGCAAATCTCCAGAGTTCAGGCCTCCAGAGTTCAGGCCTCCAGGCTTCAGACCACCCGGATTCAAATCTCATGGTATGCCGCCCGATGCTGAAATGCGCGAATTCAGGCGTGGAATGATGGGCGATAAAGACCGGGATAAGCAGGGCCCCGATCAGCAGAAACGCTGGCAGGAGATTGACCGGTTTCGCGAAGGCGTCGGTCCTGGCCAAAATGGCCCCAGGCGGCCTCGCCCGCCAGATGGCATGCGCGACGGCAGCAAAAAGCCATGGCCCGGCCCCGGGCCTCGCCAGTTTAAACGGCCTGACCCGCCTTCAGGCCAGCCCGGCGGCAAACCGCAGGGCTCTGAAAATCGGCCGCCAGCACCTGTCTTTAAAAACAGGCCTCCGGTAAAAGCTCCGGCCGGCAACCCTCAACCTAAGGGCCCTAAGTCCAACCAAGGCCAGGCGCCCAATCAGTGGCCGGCGCCATCCCCCCCGCGCCAACCCTGACTGTTTTTACAAACTGTGTTCTGTTGTTAATCAGGGTTTCTGGTAAGGTCGCAAATTGCGACCTCAAAAATCTCTCTGGTAAGGTCACAATTTGTGACCTTACGCTAGTGGTCTGTCACATAAGAGTTCAAGAATTAAATCTTAGAGTCTCCGCTTATGCCGGGCTCTCGGCGTGATCTCATTCGCTACACTCTCGCCAGTAGAGAGTTTCTCTTGATAGCTATGGCTCTGCGTCAAAACTACCTGGCTCGAAATTTCGCTCATGAGAAGCACGCCTGCGCCCTTACTGTGTCTGCTAAACCGGATAGAAAATGAACTATATTGACTATGCTATTCAAATGTGACAGAGGACTAGTCTCAAACAGCGGCTTTTTGCTCATTCCGCTGATTCCTTGCGCAAACTGCTTGCTGACTGACCGTGGGTGAGCAGGTCTATTTGCCGGCGTATCGAATTACTTCAAGAAAAAAATCACAAAGTTTGACAGATGTGTTTGTTTTAATTATAATAATCGCATGTTAATATCCGATTTGTCGTCGATAACAGTGCAAAACTGCTGGATAGCCTGTATGACCGGTCTGCCCTTGGTGATGATGAGTTTTAAGCTTGAACTGCGGAGCTGTGTGTGGCCTGTTTGAGATGAGCATTAACCCACAGCAGTGCAGAAGTGGAGAAGTAGTATAGATGCTTGGACAAACCAGTATTCATGTGATACGAGCCCTGATCTGGCTGGCAGCGCAGCCTTCCGACAAATATGTTGGAGCCGGGGCAATTGCAGCTGCCGTAGAGGCCCCGCAGAATTATCTGGGCAAGCTCCTGCAGCAGTTTTGTGTTGTCGGTTTGCTGGAGTCGCAGCGGGGCGCCGGCGGTGGCGTTCGTCTGGCGCTGCCTGCCGACAAGATTACACTGCTACAGATCGTCGACCCGATCGAGCATCTCAGCCAGCGTCGCAACTGTTTCATGGGGCAGCTTTGCTGTGGTCCCCAGCCTTGTGCCTATCACAAGCAATGGATGAAGCTGCATTCCGACTATGTAAAGTTTCTGGAATCGGTTACCTTGGCCGGCCTGGCCCAACAGAACGCCGGTCTGATGCCAAAGAGCAAAAATAAGTCTGTCGGGAGGGAAAAGTAATGCAACTCCAGTTGAATGCTGTCGATGTCTTTAAAGCCGCGGTCATGCTCGAAGAGCGTGCGGCTCGATTTTATACCACCGCTGCCGCCAAGGCTTCTGGTCAGCCGCGCCAGCTGCTTTTGCAGTTGTCAGAAATGGAAACCGGCCATGCCCGGCAGTTCAAGCTGGTGCTGGATGAACTTGCCGCCAACGCGCGTGCATCTGACGAACCTGAGGAAGGCGTCGATGATTTTCTGCAGGCACTGACCGGCGACCGTGTCATCACGCGAGACTGCCAGATCGGAGAAGGCGACGGCTACGAAACGATTCTCGAAAAGGCTATGCAGATCGAGAAGAATTCGGTGTTTTTCTACACCGCGGTCAAGGAAGTCATGCAGGAAAAAATGGCAGCCGGCGCGGTCGATAGAATCATTCAGGAAGAAGTCACTCATTTCAGAATGCTCAGCGACACGCTCCGCAGCTGGCGTAGCCAGGGAGGCGCCCGATGAGCGAATCGTTCAGACTCTCAGCCGAACAATTTGCGCAGTTGTTCGAGCAGCTGAGCACTGCATATCTGCTGGCCGGGCCGAAACGCATTGCTGGTGCCGGGCGCTTTTCCGGCACAGATCTGGTGCGCTACGCTTTTTTGAAGTCAGCTGATGAGCTTGAACTGCACGAGAAAAGCTGGTTTTCGCCAAAAGAACTGGTTTTTCCGCCGGACGAAACTTTATTTTATTTCAACGGTCAGCAGTTTACCGAAGCAACTTTGCCTGACGATCACGAAATCATCGTTTTTCTGCGGCCATGTGATATCAATGGTATCGACAGGCTCGACCGCATGTTCATCGAGAATGCTGGAGTGGTAGACCCTTATTACAAGCGTCGCCGCGAGCGGCTACATTATTTTATGATCGAATGTCGAGAATCTTTCGAAAACTGCTTTTGCGTATCGATGCAGGCCAACAGCACTTCTGACTATGAAGTCGCCCTGCGTTTTGAAGAAAACTCAGTTCTGGTCGAAGTGTGTGGGCAAAAGTTTGTCGATCTATTTGCCCGGGCCGGTGAAAAGTCCGAATTCAAGCCTGAATTCGTCAGCGAAAATCCGATCAGAGTCGAGCTGCCCACTGAAGAAACCATGCCGCCGGAAATCTATAACGACAAATTCTGGGATGAATACGACAGCCGCTGCATTGCCTGCGGGCGTTGCAATACTTCCTGTGTCACCTGCAGCTGTTTTACCACCACCGATCTGTTTTACGGCGACAGCAGGCAGTGTGGCGAGAGGCGGCGCGTCTGGGATGGCTGTCACCTCGATGGCTTCTGTGACATGGCGGGCGGCCACACGTTTCGCAAGAACAAGGGTGAGCGCATGCGTTTCAAGACTTTTCATAAAATTTATGATTTCAGAAAGCGCTTTGGCGTTGACATGTGCGTCGGCTGCGGCCGTTGCGACGATGTCTGCCCCGAATACATCTCGTTCTCGAATTGCATCAACAAGCTCAGCGCCAAGCTGAAGGGAGGCCTGTGATGAGCGACAGAAATCCATATCTGCCTTCGCCGGTAAAAATCATCGGCCTGCGTCAGGAAACCGACTGTGAATTTACGCTGACAGTCGCGGCTGAGCGCGCAATTACGCCGGGGCAGTTCTTTCAGGTCTCTCTGCCACGAATTGGTGAAGCGCCGATCTCGGTGAGCAACTGCGGCCCTGACTGGATACAGTTTACGATCCGGGCCGTCGGCAGGTTGACCAATGCCGTTCAGGGACTTCGACCCGGCGATAACCTTTTTATAAGAGGTCCTTATGGCACCGGGTTTCCGGTCGACCGTTTCAGGCAGCAGCGCCTGGTAATCGTCGCCGGCGGTTCGGGTGTCGCGCCGGTTCGCCCTCTGATTGACCGCGTTGTACGCGGCGAATTGCCGGTAAAGAGCCTTGATCTGATCGTCGGTTTCAAGAATCGCAGCAGCATTCTGTTTTCTGACGATCTTGCCGCCTGGAAAGAAAAGAGCCGGCTGGTGCTGACGATTGACAAGCCCGAAGAAGGCTGGAATGGCGCAACCGGTCTGGTTACCGAACATATCAAAAAGATGCAGTTCGACAGTTTCGATGATCTGCAGGTTGTCGTCGTCGGGCCGCCGGTCATGATGAAGTTCGCTACGGCAGAGTTCAGATTGCTCAAGGTGCCGTCCGAACGCATCTGGGTCTCGTTTGAACGCCTTATGTCATGTGGACTTGGTAAATGCGGTCATTGCAAGATCGATTATACCTATGTGTGTGTGGATGGGCCGGTGCTGAATTACAGCCATGCTGCCGGCCTCATTGACTGAGAGGTGCCACCATGTCACTCGATCTGAATCGAAAAAAAGTTACTAAAAATGCTTACCGTATCACGAAGCGCCGCAATTATTCGGCGATCAGAATCAGGGTTCCCGGCGGGCACCTCGATGCTTCTCTGATCTCTACCATCGCCGCAATAGCTGAAAAATTCGGCGATGGCACCATGCACATCACAACCCGCCAGGGTTTCGAGATTCCCAATATACCATTCGAACGGATATCGGAAGTGAATGCCGCTCTTGCTCCAGTTATCGACAAACTGCAGGTAAAAAACGGCGTTGTCATCGAAACGGTCGGTGCCGGTTATCCCGGCGCCGGCATGCGCAACATCTCGGCCTGTATCGGCAGTCGCGTCTGCCCATTTGCGAATGCCGACACGACTGCGCTGGCGCAGCGACTCGAGGGCGAACTTTTTCCGAACGATTTTCATGTAAAAATTGCGGTAACCGGTTGCCCGAATGACTGTATAAAGGCTCATATGCAGGATTTTGGCATAATCTCCATCTGTGAGCCAGTATACAGCTATGACGACTGCATTGGCTGCGAGGCCTGTGTTAAGGCATGCTCGCGCAAGGTGACCGGCGCGTTGTCGATGCGCGATGGCAAAGTTTATCGCGATGAGCGCCGCTGTATCGGTTGTGGTGAGTGTGTACTGGCCTGCCCGACGGCAGCCTGGACGCGCCGGCCCGGCAATCTCTACCGGTTGCTGATCATGGGGCGAACCGGCAAGAAGAATCCCCGTCTGGCCATGCCGTTTCTTGACCGGGTCAGCGAAGATGTCGTATGTCAGGTGATCAGGAACACTATCGCTTATATCGATCGTCACATTCTTCGCTGTCTGCCGAAAGAGCATATCGGTTACATCGTCGACAGAACCGGCCTGGAAGTGTTCAAGCAGGAAGTGCTGGCCGGAATCGCCTTCAATTCGGGCGCGCGCGTGGCAAAGACCATGCAGTGGCCCGGTTACCATACTCTCAACGACGCTAATTTCAAGATAATCAAAGAGTCTTAGCGGGGTTTTCTTAAGAACTGAGTGGTTGAGCATACCAGCTGCGATCTGGCTGGCGTGCGGTTTCTGGCGGTTGAAATATAGCGGTCTGGCGACAGCCGGATATTGGAAAACCATAGTGAGGCAAAAATGCATCAGGAAACTCTGTTAAAAATGACGAATCTGGCGGTTGCCAAACGTGATCTGCTCGCTGGCGGGCGTTTGCGCTACTTTGTGCTGGCCATGCTGGCCGGTTTCTATGTGGGCCTTGGCATCATTCTGATATTGACCATCGGTGGTCAGCTTGGCGATGATCCGATCAGAAAGACGCTGATGGGCGTCAGTTTCGGTATTGCCCTCAGTCTTGTTATTATGGCCGGTTCTGAACTTTTTACCGGTAATAACATGATCATGGCTGCCGGCAGTCTTGCCGGCAGGGTAACCTGGTCAGATACCGCCAGAATCTGGCTCTGGTCATGGTTCGGCAACTGGGCCGGCAGCATCCTTGTCTCTCTGCTTTTCTACTGGTCGGGTCAGGCTTCCGGCGCAACTGGTGCTTTTGCCGGCGTGGTTTCGGCCGGCAAGATGACAGGAACGTTTCAGCACCTGTTTTTTCAGGGCTTTTTGTGCAACATTCTGGTCTGTCTCGCGGTATTGTGCGGTCTGAAGCTTAAAGAAGAGACGGCCCGGCTGATCATGATCTGGTGGTGTCTGTTCGCATTCATTACCAGTGGTTTCGAGCATAGCATCGCCAACATGACCGTTCTGACAATAGGCCTGCTGGCTGCTCCCGGCGCTGATGTCACCCTGGCCGGCTATTTTTACAATCTCGGCGTGGTCGGTCTCGGCAATCTGCTCGGCGGTGCTCTGATTCTTGGCGGTGGCTACTGGCTCGCCGGCCGCCCGGCTGCCGACAAGCAGGAACCCGCATCCGCCTCTGCATGATTTGATAAGCAGCTTATACCCTGTTTTTTCCGAGATGATTGTTTGCTTTTGTCTTTATTTGCAGTAGCATAGAGTGCGGGTTATAATGTTTCGGATGTGCTCTAACGTAACGTAACAGACAAAAGTATTGAAGGCATTACAGAAAACAGTCGAATGCTTGATCTTGAACAGTTAAAAAGAGAGTTGACCGCGCCGGTTAAGACGGTGAAGCTGCAGGCGATCGAGTCTGCACTTAAAGACACTGCCAGCTCGGAACTTCTGGCTTTGCTGGAAGAATGCCTTCTGGTCGAGCAGGATCCCGAGTGCCAGCTGCTGCTGCAGCATGCCATCGATCAGAATCAGCTCAAAATTTTTGATGCGAAGGAACCGGCTTTTCCGATCGATCAGATCATTCAGATGTTCCCTGCCTCGACACTGCAGGAGCAGTTGAATCTGATCGCCTCGATAAAGGTCAAGGACATCAAGGACTCGCGCCCGGAAGCAACTCTGCCGAAACTTCTGGCAGTTACCCGGAACCCGGTGGTTGCTTCGACCGTAGTCAGAAAATTTCGCAGATTCTGGCCTGAGAGCCAGCTGGCCTACCTTGAGCAGAACATTTTTTCGAAGTGCAAGAGCCTGCAGCTGGCCTGTATCAAAACGCTGGTTCAGCTGTTTCCGCTGAGTCTCAAAACCCGTCTGGCGCAGATTGTACACATCAACGATCCGGTGATCCGCTCGCTGGCAATCTGGAGTATGGCCAAGCATTTTCCTGAGCTGGCTGCTGATTTCATGAACGACTGTCTGGAAAAGGGCGATCAGTACAATCGTCTTACCGCCCTGCAGATCTGTTCGACGATTGATTTTTCATTGATCAAGCAGAGTCTGCTCAACCTGATCACTGTCGAAACCAATGCTGAGATCTTCAAGCTGGCCTGTACTGTGCTTTTGAATAATCCCGATCGCGAAGTTCCTTTTATTCTGCTCGGCATCATCGCCAGAACGACGCAGGTAAAAGCAGATTTTCTCAGGAAATTTCTGGTTAATTACTGCACAAATCTTGAATTGTCAGGCCTCTGCGATGATTTTGCCGCTTATAAACGGCAACTTAACGAGCATTCAAGGCGGATACAGGCGCAGACGCTGGTATATAATCTTCTGGTTTCATACGACACCGAGGCGCCCGGCGAGCAGGAGGCCATAATCAGGCATCTGCGCTATAACATCAGCGATCCTGACATACGTGTCGCCGTCGAATATTTTATCAGCAAGTGTCAGAATCATATTCTGCGTGAGCAGCTGATCGAGCTTCTGGCCAAAACTGCAGACGTGAAGCCGGTTTCTGCGCCAGCAGAGCCAGACAGTATCGCCGAGCCGGCGAAAGAGTTGCGGGCCGCAGCACCGGAAGAAGTCATGGAAACTCATGCTGAACCGGCTGCTGGCCTGCCTGACGTGCCTGATCGGGTGCCAGTCGCCTCTGACCGTGAAGCTGCCCAGATAAAAGAGCTGGCCCGCGCCAGGTTCCGGCGTACGCCTGAAATGAAGGCTGTTGTCAAAGAGATACTCGACAACCCCGCTTCTTCTGATGCGCTGGTTCATGCGGCACTCAAGGCGGCAGTCTATGTTGAGCTGCCTGGTTATACATCACGGGCTGAAAAGCATCTGCTGCTCGATTCTGATGCCTACGTCGCCGCCGGTCTCGAGTATCTGGCAAAATTCGACTGGGATAAATTTCATGTTCTGGTCAACCGTCACATCAACACCGAATCGATTCTCATCAGAAACGTTCTGATCAGCGCTACCAGCAAAGCGGCGCCCGAGTATGCGAGGTTTCTGATCAAGCACCAGCTCGAAAGCAGAGACAGCTCAAAGCGCACCCACGGCCTTGAAGCAACCGTTCAGATGGATTTTTCCTATATATTTGCCGATCTTGTCGCTTTTCTGGAAAAAGAGCAGGAAGTCGGGCTTGTCGACTCATGTATAGCGGTTTTTCTGGCTAATCCAAAACTCGATTCTCTGTGCGCTTTTATCGATCTTGAGACAAAAAGACCGGAACTCAGGAAAATGTTCTCGGAAGCCCGTGAGAAGCTGCACACTTTGCTGATCTCGTCGGGAATCGCCAAAGAAAAAGACATAGAGTCTTTCGTGGCGCGTAAAGCCAGTGAGAACGCCGCTCGTAAAGCGTCGATGGAGCAGGCCAAAGAGCTGGTAAAAATCAAGAATTCTCTGAAATGGAAGGCCGCGACCGAGCAGTCAGATGTAATCGACTGGCAGCGGCCTGCCCTTTACACTCTCGGTGCCATGGCCGGTATGGCGATGCTTTTTATGTTGTTTGGCGGGTCTGAACCGGTAAAACCACGGCCTCAAACCGGCAAGGCCGTTGAAGCCGAAGTTGCCAGCCGAACGGTTATCGCACGCGATGACATTGCACCGCCGATTGTCGATATGCTGCCCGGTCTGCCCAAGCCTGGCGATCAGATTCTCATGCAGCTGCAGAAATACTACGAAGGCAACCAGACCTGGCTCGCTCAGGATGAGAGCGGGCGTCATCTGCTCGTGGTTCTGCCTGAACCTGAGACTTTTATCGAAACTGAATTTATCGGCGTCGAGGTCGATGAGGCGAGGTACACCGCTGCCGGTGAGCTTGTCATCTTTGCCAGATAAAGTGCGTGATTCGGCGCAGAAAAAATAGTTAAAACCTTTTTTTCTGCGCGAAGTATTATAGTTGAGAAAGTGTTGACAGCTGTTTTGCGGGTTAAAGAAATTGCGTAAAGGAGAGACGTGATGAGACATAATAAATTTTTGCTCTGTGCGATTTTGATTCTTTTTGGTGGCTCGCTGATGGCGATGAATTTCAACGAGTCGTTGAAGAATCATCAGGGATCAGAACAGTCGCGATCGAGAACCGGCTGGTTTTCGAGCTCAAAAGCCGATGAAAAAGCAGCTGAAAGCGCAACTGCGACTTTGCCAAACGGTAAAGCCTACGTCAGAGTGTCAACGTCGCTCAACATCAGAACCGGCCCCTGGGGGCAGATCGTCGGCGGCTTTTCCAACAATGACGAAGTAAATATCATTGGCAAAGAAGGCGACTGGTACAAGATTTCGCATAACGGCCAGACCCGCTATATTCATTCCCGCTATGTGGCCGGAGCACCGGGCAGCGCCAGTTCAGGTTCGAGTTCAACCGGCAGTGCCGTTACCGTCGACAGCGCACCCGGTTCAAGTGTCGCTTCAAAAGTGGTAAACGCCGCTCGCAGCCTGGTAACCAGATACAGCACTCCGAGATCTTTCCCTTATGATCCGCTTACGCAGGG
>Ga0209605_1004728_pt1 | contig 10968 bp, 10 predicted proteins | sample AD_UKC035_MetaG_FD_184408 | JGI IMG/M metagenome (GOLD analysis project Ga0209605, IMG submission 184408) | Active sludge microbial communities of municipal wastewater-treating anaerobic digesters from USA - AD_UKC035_MetaG (SPAdes) (version 2) | ecosystem: Engineered > Bioreactor > Anaerobic >...
CACTTTATCACCTCGAAAGAGCATTTCGATCATGCCGCCCAGCTTGGCAAATGTGGTCGAGCAGGCGATGGGCCTTTTGGAGATGAAAAAGGTGAGCCAACTCAGGATGCCGATACTGATCCCAACCGCGTAGGGAGACCAGCGGACTTGCGTGAAAAGATCCATCATGTTCAACCCCGATTTTTACGCCGCATCCCAATGTCGCTTGACTTCGCTGAAATTCGTGAAGAACCTGGAACCGTGTGGATTGACACAAGCCCGGCAATCCCGGGTATAACCGGCTGCGCTGTAGCCTGTCATTCCGCCGGCAATATTGTACACATCCTTAAATCCATGCTGTTCGAGGATGCTTGCTCCGAGACTGGAACGATTGCCTGAGCTGCAGATAAGGACAGTCGTTTTGTCCCTGTTCAACTCGTTGTAGCGGGTGCGCAGGTCGGCCACCGGGATGTTGATGGCGCCTTTGATATGGTTGTCTTCATATTCCAGTGGAGCGCGCACATCGAGCAGCACAAAGTCAAAATCGCCGGCGATCATATCGTGCAGATCTTCTGCGGAGAGCAGTTTGATGCTGCGGGTCTTGAGGCCGGCCAACGCCCAGGCCACCATGCCGCTGTCCAGGTAGCCCACGATGCGATCTACCCCGACCCGTCGAGCCCAGGTGACGGCTTCCAGCGCTGTGTTGTAATCATCCGCCACCAGCAACACATCTTTGTCGGTGGGAAGGACCCAGCCGGCAAAGGTGGGAAAATTGCCGTTGAGATCGAGATGCCAGGCGCCGGGAATGTGCTGGCCGGCATAAGCATGGTAGCTGCGGGTATCCAGCACCAACACCCCGGGATTGCTCATACGCTCTTTGAACTGGCTTGTACTCAACTCTTCTACAGCAAGGAATTCATCAATCCTTGCCGGGCCTTTCCGGTTGATGTCGCTGCAGCGGCTGAAATGATCAGGCGCGGGCGGCATGTTCTCGGTAAGCGACTTGACGAACGCGGACTTGTCTTTAATTTGCAGGGTCGTGTTGAATTTGCGCTCATAGCCGATGGTGCTGGTCCATTTGGCGCCCATGGCGCGGCCGCACAGGGAACCGGCCCCATGGGCCGGGTACACCTCAACATAATCAGGCAACTGCAACAACTTGTCATGCAGGCTATGGTAGAGTCGCCCGGCCAGCTCCTGGGCGATGTCGGGAAACAGGTCGGGTCGGCCCACATCCCCGACAAAGAGCGTGTCACCCACGAACACGCCGATCGGGCTGTCGGAGCGGGATTTATCGATCACGACATAACTGAGATGTTCCGGGGTGTGGCCCGGCGTTTCCAGGACCTTGAGAACCATGTCCTCCAACGCGATGGTATCGCCCTCCGACAGGGGAACATGGTCGAAAGCGCACTGTGCTGATTGCGCCACATAGATCTTGGCCCCGGTCTTCTGCGCCAGGTCCATGTGTCCCGAAATGAAATCGGCGTGAAGATGGGTTTGTAGAATATGGGTGATATCAACCCCCAGGGCGCGGGCCTCCGTGATGTAGAGATCCACATCACGCTGGGGGTCGATCACAGCGCAGCTGTTCTTGCCGGCGAGGATGTAAGAGCTGTGTGCGATTTTACCGGTGAAGAAGTGTTTGAGTAACATGAGGTTTCTCCTGTTCGTTTTTGGTTACAGGTAAAAAGGACAAAATACCGCTACTGCCATAAGCAGGAAAAGCAAGATCATCCGCTGCCAGCTTTAATGCAGACTGCGTTGCCATAGCCGCCTGTGGACATCAGCAGCGCATTCACCTGGTGGGTGGGCATGGTTTTCGACCTCCTGTTTTTGATTGTTGCGAACAATCCAGGAGGTATCTGACCACCTTTTCTTTCCCTCTGTCAACTCAAGTCCGTCTTGTCACAATATATTTTTCTCTTCGATAATCCGTTGTCAGGCAATTTCTCTTACTATTCAGTTACTTATTTCGTATTGGATTCGCTGAATCCGCCCCCGCCAGTATGGCTTTGCTCCGTCAGCCAGCAACCATGCCACTTCACCATATAGCGGAACGACCATGCCATCTTGCGCTTCATATCCCCAATAGCGACCTTGCCAGGGAGCCGCAACCTGCACACCCTCCACTGCGCGGTATCTTCCATCCGAACGCACTGAACTGATGAGCCCTTGAGCATCAAACTGAAACACCAGTTTTACTGTCGCTGATCCATCGGTAAGTGTCGCGCTGGCTCGTCCGTCATCAATTGCTTCCCAAGCCACCCCCTGACTTGGAAGAAGTGCTGTGGGGTACCACGCCGCTTCAGCGAAAAAGCGCATTAACTCTCCATGTGCCAATTCTGGCGTGCTGGGCTGTTTCATCACTGTCAATAGCCCGAATAGCTTTGCTGTCAGGACACCCTCGCCTGCAATATAGGCATCATGGACATGAACAGTCATCCCTGGTGCCATACGAATGCGAGCGTCCCAAACAAAACCTGGTCGCTGGATGACGACACGCTGAGTTGAACTGAATGGCTTCCATTGCTCTTCGGTCTCGCTCATATTGAAGGTGCCGGTGTGTTCCATGCTGACCGCGGTGACCAACGGCTGACCCTCTTTCAAAACAGTACTAAAATAGCGTTGAACCGGCGCAGGCAGCCCCTCCAATTCGCGTGGATCGTACGATGTTAGGGCAATCGGCACACGTGCCGTTTCCATTCTTGTATGAAGCTCTCTTGTGTCCGCTTGCCAGGAGTTAGAGCCGTAGAGAATTGCAACCACAAGGAAGAAGACCAAAACAACGAGCACAATTGCAATAACTTTCCACCACATATCCGATACTCCTACTGCTAACGGGCCGGTCAGCGGCGGCTGTAAGCCGTCAGCTGGATTTGTTGGTTCGTTGCTCCCATTTCAGTCCTTCAGCCGTTTTTTTACCGATTTGATGAATCGTCCGAAGGATTTGTCCTTCTTTCGTTTTTCCAAATATGACATCCCGTAGTACTCAGACTCCTTCTTGAGCTTGATATAACTGGCATAGCGGTCTTCGCTCAGCTCGCCTTTTTCGATAGCGGCCCGGACTGCACAGCCCGGCTCGTTCTCGTGGCTGCAATCCGCATATCGGCAGTTTGCTGAAAGCCCGACAAATTCTTCGAAACCCATGTCAACTCCATCGCCAGCCCCGACAAGGCCCAGCTCCCGCATGCCAGGCGTATCAACCAGCATCGCGCCCTGGCTGAGAACGATGAGCTGCCGCCGGGAAGTCGTATGGGTGCCTTCTCCCGAACCGCTGACGGCTTTCGTGTCAAAAACTTCCCGGCCCATGAGACGGTTGATGATAGTCGTCTTCCCGACACCCGATGAGCCGAGCAGACAGTATGTCTTTCCCGGGAAGAGCGTCTGACGGAACGCGTCAAACCCGACACTGGTGATGTTGCTGAGAGCAAGCACTCTGGCTTTGGTGACAGAGCTGATAATCGCGAGCTTCTGACCCAGCTCATCTGGGGAGATCAAATCTGTTTTTGTGAGTATGATGATCGGCTCAACATGTCCGTCTGCCGCCATTACCAGGTAACGATCCAAGCGGTGGGGGTTAAAGTCGAAATGGCATGACTGAACAATAAAAGCTGCATCTATATTGGCTGCAACCATCTGAAAATCGATGTTTTCACCTGCGGTCTTGCGCCGCAGGAATGTCTTTCGAGGAAACACCCGGTGGATGATAGCGGCAGTGTCATTGTTGTAATACTGCGCCGTCACCCAATCTCCGATGCACGGCAGGTTGACGGGACTCTCAATTTTATAGGATAGCTTCCCTGTGAGCTCAGCCGGGACCTCTCTCTCCCCATTTTTTATGAGGTATGAGCTGCGGTTAACGGCGGAAATGCGGGCAAAGCCACAGCCCTCCTGCTTTAATTCATGGCTGCATACTTCAAACCATTGGTCGAAACCCAGTTCTCTTAATTCCATATAGCTTTATCAACGAACGCCAGGCATGAGGCGCAGCGGCTTCTTGCCGTCGCCCTCAATGCCGTTGTTCGGCATACTTGTTTAGAATTTTAAGCATTCTGATACACTCAAGTTTTGATCCATTCGGCAAATTGTGAAAGGTCAATTCTTGTTCTGAATATCCACGAACCATATAAAAGCCTTTTGCATTGAGTGTGGAATGAACAGTGATTTCAAAGATACCGTTGTTTCGAGCAATCTTCTCAAGCTCGTTAAGAAGTTTAGATCCAACCCCCTTTCCGACGGCATCAGGATGAATATAAATTGCACTGACTTCTCTGTTTTCAATATCTAAAATACCCATCCCCAACAAATCCTTTTGCGAATCTTCTGCAACTAAAAAGAATTTTTCTTTCAAGGCTTGATCGTAAATTGAGGGAGCAAGAAGACTGGTCCAAACGTCTAACTGCTGCTGAGTATAGTAGCTGCCGCATAGTTTCTTGATTGACGCAATGTGTAATCTCGAAATATTTCCCTTATCAGAATTGGATGCTTTTCTTATTTTCATATGTTATCACCGCCGAACGCCGCGCTCTGCGACAAACCGAAGCACGGCGTAGGTTTGTCCGCAGCAGCGCTTTGTTAGGCATAGATGCTCGACATTTTATTGCTCTGTCTGTTCATCTTTGTTCATTTTTTCGTCGCGCCTAATTCTGGAAAGTTTTACCTTCTCAGGCATTATGAATGTGTACATAAAAAATTTGGCTATAAAATCATGCACTTCTTCTGTATCGGTATCCTCGACATTCTTTAACTGGTCTTTATCTGGATGAGCGCCCCAGTTTCCAAATATTCTTATTTGGTGGGCCCAATCTTTGATATCAGCTGGGAGTGAAGTTAGAGAATTTATTTGCTGAATTAGATCATCATTTGGATTTGCACCTAACATGATGAGCGAAGATTGAAGCGCACGCCGGAACATTGAGCAGGCTGCCCTATAAGCTTGTATGCTCATGCACCTCAACGCTTCTCTATAATCCTTAAGAATGTCGGGATTGATAAATTCAAGATCGTCACCACTTAGTTGGTCATCGATAACTTCAGGAAATTTTTCGTCCCATCCTTTGATTTCAAAGTTTTCTTCTCTGGAGTATGGATTCTGGCGCAGAAAAAATGTTTTTAATATTAATCTTCTGCATGGTTTGCACCGAAAGATCACGTAAAATTCTGCGTCCTTACTAGCTAGAATATGACTACCAGACCACTGCTTTTCTATATGTGTTTTGGCTCCACAGTGTGGACATATATCGATCAAATCGGTGACGTGCTTATCTAAAGCTTCTTTAGCTTCTGCTAGCTTCATCTACTTACCTTCCTATTTTTCTCTATGTGCCTAAAGATTTAATCAGCGGCACGGCTTTTTTGCGTCCGCTGAATTTATATGTTGGACGATCCTATTTCTCCTTGCGATGAATCTTATCATGACAAACGGTACAAAGAGTTTTCAGGTTTTCTTTTACATTCGCACCGCCTTTTGCATGATGCTTGATATGGTGTATTTCTAGGTGCCTGGGGTCTGAAGGATTCCATTCTTCATGGGACCAATTGCAATCTTGACACTTATACCCGTCACGGCGGAGGACTTCCCGACGTATATCGTCTGCAATGTTCCTATCATGCTCGGGGCTCTGTCGATCAGCCTGAAGAACATACACTCCAACGCTTAGATCGGGCCGTCCGGTCGATCTTGTGGCGACCGGCCATCCGAATTCAGTTCGTAACTCGCGAACCCGCCTTGCCCATTCCGTCTTATCCCCTGCCACATAGCGCAGCTCTTCATTTGTAATTCCTTTTCCGACGTTTGCACGCATATACTTTAAAATTTTGTCACGGACTGACCCACGTTCCTTTCTTATTGTGTTGGCGACATTCCAACGGTGCGCCGCATCACGATCCTGCAACTCATTAAGCAATACGTAATCGCTCGGCTTCATTGCCATCAAATCATTCGGGATGTCTGTGTCCTGATCTTCTCTCATCTCTTTAATCGTCACACCGCTCGCGATAGCCCAGCCGAACTGAACGCGCAATTCACGCACTCGCCGTGCATACTCCTGAATTCCGGAAACTACAAGCAACTCGTCTCCGGCTATAACAATCCCAGGATATTTGCGGAAGTAATATATAATACGATCTCTGGCCGCTGAAGCATATCTTGAAGGGATCAGAGCTTTGCCCAAGTCACGCAAACCATGGAAAATTGGGACCAGAGCAAGGACCTTCGGGCGAAGATCTTCCTTCCGCAGTTCAGATTCGAAGTTGCGAATCAGTTCCTCGACTCTTCGGCGAACTACTTCGGGGTCGACTTGCCTCCGTTCATTTCTCTCATTCGTCATGTAAAAACCTTTCCAGCTTCCGCAACAGTTTTTGCGGACTTTTTGTCTCACATTCCCAGACAACCAACGCCTTCCATCCCAACCTCCGCAACTCGCGGCGATACCGCTTGTCCCTCTTTATATTGCAATCCAGTTTCTTATTCCAAAAGTTTTCGTTGGTTGTCGGTCGTTTTGAGCGAGGGCAACTTCCATGGCCGTGCCAAAAACACCCGTGCACGAATATCACCTTGCTATGTCGCGGTAAAACAATGTCCGGTGTTCCAGGCAAGTCGCGTCGATGTAAACGAAACCGGAAGCCCATGCGAAAAATAAATGATCTGACCAAAATTTCAGGTTTAGTATCGCGTCCTTTGACACGACTCATGATCCAGCTTCGTTTCTCCTTCGAGAATACATCGGTCATTTCAACGGTCTTTTAACGTCAGAAGCATATAGACCACATCGGCCACACGTGCCGCCAGAAGGGGTGGAACGGCATTGCCAATCTGCTTTGCAATCTCGATCTTGGAACCTTTGAAAATGAAATCATCCGGGAACGACTGCAAACGCGCCGCTTCACGGTGCGTAATGGGTCGATGTTGCTTCGGATGCAGGTAACGGCCCTTTTCGGGCTTGTAGAACTCCGTTCTAATCGTGAAAGCGGGACGGTCCCACCAAAGCCTTCCGAACAAATCTGTTCCGCCGGACCTTTTTCTAATCCAACATTCCGGTGTTATTTCCGGAGCGATTCGCTGTAAATCAAAACGATTCATTCCTTCTGTTGGAATGGCTCTATATCGCTTCCGGCTAAGTTCAGTCGGGTTTCGGCCAAAATGTAAATCAAGCGGAAAAGGAACGTTTCTAATCTCTGTCCCTTCAGGCGGAGGTAGATCCTCTATCGCATCTCTGACTGTTTTCCATTTTTGTGCTTCTTTCAAATGCCTGTTGTTATCGAAAGGGAGGATAAGCTGTTTACCATTTTTATTTGGATTAAAGTGAGTTTTACGCGGCGGAAACAGAAGTGCCGGATTGAAGAACCTGCAGCCGATAATGAATGCCCGACGTCGTGTTTGGGGTACGCCATAATCGGCAGCACACAGCACATCTCCCCATACTTTAAAGCCCATTGCTTCTGCTGTGCCCATAATTTCGCCATGCTCGAATGAGCCTAATAATTGCGGAACATTTTCCATTACGAAGATTTCCGCTCCGGACCGTTTTAAAATCTCAAAGTATGGTCGCCAGAGCTGTTTTCGTGAATCTCCTTCTCGATTTTTATTCAGGAGACTGAAGCCTTGACAAGGGGGACCGCCGATTACAACATCAGCCTCCGGAATCGAAATCGACGGATCATTCAAGATGTCCACAATGTCGCCGGATAGACAATGCCCGCCGAAGTTGGTGTTATAGGTTTCAACGCAGTACTCGTTGAAATCATTTGCCCATACAGAATCGAATGTGTGACCGAAGCTCTTGGAAAAACCCAAGGTCATACCTCCAGCCCCGGCAAAAGCATCGATAAGGCGGAACCGTTTGCGCTTGCGTGCAAGCTTGCCTTCCGTCCTGCTTTCGTAAATACGCTGTTCCTCTCGGACGAGCCACCGATTATCCGTCTTAATTTCTGGTTCACATTTCATAATGCCAGTTTTCATTTCACCTTAATTCTGTCCCTGATGTTTTCAACGTGCAGATGACCGGCGGCTGAAAGCCGTCCGGTGGGTTTGCTTGTTGGCATTTTACTTACTTTTGGGTCCTTTGGGTCCTCTACCTACCAAATGAACGTTGGATATGTATTCATCAATGTCTTTTTCTTTGCCATAGATGTCTCGGTGCATCTCTTTAACGAGTTCTTTGAAAAGTTCATCATGCCGCAAAGCCCATTCATTTAAGTCTCTTTGTATTTTTGTGTTTTCGATCCGTACGAAATCATGAAACTGCATGAGCGTCTTTACTACAGCAGGGCTGCCAATCACTATCAGTGAGTTGAAGCCCTCCGACAATCTTTTCTGCGGTTCGTCGTCACGGTTATCAATGGCCACATCACTCAGGGCTTTTATAAATGATCGATAGTATTCCTCTTTAAGGTGCCTTCATTCAATCCCTAACTGATGTTTTTTCGTTAACCAATATAAGAGTGAAGCAGTGACAACGGAGGCAAAAAAACTTATCGCAGCAACTATAAGAGGTTCTATTGTCATCTCAGTCTTTCTTCATGCCAACGAACGCTTCAGCCGAGCTAGGTACGAGCGTAGGCTGGAAGCGATGGTTAGGCTCTTTCCTTGCCACCATATTCGACATACAGAGACAAGGGCAGTGATTTAAGATATTTATCATGGCCCGCATAACTCATCAACAATCGATAAACCAAATTATTGATGTGGCCAATAGGCGATATTTTACAGTTAAATTTTGCATCTATGTTAATCGGACTTGGGTAAGTAGGGCTGCCGGTAGTTTCTGTTCCTTTCTGCACCAATTTTTCTATTGATTTAGACATCACCTCCTGACCATGAACAAACTCATTTTGAAGGTTATCAATCTGGGAATCATTTGGCGCCTGATCCGTATTGATGGAATTCCACAACCGTTTTAGTACCTTCTTTACAGACATGAACTCTGATTTTTTCATCTCCTGCCTGTGGGTTCTTTGTTCAATAATCAATGGAAATTTAACAGGATAATTAGATGCGAAAGTCTCAAACTTTGCCCAAGGATTATTGCTGATACCATAGTAGTAAGGAATCGATGAACATATTTCCGACCATCTGAAAGAATTGTCAGTGATTATCATTGAACCAGTAGCTTGCGCCAGAAACATTGTCATTTCCATATTTGGAGTTGTGCGTAATATTAGCATCTGGCTTGATTCTTTTCCTGGCTTACCAGGGTTCAGATCAACAAACGGATCTTTTGCATTCATTCGTTTAGTATATTCGATTAGCTTGGATATTTCTTCTTCTGAGAGGTTTTTAGATGTATGGCGAATGAAGTTTTTTAGGTTTTCATCAGGTAATGTAAAAATAGTGCGTTTATAGTCTTCGAAGAATAGATCTTCCATTTGTTTGAATGATTTTTCATCGAAGGTTATCGTATTTTTCCTCTTTTCAGCCGCATCCATGACTGTCTTCATCAACGCGTAATTAAAGTTCCACGGGTCCGGGAATAAATTAATCAGGCCAACTTCAATCCATGGAATTATCAAAAATAGGAAAAAGAGATTTTTTATGGTGTCATCCCTATATTTTCCAGGATTCTCTATAGGACTAAATTCTTTCCTCATATTGTTGGCGTTTGCAAAAGGATTTTGAATTAAAATCTCGTCTGCATAAAAAGAAAAACAGGCTATGTTCATATACGTAACTCGTGGATCGATTACACCCGTAAACAACGCCCGTAGAACATTTGAGTCTGGTCTTGGAAGCAGTGCAAATAAATCTGTATCTGGAGGCCATAATGCTGCTATTGCCTTATATATTTCTACAATTTTGTCGTCAGTTAAATTTCTACGTAATTCATCCCACTCTAAATTTCCACCATTGTTCACACCCAAAATTCCAGTGACTATGTCGAAAAAGAATAGGTTGCGTTCACGAATGCTTAAAACATTACTGGCAGGCCGCTCATCTGCAGGCTTACCTCTACAACATTTTTTATATTTTTTACCACTACCGCATGGACAAGGATCATTTGCGCCTATTTTTCGATCTCTTTTATTTTTCTTTAATAATGCCCACTCTGGTCTCGTTCGTCCGTATTGATCTTGGTAGGAGGATGAACCGTCTTCATATCCAACATATACTTCTCCTCCATATTTATAAAGTTTGTCACTGGGAGGCATCAACACTTTCCCACTATCCGCCCAATCAGCTTGAACCGTTTTTTCCGGGAAAAGCCACTCACTTTGCTCAGCGGCTAAATACTGTGAGGCTCGAGACTTTATTATCCAATTGATGTGTGCAACTTCTCCTTCGGATAATTCCCTATCATTGATTATGTTATCATATCTAACCAAGGTATTCCTTAAAGGATTGGGATTTGGTCTGAATTCTTTAAGATCCCGTAAGTTGGGGTTCTTAGCATAATCCAAATTTGTCAAAATCAAGCATCGATTAAGATCTAACGGGAATATTGTTTGGGTTCCCTTCATTTCGATTCTTGGGTCGTTAGGATATTTGCACTCAAGTGATCTAGGCGGGCAAGCAGGATTATAAACTGTGACAGGATGGTCAGAAACAATAAACTTCACTTTGGAATTTTTTGCTGAAACAATCTCTTTTACAGTCTCGGCCCAGATCGTACAGTGCAATTTGCGGATGCTCTGCATTTCCATTAATAGCTGATTATGGCCGAAGTTTAACAGTTGTTTGCTCCACCCGGGATGTAAGTGTTTGTAATCATGAATCCGGGTGGTCCATTTCCCGATGAATTTTCAAAAATGTGGTGCCTAAATATGTTGTATTTATCATTGACTTAGGCGGTTAATATCTGTATATATGGGGTGACTGAACGAAGGAGTGCCCCATGTTCGCAAGGATCAAAAAATCAGGCCCTTATGAATACCTCCAGATCGTGGAAAACCGCCGGGAGGGGAACAAGACCCGCCAGCGGGTCATCGCCCATCTCGGCTCCGTTTCGGAACTCCGGGAGAAGGGGCAACTTGAGCCCCTGGTGCGCTCCC
>Ga0209605_1004738_pt1 | contig 10953 bp, 10 predicted proteins | sample AD_UKC035_MetaG_FD_184408 | JGI IMG/M metagenome (GOLD analysis project Ga0209605, IMG submission 184408) | Active sludge microbial communities of municipal wastewater-treating anaerobic digesters from USA - AD_UKC035_MetaG (SPAdes) (version 2) | ecosystem: Engineered > Bioreactor > Anaerobic >...
TTGTCTCGCACGCGTTTTGCCAATCTTCGCAATTCGACCGGAGCTGACCGGGACCAGCGTCGAAACTGCCACCCCACGAAAAGGAGCATGGCAAGTACCAGCAGCCCAACTCCACTGACAATCAGCACCGGCTTCATGGTGGAGGCGATCGTGGTGACCGGTGCGTAGACAGGAGGCGCTACCACTTCCCCCTGGATGCCGCCTTTGAGCGATGAGGTCCATTCGCTAACGGTCATCAGGCGGCTCAGGGCCTGATGGTGAGCGCGAAGGGGCAGGCAGGGCGCTTGGACGTGGTTGAGATCGCAGGCGGGGGCAGGACCATCGGTAGCCAGCAACTGAACTTCGTGGGTTTGGGGATCGCGCGAAACGAGGTGAAACCCACCAGCTTGCCAATCGATGAGCCCGGCTGCATCCACGCTAGCGCCGCCTGGTGCGCCGGAAGGCCAGGTGGTTGTCGCGGCATCCACGATGGAGCCATCGTGGGTCGAGTGGAAATAGCCACGAAGGATGAGTTTGCCGCCGGGTTCGATGGGTACATGAACGGCTGGAGTGTCGAGGCGAATGGGAAAAGTCGTGGAAGGCACGGTGTATCAGCCTACGATGGAAGTGTCAGCGAAGGTGAGCCCTTCCCGCGGTTTCGAGAAGCATGGCGAGCACGAGAGATTCGCCTACCCCGGCGTTGGTGTCTAGATGGGAACGAAAACGCGCAAGCCGATCGGCATCTCGTCGAAATCCAGGTTCTTGTAATGATTCCGCGGCCTTGCGAAGGATTTGCTCTCGTTCGGTGAGCAAGGCCAGGGCGCGGGGACGGTCCCCATGGCTCACGAATCGGGCCGCTTCCATCAAGGTTTCGCCCGCGGCGAATCCTTGCACCGTTCGTGCGACCTGCGGCTGGATGGATTGGGCACTTTGGGCATCGCTGTTGGCGTATGGCAGGTTGACACGCACTTCCTCGGAGAAATTTCGTTTCGTTCCCCGGTCTTTGTATTTGAGTTCGATCAGGGCCACCTGGCGTGGTTCGACACCAGCGGGGACACGAATTTTGAACAGCATCACGTGGTTGTCATCGCGAGCGAAAGCAGGAATCAAAAACCTCATCCCGCCCTGCGTATCGTCTTGCCGGTCTTTTTTGATGCGGTCACGCTTTGCCGCTTGATCGTCCGCGGCCACTTCGATCGCGCGCACCCGAGCGGCTTCCGCCTCATTGAGACGCCGTGAGCCATACACTTGAAGCACATCGATTCCCTGGCTCCAGCGTATGCGGATTTCCACGGCGGTAGCGGCGGGGTCCAGGCGTCGGTCCAATTCGGTGGAAAGGGCCGGTGCGATTTGCTGTCCGTCGCGAAGGTAGTAATAGCCGCCGGCACCATCGGAAGCGATGGCGCTCATCAAGGGACCGTCGTAATCGGTGCCGAGACCGAAGGTGCTGGTTTGAATCCCGTCCTGGAAAGCTTCGAGCGCAAGTTGGGACAACCGCTGGGGGCTGGTGATACCGGAATTGGCTCGACCGTCGGAAAGGAGGAACACCACCCGCACGGCATCTGCTGGAATTCCCCCGCTTTTTGCTTGTGCATAGCCCAGACGAAGTCCTTCGCTGATATTGGTTCCCCCCGTAGCTTCGATCTCGTCGATGGCACCGTGAACACGCGCTTTGGCGGCTGCCACGCGTGTGTTTTGCACACGCACCTGGGCATCGGTCGAGAACGTGATGAGAGAAAAATCATCGTTGGGAGCAAGCCGGTCGAACAAGGCTTTGGCCGCGGATTTGGCTTGGTCCATGGGCTCTCCCCGCATCGAACCGCTGACATCGAGCACGAGATGAACGGAAAGATGAGGGCGTGCGGCGGCAGCTCGATCACTGGAACGAAGAGACAGACGCATGTGTGTCTCCCCCCCGCTTGGCGGAAGTGCGGCGCGTTCGAAGTCCGTTCGAAGGGCCAAGGCACGGTCCCGGGGAGAGTCCATCGGCGTCCAATATCGCGCGCCCACATCGCTGACGAGTTCCCGTTCGGCGCCCGGGACGATTCCCCTTGCCACCGCTGATTCGAAGGCGGCCAGATGCCCACCGCCGGGGCGATACGTCGTGGCAAATCGGCCGTTGGGGTCGATGGCCAATTGTGGTTCGGCCGTGATTGGCTGTCCTGCCATGAAGGGGGATGATTCTTGGGCAGCCAGCGGTGGCGCGCCTGGTGATCGCGCATGATTTCCCAGGCCACCACCTTTTTCGCCGTTGGCGAGTCGCGGTCCTCGTAACGCAGGAGGAATGCCATTGGGCGTGCCTGACCTTGTGCCGCCGGGTTCTTCGAGAGCAACTTGGTTGGCTTCCATTTCTGGGTGAGGGAGTCCTGGCGGATGGTCGATGCTTGCAGCGGCGGCATTCTTGTCGCTGGGTGAACTATTTCGGCAACCGACGAACATGAGCAGCGAGACTACCCACGATAGCTGCACGATCCACCCACACCACCAGCGAAACGAATTGTAACGAAGCATGCGAACCCTCCTGAGCCTTGCCAGCCGATATGGTGACACATTTGACACGGTCATGTTTCCTTCATTGGGCTCGAATGTGAATTGTGTGCTTGACGTCGAGGCAAGGCCCCGTCAGATAAGCGTTTATGCCGCTTCGAGACCAATACTTGATGGTTTGTGTGAACCGCCGCCCGGATGGGAGTCCGAAGGGCTCGTGTGCGGAAAGAGGGTCGGAACAGGTGTACAAGGCGCTGCGGGCGGGGCTCAAGGAGCGAGGATTGGCCCGTGTACGCGCCCGGGTGGTGTCTTGTAGCTGCTTGGATGCCTGCACGACGGGGCCATCGATATTGGTCGAGCCGCAACATATCATGTATGGTCGAGTCACCATAGAGGATATCCAGGATATCCTTGATGCGATTGAAAATGGTACTGTTGTCGAACGTCTTTCAATAAATCCAGAGTTTTAAATACTTTGAATTGTCTTTGAACTTCGATGCCAACAGGAGTATTTTCGTCCAGCTAGGTGGTGTTGTGGACAGGAGAATTGCCATGCGCCGATTCATCATAGGAGCTTCGCTAACCACGCTTACTTGCCTGGGTACCCCGGCATTGGCACAACAATTCGCGGAAAAAGGAGCGATGGCGCTGAGCGCGGACCACTTATTTGGGGTAACGAGCTATAAAATTACGCTTGACCCGGATATTCCGTATACCGATGATATCGATGTCAAGGGAACGGTTTTCTCCTTGTTGTGGGGTGCTCAAGCAGGGGCAAGCCCTGTTGTTCCTGCCATCTACCCTCGAACGTCGTTTGACTATTTCGTCATCGACGGTCTTTCTCTGGGCGGATCCGTAGGCTTTTCGACGGCTTCGGTTAAGGTGAAGTCGGGTGGTAGTAGCATGGAAGGGGATCACACCGCAGTTACCTTCGCTCCGCGCGTGGGATATGCGTTTGGGTTGAGCGATACGATCTGGTTCTGGCTTCGTGGTGGTCCCACCTATGTGTCGATAGAAGCGGACCCCGAGTATAGTGATGTCTCTGAAGCTTCCGCGTTGCAGTTCGAGGCGGAAGGAATGTTCGTGTTTGGGATATCGGGAGGTTTTGGACTGGAAGTCGGGCCTGCGCTAGGTCTGCCGCTCACCGGAGAATTTGATGCAGGGCGTGTCGATGGGGATCTCAGCGCCCTGCATTTCGGTGTATACGCCGGTATGGTGGGCTGGTTCTGATTCGGGTCGTACACGGTAGAATGCTTGTGCCATGGGGGGGACCTGGCCCACCATGCGCAGAGGTTGTTGCGTGGCCATTCATGGCGCGAAGGGGATGTCGAGACACGTCGATGCGGCCCGTGATGACTTGCTTCGAACAACCCCAGTGCCCTTCATCACCAGCAACCATGCCACGGACAAGACCGGGTTGAAACTCAGGTGTAGGTTCGACAATCCAGTCCATGGTGAGGCAAGAATCAGGTAAGGAGTGCGGAACTGGATGGCTGCGTAGATGGTCTTAACGAATTTTCATGATAATGCTAATAGCCAGCCCCGGCGTCGATCGGTTACGTATATTTCGTAAATACGGTATCGCCATAAAATAATGAGGACGGCGATAGGAACATCATTTCGACAGTATCAAATTATTTCTTATTGGCTTTGTCGATTTCTTTGGCTACGGCTCTCATGTCGTCCCACATTTGTTTACGGGTTATTTCTCCGTCGCTTTGTCGTTTTACGATTGCGGCTATTTCAGGGTGTTTTGATAATTCACGAAAATGTTCAAATACTTTGGCTAGGATTCTTTCGTCAGGAAGAATGGGTTTCTTTACATTGGAAAACCCCCACTGAGCCATCAGGTGTTCAATTTTGTCATCAGACATCGTTTCTGAATCCTTGGTCATGGCGAATAGACTCGTATGTTAACGGAATGTATTGATTTTGTCAAACGACAAACACGGCCACCCCTCAAAGCGCCAACACGCCAGGAGGCAAAAGGAGGAATTCGGTATATTTGTTGGTTACCATGGGGGTCTTGTGTGGAATCGGGATACACACTTATCAGGCTCGAGGGGCAGAGAAATTCGATGCTTCTCGTTCCCACCGACGAGTTTTCCACCGCTTTTTTTCGCTGATAGGGGCGAGCAGCCCCCGCTTTTGCCAGCGCCTCACACGGTTTTGCGAAACTCGCGAAGACCGTCGACCGGCTGTGTTTTCGCGGGAACGAAAGGACAGAGATGAGTGATTGATTCACTTATACCAGGAACAGACACCGTCGACACAGCCGCATCCAGCGACCAAAGGTGGCTGTGGTTCGGCGCAATCACAGGTGCTTATCCCCCCCTCGAACGCCGGGTTGTAACATAACTCTCCGCCACACCCCCCGGTTTGGCAATCTGCATCCGCCTCGCAGGAATCGCCTGCATTTCTGATGCAATGCTCCTCTACAGGCGTTCTTTCTTTCTTGTCGCTGCAGCAGGTTTGGTTGATGGCTTCGCAACGGCCCGACATAGTCACGCGTCCGAGCTGTTCGCATTTCGCGCCAAAACCAACGTCCATGGGGTCCGACAGGCAGGTGCCGCCCATCTCTTCGCAGGTGGGATTCGACGACGAAGGGGCGCTGCAGCAGGTCTGGTTGAAGGCTTCACAAGCTCCCGTCAGGGTGCGGCGTCCGAGCTGTTCACAGTTTGCGCCAAAGCCAACGTCCATGGGGTCCGACAAGCATTCGCCTCCAAGCGAGGCACAGGACTGCGCGCAATCCGGATCAGGCAAAGGACAGAAGTCGTCGCAATACACCCCATCACCGTACCATCCGTTGACTTCGCAGTAGTCGGTGGGCCAATCTGCCTTGTCCAAGGCTTTGGCTTCCTGACGAGATAATTTCTCTGACGCGCTATGGGTTCCCTCGTTCGAAACCGTACCGCTGCAAGCAAACAAGGGGAAAGAAAGGGCCAGTACCATCCAATTTGTTGCTAGTTTCATGACAAGTATCCTTTTTTCGTGACAGGCTGAATCAGGGAGCATCTCCACAGCAGCTCAGGTTCATCGCTTGGCAAGTGGCTTCGAGGTATTTCATTCCCAAGGCCTCACAATTGGCCGGAAACGTGACATCCATGGGGTCTGAGAGACAACGGCCTCCCACAAGGGAGCAGTTGGGCAAAAGGCCATGAATGCCTCCTTGGCCGAAAAGGGTGATGGGTCGACGGTCCAGCTCAGGAGCTTGGGTTTCGAGCAGGAGAATTTCTTCTCGGGGAGCGTCGCCGAAGACCTGAACGACAACTTCAGCGGTGTTTCCTGGGGCGATCGTCAATTCCGAAGGCAGCACGGCGAAAGCCTCGGAAGGGACGCGAAGGTGGATATTGGAGAAGAGCACATCGGAAGAGCATCGATTTTTGATGAGAATCGAGGCGGAGGGCGGCTGCGAGCCCGCGGGTGGCGGCAGTTCCAACTCGAAAGCCGGCTCGAGGGAAAGGCAGCCTGCCAGGGGCCTCACGGCGAGGGTTGGAGGGCCTTCTTCACTGGGAATTATCACATCAATCGGCTTGGAACGCTGCTGGCCCGATCGGACTTGCAACCGCACTTCATCACCGGATCCGGCCGTAATCTCTAAGGCAAAAGAGCCATCATCGTGGACTTTGGTGGTCACGGCAGGGCCGGTGCCATCGATATTCATCGCCCATAGCGTGCTTCCAGGTTCCGCTGTATTCGGGCCTGCGTGGATGCTGATATTCCCTTCTGTCATGATTTGGAAAGGATAGACGGTGATATTGTCGATGGCAGGGGGGGCGATGGGCTCGCCGGAGGGCGGTTCGGGAACAGGATTGATCCCACAATGAACGCACGCGAGCAGGGTGACGAGGACAAGCAGAACTGGGGAGAGACGGTGCGCCATTTCCAAAATAGTAGAGCAAAAGTCTTGCCAATTCACAATGCTGCTCACGCACGGGATTCCCGATCGGAAGTATGTACCATGTTGTACCATCATGAGCATGTGCCAACGAATTTGAACACTATGGTACATTCATGCGTTTTTCTGACGCATTCTCGCCATTTCCGCAACCTCGAGCCGCTGTCCTGCCAACGCAGCGCTCAGGAGCAGAAACCACGCGGCGGGACAACGCTTGCCGGGGACCGTATCTTCAGCCGTTTTTCCAAAGCGTTTGGTACGGAAGCAAGGATAGTCGTGGTTTTAGCTACACAAAAGGCCTTATGTTGCCCCGAATTTCAACGAGATTGGCAATGGAATCGTACGAATTGGCCTCCGAACGACTCATGGCAGGCCTTTGCTTTGGCCCTTGGTTGCCGCGGTGGGAACGATGCGCGGACTGATCGGCCGGTTGCCGTGGATAAGCAGCTAAAGACGTTGGGCAGAAGGGATGGTGGGGGATTCGCGGGTCCGGTTGCGGCAAGGGCGCTCAAAAAACAAGGAAGCCCAGGGGGGCACCATTTTCGGTGAGATTCAGGATAGTTCACAATCGACCAGGGTGCAGACCACCGAGCCATCTTCGTTGCATGCGCAGGAGTTGCAGCCATCGGCAGCCGGGAACGAGGCCCCTACCTCGTAGAATTTACCGTTATATTCGCAGGCAATGCGTTCACAATCGACCAGGGTGCAGACCACCGAGCCATCTTCGTTGCACGCGCAGGAGTTGCAGCCATCGGCAGCCGGGAACGAGTCACCCACCTCGTAGGATTTTCCGTTGTATTCGCAGGTAACGCGTTCACAATCGACCAGGGTGCAGACCACCGAGCCATCTTCGTTGCATGCGCAGGAGTTGCAGCCATCGGCAGCCGGGAACGAGTCGCCCACCTTGTAGGATTTGCCGTCATATTCGCAGACTCTGGGAGTCAGCTTATCCCATGAGCCGTTGATATCTTCGTCCGATGCATCGCTTCCGCAAGCATACAGCGGCAAAGCAAGAGCGAGGGAGAGGAAAAGGTTTGTCGTTTTCATCGTAGGACTCCTATTTCGATGGGATCGTTTCCACTATCCGCGCGTGTCACCCCATCGGTCCGACAGCCCGCACCGCGCGTCTTCTCATGGTTAACCCTTATGAGCCGCAGGGCCTAGCGCCTGATGAATGCAAAGTGCTTGCCAAGTACGGGGGGGCTCGAACGGTGTTTTTTCGCTTGACTCTCCTGTCGTATTGTACCAATTTGTACCAAATTGAGCAGCTAAGGTGCAATTGGTACAGTGTGAGACATGATCAAGCAGGGCACCGTCCTCCAACACCGCTACGAAATCCTTCACCCCCTAGGAAAAGGAGCCTCTTCCTCTGCCTTACTCGCTCGTGACCTGCTCCGAAATGACCTCGTCACCCTCAAACTCCTTCATTCCCATGACCCCGCCCTCACCGCGGCCCTGCGGCAAGAATTCGCAATCCTCGTCGGACGGTTTCACCCTCACCTACCCCTCGTCCGTGACCTCGAAAAACAAGCCGACCACCTTTTTTACACGGCGGACTTCATCGATGGCACCCCCCTGACGCCGTGGGCCCAGTCCCGTTCGGCCCACGATATTCTCACGCCCCTCGCCCATATTCTCGATGCCCTGCATTTCCTGCATCGCCTGGGAATCCGGCACGGCGACATCAAACCCGATAACATCCTCGTCACCCCCCAGGGACAGGGCGTCCTCATCGACCTCGGTTGCGCTCGGCCATTGAAAGCCACCTTGGATACCATATCAGGCACACTAGGGTTCATGGCTCCGGAACTGCTCGAAGGAGGCCCGGTCGACATTCGTGCCGATCTTTTCGCTTTCGGTATCACCTGCTCCATCGTCTTGCCAACTCCTGCGCCCGAACTCTCCAACCTGCTCCAACGGCTGATCGACCCTAATCCGGACCACCGTCCCAGCGATGCCGCCGAAGTCAATGAAGCCTTTGGTTTTCCACCTTTTACGCTCGGCCCCCCTCAAGGACGACTGGAGCGTATCGTCGGAAGACAGGCTCCCCTGAAATCCTTTCAAGAGGCCCTTAGCGCCTTGCGGCAACGCGCTCCCCACCCTCGATGTCTCGTTTTTCACGGCCCGGATGGCGTTGGACGAAGCCGTTTGCTGAACGAGATGAAATGGCAAGCTCAGCTTGAAGGCGCAGTCATACAAGGTGATGCTCGAGCGCCCCGTGCTATCGAAGATATGTTCGCGCGAGCGCTTGGATCTTCCGCGATTGACCGTCAGGGCTTGTCCGCCATCGTCCAGACACGCCACGAGCTTGCGCAACGTTCCCAGCCGGTGGTGCTGGTGCTCGATGACATCCACCTTCTTGCTTCCGACCAGCGCGAGTTGCTCGACGCCTGGCTCCGGCTCCTCGAACCCACGGATCCTTGGCTCCTTTTGCTCACGAGTCGGCACGAGCCAACCTTGAAAAATCAGGAAATCACGACTTATTCCCTTGGGCCCCTCGATGCTTCAGGTGTCTTGGCGTGGACCCAAGGCTTGCTCAGTCCAGCCGTTGTGCCCCATGTCCTACGCCTCACTGGTGGGTATCCTGCTGATCTGGAAGCTCTTATGGACAGGGTTTTGCGGGGGGAGATTCCTGAATCAGACCTTCCCCACGCGTCCGCCCCGCAATCGGCCGGAGGCTTATTCCTTTCCTTGCCGAAAGAAGAAAAACTCGTGCTGGGGTGGCTTGCGGTCGCGATGTGTGATGATGCCACCCTGCGCTCTTGCTGTCAGACAACTTCACACGTCTTGTTGCGTCTTCATCAAAGGGGATGGATCGAACGGGAGGGGCGCCATTGGAAACTGCAACGAGGTTGGATCGCGCCCCGTATTCTTGCCTCTATCGACAGGGAGACCGTCACAAGCATTCATCGCTGGCATGCGGAAAAAAGCGCGGATAATCCTCCTATGCGGGCTTATCACTTCGCCTGCGGGGCCGAATCATTCCAAGCAGGACAATTGCTGCTGGAATACGCGTCTTTGATCGAGCAGTCTCCGCAAGCGTGGCGTCCAGTCACCGATGCTTTGGAAGAAGCCGTATCTGGTGGCGAAAGGGTGCCACCGGAAGTACAGGTGGCGTGCGCACAAGTCAACCGCTTGTGTGGACGCTTTGAGCAAGCCTTGCGCTGGATCGCCCGCTGTCTTCGCTCTCGTCCTGGCGTATCCGTGCGCATCGCCTGCCGAATGGAAGCAGCCTTATGTTTTCTGGCGTCGGGCAGACTTCAACGAGCAGAAACAGCCATCAATACGGCTCTTTTCCTGGCAGAGAAGCCGGACGTCAAAGCTTGCTTGCTCGAAACCAGATGCCGAATCGCAATCCAGCAAGGAAACTACGAACACGTGCTCACCAACGGCAAAATTGGCTTGCATCTCACGTCGGAAGCTTCGACCCGGGCGAAGCTACACGCGAGTATGGGCCTGGCCTGCACCTACTTGGGACAAATGGAGCAAGCCGTCGAGCATCTTGAAAAAGCAAATACGGCGAACCCTGACGCGCTCACACCGAGGGAAAAAGTACGCCTTTCGTCGTTTTCGGCGATCCTGGCCTACCGACAGGGGGATCTGCCGCGCGCCATCGACGGTTACCGTCAAGCGTCGCGTTGGGCGGAAGAGCATGGTTTGGGGGACCAGATGGTTTCGACGGCCATGAACCTGGGAACAGCGCAACAACAGGCAGGAGAATGGGGAAACGCATTGGCATCGTACGAGCGTGGACTTTTGATTGCGCGCGCCATTGGAAAAGGCAATACGGCTTGCACCCTAACGCTGAATCTTGCCAATCTTTATGCTGGAATTGGTGTGTATGACCGGGCTCGCACCCTGCTTTCTACGCTTCGAAACACACGTGACCTTGGTTATGTCGAAGCCAATCGCCTGGCTCTGGAAGCCGAACTTTTCGAGGCGGAAGGCTTGATCGACAAGGCCATGACAGGATACGAGCGTGCGGAACGGCTATTTTCGCAGCAGGGTGCCCAGCGGGAAGTAGCCGAAATGTGCTGGCACCAAGCCTCTTTACTGCTCCAACAAGGCAACCACGCCCAGGCGGATTCCTTGCGACAAAGCCTTTTCCAAACCCTGAGCGACATCTCTGCCCCGGACCTTACCGCTCGCTGGCACGCTCTGTCGGCTCGATCGCTGCTCGGTCGTCATCCCGCACAAGCCCTGTCTCATGCACAACAAGCCCTGATCTCGGCCGCAGCGTCAAAACAGTCCGCGCTCGACGCTGAAATGCAAACGTTGATGGCCGATATTTATGAGCAGCAAGGCGCCAGCCAACTCGCTTGTGACCATCGTCTGCAAGCGCGCAGGGCTTGGGAATCCATGGCGGTGGGTCTTCCGGAGTCTTTTCGTCCGGCATTTTGGGCGCATCCCCGCCGCAGCGCCCATCGTCCCGAGCCATCACTCAAGGCAGCTCCCCCAACACTTCGCGAACTTCTGAGAATCCTCGAGATCAACCGACGGCTCAATTCGTCTCTTGCCACCCACGATGTTCTGTCTTTCGCGTTGGACGCGGCGATTGAACTGTCCGGAGCGGAACGCGGTTTTTTGCT
>Ga0209605_1004744_pt1 | contig 10945 bp, 6 predicted proteins | sample AD_UKC035_MetaG_FD_184408 | JGI IMG/M metagenome (GOLD analysis project Ga0209605, IMG submission 184408) | Active sludge microbial communities of municipal wastewater-treating anaerobic digesters from USA - AD_UKC035_MetaG (SPAdes) (version 2) | ecosystem: Engineered > Bioreactor > Anaerobic >...
ATGTTGAGAAAGCTTTGCAGCATGTCGTGCGGGGCGGCATTCTTGACGCCGCGGCCGGGGGCAAGCTTGGTTTCCAAAGAGCTTTCATCGCGGTAAAGTACACTGTGGATAGGGACAACCTGCTCTGTGGTGCCGCAACGGCCAAAGTAACTAATGGGGTAACGTTTATCCTTGTCAAGGACGATATCGCTGCGGTTAAACTCCAGGTTATAGCCTAAGGCGGAGAACAAAGGGCGGATCCACCGTTGCCGCAGGGCGGAGATATCTAAGCTGGTGAATTCGCGCTCGATGACGTCCCAGCGCTCCACGAGCAATTCCCAAGCCGAACTGATGCGGGTTTCCAGTTCGTGCTCACCGATGCGCTCTTGATAAGGGAAGATGAAAGTTTCGGGCTTGAGTGCTGGATGGTTGACACGATCCTGCTCCAAGGTTTCGATAAAGTGTTGGGTGAAAATACCGCCTGAGGTTTTGATGTTGTTATTCATTAGCGCCCCTTTTAGGCCGGCCAGAGGACAGTGACAGCCAGAATGTCGCTTGAGCCAAGCTTGATTTTGTCAATTTCTTGGAGCCAGTGCAGCTCGCGGTTAATACCTTGGTGGAAAGCTTGCCTTTCATGAATGATTTCTTCGCGCCGCGCCTCAATGCAATCCTCGATCATCTTGGAGAGGTCCGGCCGTGCGAGCACGTCTGCCAGGACCTCTGATATTTCCTGATTATCTAATGCCCCTGGAGCAGGAGTGGCATGCGCTAATCGTTGCGCCATTTCAGGGGGCAGAACTTCCCCAGTATATGCATTGAAAGCAAAGGTAACCAGGTCCTCAAAGATTTGTGCGGGCGTGGTTTCTGTCACAAAGCGCAGCAATAAGGTGACCACGGCTGTGGTCTCAGAGACATCCTTGGTGAGAAGACCTGCTGAGCGCCCATAAGAGCCACGCTCTAAATTAAAGGTTTCCTGCTTGACGAGGTCAATCAGCCGGCGAACCAGAGGATGCCCCAAATCCAGAATCTCAATTTTAGAGTTTTGCAACCCCAAGTTCGGATCGAAGCTTGCCGATGGGTAGATATCTTCCTTACCAGGTAATTTAAGGTCACGGTGCTGAATGGCGATCTTATAAGTGCCGTCTTTGTTTTCGGTTATAGCGCAATTAAAGCGGTTCAAGCCGCTCATCACAAAGTTTTTTATCATCTCAGGCCTGCCCACCGTCTGGTAGGTCTTATCAATTTGCTCTTGGATAAACGGTAGAGAGAGGTCTGTCTGGCCATAAAAAGAATCTTGCTTGATACGCTCCAACACTTCGGTATTGAAGGGATCCTCATTGTGGTTGGAGGGAGATCCCAGCATCGAAAACAGGTCAGGTTGCAAGATGCGGTAGCCATGCTCCTGGATAAGGCTCAAGATACTGGTCTCATCCCCAAAATAAGGTGGCGAAAAACCATAATCCTGGCGGATTTGATTAGCCTTTTGCACCAAGACTTTGAGGATGGTTGCATCTAAAGTCTCGTCCATCACCATGGTGCGGATCCTTACCACGGGCTCAGGTTGCCCAAAGCGGTCTACACGACCATTGCGCTGCTCCAAACGGTTAGGGTTCCAAGGAAGCTCATAGTGAATAATTTGGCTAGCGTATTGCTGCAAGTTGATGCCCTCACTGATGGCATCCGTGGCTACCAAGATTGCTTTGTGGGCTTCCCCAAACTGGGTAAAGACCTCCCCGCGCTCCTTTTCATTGAGAGTGCCATCCAAGGTCAGGATTTCAGCATCCACAAATCGCGGATTAGCGTGCAATTGCTGCTCTAAATAATGCATAGTATCTCGGTACTTGGTAAAAATAATGACCTTTGGCTTGTTTCTCAACAGACTGGGCAAAGTGTTCTTGATTAGATTAAAAAGTTTGCTATCTTTAGAAGGCGTAATTTGATTGGCTTGAGCGATAATATTTTCCAAGGCTTTCAATTCAGCGCGAATCATTTCCGGTGAGCCTGGCGCGATTTTATCCGAGCGCAGGATAATTTCATCCTCATCATACAGGTCACTCACTTGATCATCTAATACATTGGCACGCGCATCTTGTACCGAAAGGCCAGGATCATCTTCGGTTAAGTCTTTGAGACGTCTTTCGAGTGTATCTTTGCGGTTATTCAAAGAACAGCGCAGCGCTTGGGGGCTGGAAAGCGCACGCTTGTGCAAGTGCAGCACTGTCCATCCAGCTAACGTGCGAACATGGGTAGAGGCTTCTTTTGCGTTATCCAAAATCAGGTTGCCATAATTCGTAACCGCTTTAATAACGCCCAGCTCATCAGATGAAGGCTTAATCACTTCTTCGGATTGATCCCGTTTGGGGAAGCGCACTTCTGAATTGCCCTTCGTTAGCCATTCTTCCACATCTCCCCTGCGCCGCTGAACGAGGTGATCCTTAGCAATGTCACGATGGATGACAGGGTCATGAGCCGGCCCAGAAACCGCGCCCACACCTAAAAGGTTGATCAGACTGGCAAAGGAATCGGTATAGCCGTTATGGGGGGTAGCCGTGAGGAGCAAGAGATGCTCAATTCTTTTTGAGGCCGAAAGTTCTTTGGCAAGGTTCCAGCGGTCCATCTGAATGGATTGGTCCGCGCTTGCCTGATGCGGCTTGGCGACCTGGTGAGCTTCATCGATTACCACCACATCCCAGTTAGTATCTAGGAGTAAATTTTTGACCTCAGATGCTTTGGCATAATCCACTGAGATGACAAAAGCATCACGAAACTCCAGTAGATTTGTGCCCGCAGGCAGGTTTTTCTCCAATTGCCGACGCGTTTCTCGGGAATAAATATCGGCTTCAATATGGAAGAAATAATCAAGAGCCTCTTTCCATTGCTGGCGCAAATTTGCTGGGCAAATAACAAGGACTTTTTTGGCTAAGCCTCGCACGCGCAACTCTTGGATAATCAAGCCAGCCTCAACCGTTTTGCCCAAGCCGACATCATCGGCAATCAACATGCGCACTTTTTCCTGTTCCAATGCCATGGTTACAGGAACGAGCTGATAGGAAATCGGAATCGCGCGGGAATATTGCAGAGCACGATAAGGCGTCGTACTACTTACCATGCTGAGTCGGAAGGCTTCCAGCATCAATTTTTGATCCTGGATCGAGCCGATCTTCTGGGGTGATGGATACTCAAGGCTACTTGGGGTCACCTTCTCGATAGGCAGATAAGCTCTCGTGTGATAATCGCTCTGGTCAACTGCAGTGAGGTGAAGAATCTCCTTTTCCTGGTAATCCACCCTCCACAAGCGCTGGCGACAATTTACCAAAGTGCCTGGAGAAAATAAAGCCTTTTTTTCAGCGTCCATTAATCCCACTACTATCCTTCTACCACTTCATGAGGTATTTCTAAGTTCATCATGCCAATGACACGTGTTCGCTAAGCAGAAAAAATCTATAGTATTGATTCAGAATATTACTTTTATTTATCCCACGGTTGCAGACAAGCATGCGATCTTTCGTTGGTTATTTTTCTAAATAAGGATTATAACAGCTGTAAACTAAAAACAAGACTCGGTCTATCAGGGCAATTGCATCTAATTTTCTAACATTTGCTCGTAAAATGCTTTCTTTTACATAGGAGATGTATCAGATAAGTTTATTTTGAGTTTCTTGAGCAAAATTCGCTTCTTTTTGATGCTACAACTCAGAATTTCAGTCAAAACAAGCACAATCCTCCCTTGGTTTACTTTTTTTACCCCCTCAAAGAGGTTCTAAGCCTGATTCAAGATCTTGAACAGATATTTGTCATCCCATCCACAGCGTAAGCGCTTCCCTTTTACCCCAGTTTTGCTAATCTTATCTTGCCTGAGCAGGTTCAAGCTCATCTTGCGGATGATGCTGAAGTTGCTGGCGGCATTATTTTTCCTCATTCGAGCTCTGTCCTCGTTGAAGGCGATGTCCAATACCCAATGCAACTTGTTTTCTATCCCCCAATGACTGCGTTGATATTCCAGGATTTGAGCTGCATTGCTACTCAAACTGGTAATAAAGTAGCGCATGGATTTTTCAGTCTTCTCATTGATGACCCGTTCACTCTCAATGAACACTAAACCCTTCAATCCTGGCCATTTGTTTGCAAAGCTATCCAGATAATCCTCATCTGATACCAACCAGCAACGTCTGGTTTCTATCCTTCCATGTCCTTTATTGACCGTCTCGGCATAGTCATAAGGAGCATCTCTAAGGTTTTGTTGTCGATCAATTTGAAAGATGAATTCCATTTCCTCCCGTAAATGTCCTTGGTTAGCTTTGACTGCCAGCAGATAATCTCCACCTTTAGCCAAGATTTGTTCAGCAATCGTGACTTGTGTCCCAATGGCATCAATGGTGACGATCTTACCCTTTACATCCAACATCTCAATTAGTTCCGGTATCGCGGTGATCTCGTTTGACTTTCCTTCCACCGCTTGCTGTCCGAGTACTAGCTGATTAGCCGCTGCCCAGGCACTGACAACCGTGATTGCACGCTCATTTTCTTTGCTGCCACGGATTGTTTTGCCATCAATCGCAAATGACTTTACTCGTCAATCCTGCTAATTGCCTCACCCATTTAGCAAAGCATCGCTCAAATTCAGCTCCATCTATCATTGAGAAGATCCGACCCAATGTGTCGTGAGACGGAATGCCATTGGGGAGTTCCAGAAAGGTTCTTAGCCATTCTTCTCTACCTTCTCCAAAGTCGGCTACTTCAACCCAATTATCGGCACCACATAAAACCGCGCAGATGGTCAGACCAATGATATCCAAGAGCTTATGCCGTTTCGTTCGGTCAACGCGAGGATCAGTCAGATCACTAAATACAATTGAAAACTTGCTTTCTTCCATGGAGCACCTCTTTCATACTCCATGTGCAATTTCTTTGCCATCAATTTAGATGCAATTGCCCTGGAAGTCTTGTTTACTTATGATGCTTCTGGGGCAGTCTTAGCTTGGTTGGATGGGAATCTGCTCACCTTAGAAGAAATCGAAAAGAGACCGAAACAAGGGACTGTTGTATCTTCGAAGTCGGCTGAAGCTAAACCCGTGGCTCCTGCTTACAAACACCCCTGGAAGAACTATGGCAAGAAGATTAATAACAAACCCATCCTGAGAACTTTATCAACCGAATAGGACATTTCTATTTAGCCTTGACAACATTTGCTGAACCAACCCACAATTTGAAAAAACGCTTTAAAAATCGTAAAGAATACTCTTTCATCTGTTGATAGTAGATGACAGAAATGTATACCTTGCTAAAACTTCGTTGTAACTACTTGTAAATGGAATGGTATTTCGAAGCCAGACTAACATTAACAGTGATTTCTATATCATTAAAAAAGCTTTTTTTTTGATAGCTTGTTTATCAAAAGTTTGATTAGACATGTAGAGAGCAAGATAACAAAAATCTGAATTTTAAATATCCAGAATGGCTTCAAATTTATAGAAACTTGGTGAAGTAAATCACTTATAGTATCGTATGTAAATAATTGTGAAATTGCGAAAGCAAGTCCAATTACCGTAAAAAGGGAACTCTCTTTTTTCTCCCGGATTTCTTTATTCTTATCAATTCTGGCTTGAAAGATATCCACAGCTTGATTCGCGGAACTTAAGAGCTGTTGACATTGCTCACTTTTGAGTTTTAGTTCTTGATGATAGCTTTTTATTCGATTTAACTGCCATTCCCAAATTTCTAAGTGACGGATTTCTCTGGGCAAATAAAGAAAGTTGCTTTCTTGTTGGGCAATACTTGTAGCATAATAATTCAAGTCTAATGAGATTTCCAATAATTGATCAAAATACTTTGCCAATTCTTGTAAATCCGTACTAGATTCGTCAGACCAATTTCCTTTATTGTAAACAATGTTCTTGATTGTATCTTTGAGCGCATAAATGAGATTATCTAGATTTCTACGTTTTCTTATCGCACGATATTGGTATTGAATAGAAAAAGCTTTTTGTGAAATTAAATCAGGTTGTAAAAACTGGGCATCGAATAAATACCTGGCCAATTTTTGTTCATCCATCTCATTAAGTGAAAGGGCTAAGTATGAAGTAGTCGGTAAAAATTGTTTATCTTCAAGATTTGCAACAGGAACCTGAACAAGCCAAAGTTTTCCGCCTGGCACTTCCTGTAAGATTTCAACATTAGATTCAAACCCATGAGATCTAATGACTTCTCGGCCCGAGACGTTTTCGAGGTCTACTGAGTTGTCATAAATCGCTTGAAAAACAAATGTGATGCCAATCGGATAAATTTGATTATCAGAAGTTGACGCGCTAATATGGGAAAGAGAATTAATAAATTGATTTTTTGTAATTAACCAAAATTTCTCTTCGTTTCTTCCATCAGCTGTATAGTCCATTATAAGCGTATCATTTACATGCGGATCGTGAATAGATAGACTTGAATTTGAACCCTCCCATTTAGAATCTATAGATACAAATTTACCTAGATTCAATCGACCAGCAAGATCTTCCGCTATGGTTTTTAACAGCAACCAATGCTCGCGAAAATTGTTTTCGCGATCGATTTTCCAATATATCCGTATCAATATCCCGGGATTACTTTCGCGAGGTGTCCTCGTCATTGCGTCCATCATTTTTTTCCTTAGGTTCTTGTTGCTTCCTCTGAAATTCTGAGATTGTTATGATGGAATTGCGAATGGCATCCATCGGGCTTAGGTTTAACAAGTCAGTTAGCTCTTTTGGAGCATATTTATTGATCAATCGCTTCCGACTTTCCTGCAGATCCTGCAAGGCTTCTTGACTGATCACTTGAGCTGAAAATATTGTGCGAAATTCAGCTTTATTTTCGATTTCTGTTAGAAAGTTATTCGCAGCAATAAACAATCCTTCTGGCTGGATATTTTCCAAAGAAAATTGTTGTTGCAATTGCTCAATTAATCCGTAAAACTTGTTTTTGTCCTCAGCCGAGAGCTTATCCAAAATCTGTGGAAAATCTTGGACTTGTTGTAAGACAGTTTGCACATTTGCTAGGATAGCATAAGGGTTAAGTTCATTCCGGGTTTTCATTTTGTTTCTCCTTATCAACATACATATATTTATTCTAAACCTTTTCACACCAAGCCAGTGAGGAAGAAGGCCGCCCAATAGTAGGGATGGGACCACGCCGGATTGTTGCGCACAACCTGTTGGGCTTGCGTCAAAGCCTCATCCAAAGGCAACCCAGCTTTCACCCGCTGGTAGAATGCAACCATCAGCGCGGTGGTGGCTTCATCGCTCACAGACCACAACGTGCCAATGACGGAACGTGCACGAGCTGCCACAAATGAGGTGATCAAGCCCGTCAGCTCATCTCCGCGGGAAACCCGCTGCTTGCCCGAAAGGCAAGCTCCCAGGGTCACCAGCTGCGTGGCAGAGAGGTTCAGCCGGGTGCGCACGTCCCGCGCTGTCAGCCAGCCGCCATACAGCTTCAACCCGGAGGTCTCTGGCCTGGCCGTGTCGAACCAGCCATGACAGCCGAAGTGAATAAGCTTGCTACTGCTGGCCTCCTGCAGCACCGCTTGTGGGGTGGCTTCTGCCCCCACCAAGCACAGCTGGTCTTCAAAGAGCGGCACAATCTGCTCTGCCTCCTGCAACACCCCTTGTAGATAGAGTGGGTCCTGGGGGTCCTCAGTGCCAGGGTAAGCCACAGCAAAAAGCTCATGGGTGAGGGCATCACTCCCTGGGTGTTTGGCGGCTTCCAAACGCATGGCACGCAAGGTGCCAAAGGAAGGCACAATGCGCAGTTGGTATTGCTCGTTCAGGTAGTGCCCGCTGCCAGCCTCTCGCGCAGCGCTCAGTGGCAGCAAGTGCAGCTGCCCATAAGGGGAAAGGATCAAGCGGCTGCCCTCAGGCGGCAGGTAAGGGCGCAAGGGAGCAATCAGGCGTTCCTGCATGAGTTCCAGCAAAGCGTACATGGTTACACTCGTGCAGGCATAGCCGCTGTGCAGGTTGTCAATGTAACGCAATCCACGCTCAAGCAAATCGTCAACCTCGCTAAGCGCAACCTGCTGGAAGTCTTGCGCTGTGACCACATAAGCCACCCAGCCTTGGGCATGGCGGTAGTAGCTCACTAAGGTGGCGTCTTCTGCTGCAGCCAGGTTATGCGCCTCAGCTAAGGTAAAGGGAGCTGGGGCCACGGTGATAGCAAAGGCTGGGTAATCGTGTTCGATTTGTTCCCACAACCTTTGCTCAGCAGCTAAGTCTTCGCTGATCTGGGCTTGCCACTCTTGCCGGGCTTGCAGCAGCACCTGGCGGGTCTCGACGTTATCTTCAGGCCCTAAGGAGTGGCTGAGCCTTTCCAAAAGGTCTTCAATCTGGCTGCGCAGCTGCTGGGCTTGATCGAGCTTAGCTTGTAAGGAGGGTTCCTGGGTAGCAGCGGCAGAGAGATCCACCTTTTCGGTTTGCAAGGCTTCCACCAGCGCCCGGGACTTGCCAGCCTCAGCATAACGAAAGGCAGCTTCGAAATCGCCAGCCAGCAAGCAGCAGGTGACCAGCCGGGAAAAGGCAGTGGCATAGTCTTCCAACATCTTTTGGCGGTCTGCTTTGACGGTGCTGGCAGCCCGCAGCTCCTCGAGGGCAGCGGCCATATCGGCATAGGCTTGGCGGGCTTGTGGATATTTTTGGGTTCGATAATAAGCGTTTCCAAGGTTGTTCAAAAAAATAATTCGGTTCGGGATGATTTTCTGGGGTGAGCGCCACCGCTTGCTGATAGCAGTCAAGCGCCGCTTCCAGATCGGCTAAGCGGCCGATGCGCTCAAAGCGCCGGAACAGGGCAACACCCCAATTGTTGAGGCGGCCAGGGCGGTCAGGGCTGCTCTCTGGGGTGAGCGCCACAGCTTGCTGATAGCGCTCAAGCGCCGCTTCCAGGTCGGCTAAGTTGCCTAAGCGCCCGAAGCGCTCGCACAAGGCAACACCCCAATTGTTGAGGCGGCCAGGGCGGTCAGGGCTGTTCTCTGGGGTGAGTGCCACAGCTTGCTGATGATGTTCAATCGCTGCTTCCAGGTCGGCTAAGGTGCCTAAGCGCTCGAAGCGCTCGCGCAAGGCAACACCCCAATTGTTGAGGTATGCAGCGCGGTCCGGGCTGTTCTCTGGGGTGAGTGCCACAGCCTGCTGATAACGCTCAAGCGCCATATCCAGGTCGGCTAAGCTGCCTAAGCGCTCGAAGCGCTCGCGCAGGGCAACACCCCAATTGTTGAGGCGGCCAGGGCGGTCAGGGCTGCTCTCTGGGGTGAGCGCCACAGCTTGCTGATAACACTCAAGCGCCGCTTCCAGGTCGGCTAAGTTGCCTAAGCGCCCGAAGCGCTCAAGCAGGGCATTCCCCCAGTTGTTGAGGTACATCGGGCGGTCAGGGCTGTCCGTTGGGGTGAGTTCTACCGCTTGCTGAAAGTGTTCAAGCGCCGCTTCCAGGTCGGCTAAGGTGCCTAAGCGCTCGAAACGGTCGCTCAAGGCATTCCCCCAATTGTTGAGGCGGCCAGGGCGGTCAGGGCTGTCCGCTGGGGTGAGCGCCACGGCTTGCTGATAGCGCTCAAGCGCTGCTTCCAGGTCGGCTAAGTTGCCTAAACGCCCGAAGCGCTCAAGCAAGGCATTCCCCCAGCCATTGAGGTAGCCAGGGCGGTCAGGGCTGTCCGCTGGGGTGAGTTCTACCGCTTGCTGAAAGTGTTCAAGCGCTGCTTCCAGGTCGGCTAAGCTGCCTAAACGCTCAAAGCGCTGGCGCAAGCCATTCCCCCAGGCGTTGAGGCGGCCAGGGCGGTCCGGGCTGTCCGCTGGGGTGAGTTCTACCGCTTGCTGAAAGTGTTCAAGCGCTGCTTCCAGGTCGGCTAAGTTGCCTAAGCGCCCGAAGCGCTTGCTCAGGGCAATCCCCCAGTTGTTGAGGCGGCCAGGGCGGTCAGGGCTGTCCGCTGGGGTGAGCGCCACAGCTTGCTGAAAGCGTTCAAGCGCTGCTTCCAGGTCGGCTAAGCTGCCTAAGCGCTCGAAACGCTCGCGCAGGGCATTCCCCCAGGCGTTGAGGCGGCCAGGGCGGTCAGGGCTGTTCTCTGGGGTGAGCGCCACAGCTTGCTGAAAGCGTTCAAGCGCCGCTTCCAGGTCGGCTAAGGTGCCTAAGCGCTCGAAACGTTTGCGCAAGGCAACACCCCAGTTGTTGAGGTAGCCAGGGCGGTCCGGGCTGTTCTCCGGGGTGAGCGCCACAGCTTGCTGATAGCGCTCAAGCGCCGCTTCCAGGTCGGCTAAGGTGCCTAAGCGCTCGAAACGTTTGCGCAAGCCATTCCCCCAGGCGTTGAGGCGGCCAGGGCGGTCCGGGCTGTTCGCTGGGGTGAGCGCCACAGCTTGCTGATAGCGCTCAAGCGCTGCTTCCAGGTCGGCTAAGTTGCCTAAACGCTCAAAGCGCTGGCGCAGGGCATTCCCCCAGTTGTTGAGGTAGCCAGGGCGGTTAGGGCTGTCCGCTGGGGTGAGCGCCACAGCTTGCTGATAGCGCTCAAGCGCCGCTTCCAGGTCGGCTAAGTTGCCTAAGCGCTCGAAACGTTTGCGCAGGGCAACACCCCAATTGTTGAGGCGGCCAGGGCGGTCAGGGCTGTTCTCCGGGGTGAGCGCCACGGCCTGCTGATTGCGCTCAATCGCTGCTTCCAGGTCGGCTAAGTTGCCTAAGCGCCCGAAGCGCCGGAACAGGGCAATCCCCCAGGCGTTGAGGTACATTGGGCGGTCAGGGCTGTCCGCTGGGGTGAGTTCTACCGCTTGCTGATAGCGCTCAAGCGCTGCTTCCAGGTCGGCTAAGTTGCCTAAGCGCTCGAAGCGCTCGCGCAGGGCACCCCCCCAGTTGCTGAGGTACATGGGGCGGTTCGGGCTGTCCTCTGGGGTGAGTTCTACCGCTTGCTGAAAGTGTTCAAGCGCTGCTTCCAGGTCAGCTAAGTGGCCTAAGCGCTCGAAGCGCTCAAGCAGGG
>Ga0209605_1004746_pt1 | contig 10942 bp, 24 predicted proteins | sample AD_UKC035_MetaG_FD_184408 | JGI IMG/M metagenome (GOLD analysis project Ga0209605, IMG submission 184408) | Active sludge microbial communities of municipal wastewater-treating anaerobic digesters from USA - AD_UKC035_MetaG (SPAdes) (version 2) | ecosystem: Engineered > Bioreactor > Anaerobic >...
GCAGCAGCGGATCGGCGGCAGCTTCGTTGGCCCGAGCCACCCTCGCCCAGTCAATGCCGGTCGCATCATCGGAGCTGCCCGCCGCCTCCAGGATCCGCGCGGTCAGGTCGGAGACGGAGTCAGTCATGCTCGACCACCAGGCAGACCTGGCCGACGATCCGGCAGCAGGTCGCGACGAGGTCGGATTCGATGATGTAGGTCATGCGGCGGCCCTCATTGCCGATTCGGAAGACCTTCTCATTTCGCCTGTTTTCGTGTTGACATTGCCGATAGCGTGGGTATAATAGGAAATGTAGGAAGTAGTCAGACGGAGGAGGACACGATGACCGCCACGCAGACACAGAATCTCAGCGCCGACGAGATCGCCCGCCGCCTGGAGGAGATCGGCGGCCGCCGCTGGACCAAGGCCGGTCGGGACCGGGTCTACTTCAACGAGACGGGATGCTACATCGGCCTCGAGATCGAGACCTACAACACCGGCAATATCGCCGCCGCCAAGCTGGGCGGCGAGGCCATCAGCAACAGCCGTGCCAAGAAGATCCTCGCCGCCCTCAGCGGCATGAGCCTCTACTACGACCTCGGCGCTGGCGGACTCTACTACCGCGGCAAGCTCGACAGCGCCGGGTACTGCCAGGACGCGATCAACGCCGTGCAGGCGGCTATCGATGAGGCGCTCAGCTGACGCCCAGAGGCGATAGCGAACGAGACCGATTGGAGGAGGACCATGCACGCCGATGATTATCTTGAGGTCGCCCGCATCCGCGTCACTCGCAGCCCGCGCCTCGCCGCTCACGCCGACACCATCATGCACGACTGGCCCGAGGGCGACGCGCACTGGTACTGGGTCGCGACCGCACCAGCTGATGAGATTATCGACTGGGCCGAGACCATCGAGGCCGGAGAGGAGCAAGAGGACCCGCTCCTCTCCACCGGACAGGTCGCGCAGCTGCTCGGCGTCGACCGGCGCACCGTCACCGGCTGGTGCGAGTCCGGCAGACTGGCCGCGTCCCGGACCACAGGCGGACACTGGCGCATTCGTGAGAGCTCGCTGGGCACGCTCTGACCGGCTCACGACCGCACCCCCCGCAGCAGGTAGCCGCCGCCGGGACCGGACGAGGTGGCGATGTCATAGCCGTCGCGCTGGAGCTGCTTGGCGGCGGCCGAGACGCGCTGCCGCGAGACGTGGTAGCCGAGGTCGGCCAGCACGTCGTGGTAGGTCACGGCCAGACCGGGGGTGCGGAGCAGAGTGCGCAGCAAGGCGTCGCGGGCGCTCATTCGTCGTCCCCGATGCACAGTTGTGCTCCGACAGGTACCGGATCATCGCTTTGCGTCTGCTTCGCCCTTGCGTCCCGTTCAGGCTTGACCGCGATCCCGTTGGTCGGTTGAAGCGCGTGGATTGCACAGGCAAGTGAGAACATCTCCAGCCGTCCGTTGCTAATCGGCAAACCGGCCTGTAGTGAGGCGAGCACGTTGCGGATTGGTGGTGGATAGTCGTCCGGCTTGCCGAAGACGTGCACGGCATGGTGGAGGTGGTTGCTGCTCCCGGAGTCCCTGCTGTAGACGCCGTTCTTGTCGGTGACGCCGTAGTGCATCTCCCAGCAATCGATGCAGAGAGCGAAGCACTGTTTGGCGCTCATTCGTCGTCCCCGGCGAACTCGTCCCACCAGTCGCACTCCTGGCAGGGGTTGTACGTGCTCGGTCCACAGGTCGCGCTCAGGCACTCGTCGCTGCCGGGTTCGTACGGGCAGTGGATATTCTTCTCAGCGGTCACAATCAAGCCTCTCAAGCGCCTCATCGCGCTCGCGCTCGGCTGCGTCACGCTCACGCTCGGCCAGCTCGCGCAGTCTCGCCTCCCGGCGTGCCTCCGACTCGGCATCCTCAGCGCGCTGCTTCCACACGTCGCGGTCGAGACTGTTGGCAATGCAGTCCCGAGAGAGTTCGGCGCGGTGACGGCACTCATCCTCCAGCGCGGTGATGTAGTTCCCGGCGGCATTCACGACTGCGAACGTCCCGTGCTCCGTAGCAACGCGCTCCCATTCCCGCCGCAGTTCCTCCAGTGTCATGACTGCGCCTCCTCATGCGGATAGACTCCATGCGGACACTGCACGGCGTGGCAATAGCATCCGTCGTGTCGCTTCAACTGCTCTGCCTTGGCCTCAGACCTCTCCGCGCGCATGATGGCCTCAGTCGAGGCGTCCATCCATGCGCCGTTGAGGCGCTTGGAGACGGCCAGTTCGTCTTCCAACGAGCGGATGCGCTCCAGCAGCTCATCAACCACGCGGTCGGCATCGTCGTGCTCACGCTGGTAGTCGTCTTCCAGCACCTGCACGCGTCGCTGCAGCCGCTCGCGTTCGTCCTCGGACTGGCGCAGTGCGTCACGTAGGCGGTCGTGCGTTTCGCGTGCGTTTGCCGTGCGTTCGGCGTGCGTTTCGCTCATGTCTCCCCCTCTCGATACACGCTGATCACCACGTCCCGCTTGTCCAGGTAAGTCGCAGCCGTCCGCCGTGCACTGGCCGAGTCGCGCGCCAGGACGCGCACCACTTCGTAGTCACGGCGGCGGGGACGGCCATGGCGGATGAGCAGGACGTAGCTGTCGAGCTGGTCCGTCACGGCAACATCGTCATCGCCGTCAGCGCCAGCGCGGTCAGTAGGCCGATCAGGCCGACCGTCAGGATCACGATCGTCCAGCCCAGCGGCGTCACGGCTCATCACCGGCGTCGAGTCCATCAGTGGCCAGCTCGAACAGCTCTGCCTTGGTCTCGGCGGCTCTCCTTATGCCCTCGTTGTAGGCAGCCCGGCAGGCGTCCTCGCGTTTGCCGCTCGCGCAGATCGCGCAGCCGATCCAGCCCAGCGTGAAGCCGGCCGCCAGCAGGACCACCGCGGCCAGGGCCAGATACCCCCACGGGGTACCTGGCAACGTCCCGGCCGCAGCGATTCCGGCGACTGGGCTCACGCCGCCGTCCTGACCAGGAAGACGCGCCCCTGACGGTTGACCACGGCGACGCGCTCCTCGAGCTCCATGACGCGGACCTGTTTGCGCAGGCTGTGAGCCACCGAGCAGGTGCTGGCCGGCGTCTCCAGGTCGAGCTCGACCGCCGCCGCGCCGCTGCGCACGAACTCGGCCAGCGTGACGGCGTACTTGCTGACCCGCGCGCGGGTCAGCCGCGCGGGGATCTCGTCCGGGTCGATCGGCCGCCAGTCCAGGCCGCGCGCGCCCTTCACCAGGGGATCCCGTCGTTGCCGGCCGCGGCAGGCGCCGCCGCGGCCACCTGGGGCTGGGCCTTGGCCTGCGGCTGGGCCGCGGGCCGGTTCTGGGGGCCGTCCTCGGCCGACTTGGGCGGGAAGGCCCAGTCGGCGCGAGCGATCTCGAGCGACTTGCGCTGGTTGCCGTCGCGGTCGGTCCACTCGCGCTCCTGCAGCTGACCGAAGATCACGATCGGGCTGCCCTTGGTGAAGTAGGTCGCCAGCGTGTCGACGCCGCGGTACAGGGCGGCGTCGAAGAACATGCCCTCGGAGACCCACTCCTCGCCGTCCTTGACGCGGTAGTTGCTGGCGACGCGCACGTTGGCCACGCGCGCGCCGCTGGGCAGGTCGTTGATGCGGGGCTCGGCGCAGAGCCGGCCGTCGGGGATGGTGATCAAGATCATGTCGTCTCCTCCTGGGAGTCGCGCATCATGCGCGGCAGTAGGGTCCTGGGGTCGCCGATCACGAGCGAGTCGGGCATCCGTCTCACCGTGGCGGCGTATTCGGCCGCTTCGGATGGGGTCATGACGCGGCCACCGTCGGGCTCCGAGTAGTAAGGCACGCAGCGGAAGCCGCCGCCGGCGGCAGGCCGCAGCTCGTAGAAGGGTCCGTCGCGGCGCGGCCGCAGGATGACCGGCTCGCTCACGAGGCCTCCTTCAGGACGAGATGGTCCTGCCGCTCCGTGAGCGCGGCCAGCATCGCCCCGCCGGCCGAGCCCCACCAGAGCTCGAAGGCGGTCCGCGGCACGCGGTGCGTGCGGCCCATCACGATGCAGGGCACCTCACGCGCCGCCGCCGCCCAGTCGCCGGTCAGCATGGCGGCGTGGAAGCGCTTGGCGCTCTTGTAGGCGCTGGCCTCGCTGATGCCCATGACGTGGGCCACCTGCCACATGTCGAGCCAGGGCTTGTCGAGCTGTTCGGCGAGCGGCCGGACCGGGTCGAACTGCGTCCGCCAGCGGGCACGCCGTGCGGTCTCCTTGGGGGATGCCATCACGCCACCACCTCTTCCTGGAGCGACTCGACGCCGCTCTCGAGATCGGTCAGCCAGCGCTTCAGGTAGCGCGCCATGCGGTCGGCGGCGGCCTTGGAGAGCTCGCGCCGGCTGACCACCTGCTCGCGCTCGAACATCGCCCGGCGCCACTGCTCGGCCGTCACGCCCTGCTGCTCGAGTTCGGCGCACAGCATGCCGAGCCGCTTCAGGCGCTCGGCGTCGACCGTGCCGGTCTTGCGCGGCACGCCCCACTGCGGCGCCTCTTCGGCCGGTGCGTCCGCGTCGGAACGCAGGGCTGCGTCGAGCGGCGCGAAGTCGGCGTCGTAGTGCTCGCAGCTCTCGCAGGGCGGCTCCTCGCCGCGCTTGATGGCGGCGCAGGACATGAACGACTCATCCAGCAGGCAGCCGTCCGGGCGGCGTGGCACTGGGGACCCCTCAGAGGCCGCTGCGGGCCGCTCTGGCACCTCCTGAGGCTCAGGAGCCGCCTCGGCGGCTGCGGGCGCCTCAGCGGACTCCTGTGGGCCGCTGGCGGGCTCTTCGGCCCTGACTGGGGCGACGCGGTCAGGCAGCGAGGCCACCGCGCTGGCGACCTCGTCGAAGCGGCTGCGGGGCAGCTGCTCGAGCGACTCCAGGCCGAGCGGGCCGCAGACCGCCTGCGGGCCGTAGCCCTTGGCGTGGATCTGCGCCCGCAGCCGCTCGGCCTGGGCGGCGCTGATCGTCTCGCCGGGTGTGGGGGGAGCCCCGGCCGGCGGAGGGGGGACCGGCCGGGGCTCTGCGACCGCGGTGGGGTCAGGTGCGGGTCGACCCGCGGCCGCCTGCTCGCGCTGCTCATCCTGCCGGGCGCGCCTCGCGACGCCCTCCTGCATGAGCGCGTAGATCCGTTTCGCCAGGGCGACCGGGGCCTGCTCCGGATCGGGGCAGCCGGCCGCATCGAACTCGTGCCGCAGACGTCCCGCCGTCACGCCCAGCTCCGCCGCCGCGTCGACCATGCCCCGCCAACGCTGGGCGCCGAGCGGCAGCTGGTCGGGGTCGGGCGGCGGCGCCGCGAAGTCCGGCGGCGGCGGTGCGGCTCCGGCCAGCCAGGCGACCAGCTCCTCACCGTGGCCGGCGGCGGGCACCTCCATGCGCTCGGCCCAGACGCCGGTGCGGTCCTTGGAGGCGGTCGCCAGGTGCTCGCGCGTCAGGTCGAGCACCAGGTCCATGTCGTACTCGAAGTCCTTGCGCTGCTCCGGCGCCAGTCCGATCTTGCGCGGCACCTTCTTGCCGCGCTCGTTCTCCTCGATCACGTACTCGGTCTTGGTGCGCATCGTGACGATCACGTGGCAGGCCGAGCCGAGGATGGCGTCGGTGAGCTGTTTCTGCAGCGGCGTGCCCTCCTTCCAGGCGGCGAAGCTGTTGCCGCTGGTCCTGGTCTTGGCGACCCGGTCGACGTAGTCGAGCAGGCCACCCTCGCCCGACCAGGCGTGGGTCAGCGAGTCGAGCACCACGACCTCGTAGCCCTCGGCCGCCGCGGCGGCGAGCGCCTGCACGTACTTCTCGACGCTGTAGGGCGGGTGCATCTCGGCGACCGCGAACGGGCCCAGGTGGGCGTAGAGCGAGGCCGAGCCGTGCTCGGTGTCGACCAGGGCGACCTTGGACAGGTCGCCGCCGGTCAGCCCGCTGGCGATCAGCAGGGCCGAGTAGGTCTTGCCGGCGCCGCTGGGGCCGTCGAGTGCGATGCGCAGCTTTTTCTTGGTGCGCACCGCGGGGGCGAACAGGGTCATGAGGGCCTCCTCGTCCGCGGCACGTAAGAGATGTCCTCCTTGCAGCCTGGTACGTCGCCGCCCTTGCGGTAGACGTCGCCGATCTTGACCCGGTCGATGGTGAGGAACTCGCGCGGGATCTGCTCCGGATCGACGATCTGGAAGCCGCGCACCGCGACCATCGTGACCGCGCCGGCGGCCGTCGAGGTCGTGCTGGCCACGGCGCTCGGCAGGGGCGGCAGCTCAGGCTGCGGGGTGACGCCCTGCTCAGCCGAGCGCTCCAGGCGCTCGCGCTCGATCCGCCCGCGCTCACGCAGCGCCGCCTGCTCGGCCTCGACCTTGGCCTTGTGCCAGGCGCCGGTCTTGCCGACCAGCGCGTCCTCGGCCGCCTGCCAGGGCGCGGCGGCCGTCCGGAAGGCCGCGTCGATCTCCTTGCCGGCGCGCAGGTACGGCTCTTTGACCTGCTTGCGCTTGGCGTCGGCCTCCTTCAGCATGCTGCGCACCTCAGCCAGCATCGTCTTGGCGGCCAGGTCGTCGTCATCGCAGGTGATCACGAACGCCTCGGCCTGGGTCTGCAGCTCGGCGCCGCGGGCGGCGATCGCGGCCACCTCGGCGCTGTAGGGCTGCAGCTTCACGGTCTCGCTCATCTCGTCTCCTCCAGGGCGCGCCGCGCGGCCAGCTCGGCCCGCACGGCGGCCTCGTAGTCGTGGTCGTAGCCGCTCTCGGGGGACCAGTGGTTGCCCATCGCGCGGCGCCACTCGTCCGACAGGGCGGGCCCGTGCCCGAGCCGGCGGAAGGCCGCCAGGCGCTCGCGCTGCCGGCGACTCTGCGGCTCGTAGGCGGCGAGCTGCTCCGGGCTGGGCGGGCTCGCCAGGGCGGCGATTTGCTCCTGCTGGCGGCGCCGGCGGGCCGCGGCGATGAGCTCGCGCTGCTCGGCCGTGAGGCGCGCCCGCAGGCCGAAGCGCAGCACGGTCAGGCCGCTCTCGAGACCGCCGGCCTCGCGCAGCAGGTCGAGCAGCTCGTCCTCGGTGCGGGCGGCGGCGGCGCGGCGGCGGGTGCGGTCGTCCTCGTGCTCGGCGTCCCAGTCCTGCCAGGCCGAGGTCGTGTCGGGCTCTCTCATGCCGCCGCCTCCACTCTGGTCGGGCAGCAGGCCGCCGTCATCGGTTCGCAGTCGTCGGCCAGCTCGAGTGCGATCAGGCAGCCCGGCCGGGCGTCGAGGCGGAACTCGCAGGCGGCGCACTCGAGCTCGAGGCCGGGCTCGAAACCGGACAGGCCGGTCATGACCGCACCAGCTCGGCGAGGCCGCCGATGACGACCGCGCCGAGCGCCGCCAGGGCGGCGATGGTGGGCCGGTCGTGGATAGCCAGGACGGACGTCACGACCAGCGTGACGGCGCCCCAACAGAGCGCGCCGGACAGCAGTCCGGAGCGTTCCGGCGAGGCTGGGACGTGACGCAACGGGTGACTTTCGGCCCGATCTGGGCCAGAATGGGAACGGCCTGTGCTCTGTTTACCGACGGGGTCTGGCTGTACCACCCGGGCGCCGGGGGAGCTGCAACTCTCCCGGTGCCCACTTCTCTGTCTGGGCATGGTCTTCTCCTACGGTGGAGTTCCTCTCACGTCTCTGTGTGTCCTGCTACCTCCTCTGGTTGCGGCCGGTGTCTTGGGTGTACCCTAATCCCTGTTGTTCTAAATGTCAAGAACTCTCTTCAACTGGCGTAATCTGCATGCTTCTCATGAGGGCGTCGAGAGACTCGCGTGTGTATCTATACCGATAGCCTGGGGCGTCCTTGCGACGATGCGCGGCGATCTTCCCGCTTCGCGTCCAGCGGGGCAGTGTCCACGGCTTCATGTCGTAGCCGTAGTTGACCTCGAGGTACTGGGCGGCCTCGGTGGTTGTCAGGAACCGCTTTCCGGGTGCTGGGTCGTACAACTGGGCTACCGTCCCTCCATGCTCGGCGCTCTCGATCCGGCTGACCTGGCTAACTATACGCGGTCTGACGACGGAAGTGGTCGTCATCCGAGCCCAAACCGGGTTGCAAAAGGCTGACCCTCTGCCAACGGCTGAGAGTCTGAGCGCCGCTCCCCTTGAGTCCGTCCCCGCAGAGGCCGATACTGGACTCGAGGGCGAGCGGAGGAGGCCGGCATGACGTTCATCCAGTGCCCCGGCTGCGGCGTCGCGACGGAGGACGTGAAGCAGTTCTGCGGTGTGTGCGGGACACCGCTGCACGGACAATCTCGGGCCACCCGCCCGCAAGTGGCGACGGTGGCAGGACCGCCGGCAGAGACGTCGTCGGGCAAGAACACCGCGATTGGCTGCCTTGGGATCGTCGTCATCGTCGTTGTGCTCTCGCTCTTCTTTTGGGCTTGCGCTTCCTGCGGCGACGACGATTCCAGCTCATCACTTGTTCCGACCGATCCAAGGGACAAGGAGACGGTACAGCTTGTCTCGGAGAGCGCAGACGTACTGGCGGAAATCACGAGTCAGGTCACCATGGGAGACAGGCTCGGGGCGGCGGCAGCTTTCAAGGCGAACATCTTTCCGATCTATCCACGTACCGACAACACGGCCATGCTGATGCTCAGCAATCACTACATCGACTACGCCGAGAATGTCAGGCTCTACATCCTGGGCCAGGCCACGCTGGACAGCGTACAGGACGCGCAGAACGAAGTCTCTGGCGATTTGCTCGTGATGCAGCCCTAGCTCATAGGTGTCTACAGCTGCGTTGCCCCCTGAGGGCGCGAAGCCGCCCCCGCGCTTCGGGAGCGGCTTCGCTGCGGCGTTGACCTAGCCCCGCTGCCTGGGCCAGGCGGCCAGCTTCTTGGCCCATGCGGCGTCACGGAAGACGAGCCAGTACCAGCCCGTCGCCGTGGTCCAGATGAAGGCCGTGAAGCCGAACAGCTCCTCGCCCGTGATGTCGCCCCAGTGGGCGACGATCGTCATCACGTTGCCGTTCACCCAGGCGGTCGCCAGGGCGAACAGGAAAGCTAACGCGAAGCTGAGCGCCAGGCTGAGCCACGAGGGCCAGCCGGTCTGTTTGACCAGCAGCGTGGCCAGGAAGCTGAGCAGCCCGGCGAGCAGGATCGCCGCCACGAAGTTGATCAGCTCGATGATCTGCATAGGTGGTCACCCCCTCCCCTGCGGTCGGCGTTGGCTTGCCAGGATGCGCCAGCGCGGGCGTTTGCCGCTGCCGGCGTTCAGGTCGCGGGCGCGGACGAGCCCGGCGCGGATCCACTTGCGGGCCGTAGCGGGCGCGACGTCCTCGCGCTGGGCCCACTCGCGCACCGTGAGCAGGTTGCGGCGCGGCCGGCGCAGCAGGTTCACTCGTCGGCCCACTCGCGCACGGCGCGCACCAGGATCGCCCCGCAGGCGACCAGATAGGCGCAGAACAGGGCCAGCTGGAGAGGTATGTTCATGTTGCCCCCAGGAGACTGGCAAGGCGGGCCGCGCGCCGCTTACCTGTTGCGGACAAGCACGCCGACGCGAGAGGAGCCAGGGCCCAGAATCCCCGGCGGGGAGCAGGAGCGTGATGCGGCGCGCGGCCCATGCTGCGAGGCTAGGCGCAGGCGGACGCGCTGTCTAAAGCGCCGCGAACAGAGGGGCGCCCGGACCGGGAGGAGGCAGTCCGGACGCCCCCACTTTCAGGCGATCGGCGGGATGTCGCGCATCACCGTCAGCGTGCCGCGCGCCAGCGTGATCACGTCGCCGTCGGCCTGCGTCAGCTCGAGCTCGAACGGGGCGCGGGTGATGGTCAGCGCCGCCGTCTGGACGCGGGTCGGCTCGAACGAGACCATGTAGCCGCCGGTCGTCTGCTCGACCTCGCTCGCCGTCCAGGTCGCCTGCGTCGTCTTGAAGCGCACCACGGCGTCCTTGTCGTCGAGCCCGAGCTTGTGCTCCTCGTCCGAGACCGCGAACCGGACGGCACGGCCGTCCTCGGCCCGGTAGTCGTCGCCGGCGTGCAGCGTGACCGTGCCGGACTCAGCGACCGGGCTGGTGACGACGACGCTGCCGGCGCCGAGCGCACTGAGCGCGGCGGCAAGAGCCGGCAGGAGAGCCCCTGCCGTACCGACATCGTAGTTGCCCGGCACGTCGGCGGTCCACGGGTCGCCGGCGATACCGGCCGCTGTGAGAGCGGCGCCCGTGCTGCCTGCGACGTTGTGCGTGTCAAGCGACTCATCCCACACTGCCTGCGTCACGTCATCGGCGCTGGGGAGCGCGTTGACGCTGGCCTGACTGGCGGCCGATTTGGCGGCGTCATAGCTGCCGTGCAGGGTGAACCCCGCCTTGTCCGTCAGCGAGCGCACAGCGGCGCTCCAGACGGCTGTAGCGGCGTCTGACGCGAGCGTGCCGAAGCTGGTCAGCGTGCGCGCACCGGCGGCCCAGACTGCGGTGGCTACGTCGGCCGCTGTCGGGACATCACCCTTGGCTGCTGGAACGGCGGGCAGGTTGTCCGTCTTCGCCTTGATGGCGGTCACGTCGTCCGCGTTCGACGGCGTCGGCGTGAAGGCGAACGCGCTCAGCGTGCGCACCGCCGCGCCCCAGACCGCCGTCGCGACGTCCGAGACGAGGGTGCCGAAGCTGCTCAGCGTGCGCGTGCCCGCACCCCAGACAGCAGTGGCGATGTCGCCTGTGGAGGGCGGCGCGGTGTAGCTGTCGGCCTGCAGCGGAGTCCCGACCGTGGCCGCCTTGGCGACCGTGGCATCTTTGGCCACGGTGGCGTCCTTCGCGACCGTCGCATCCTTGGCGACTGTTGAATCGAGTGCGAGCCCATGCCCGCCGGCGAGCGAGAACCCGGTCTTGTCGGTCAGGCCGCGCGTCTCGTACTCCCAGACCTCTTTGGCAGTCGCGCCGCCGGCTCCGGCGCTGGTCAGCTCGCGGGTCTCGTACTCCCACACCGCCTCGGCGTTGTCTTCGGCCGACGGCGGGCTGTCGTAGCTGTCGGCTGCCAGACGGCTGGAGACGGC
>Ga0209605_1004756_pt1 | contig 10921 bp, 11 predicted proteins | sample AD_UKC035_MetaG_FD_184408 | JGI IMG/M metagenome (GOLD analysis project Ga0209605, IMG submission 184408) | Active sludge microbial communities of municipal wastewater-treating anaerobic digesters from USA - AD_UKC035_MetaG (SPAdes) (version 2) | ecosystem: Engineered > Bioreactor > Anaerobic >...
CTACCTTAACGGAAACAGCATCATTGTTTTCCATGGGATCCCTCCAAAAGCCTTTCTAACACAGCTGGTCTAAACAGAACGGACCAAATATATCGGCGGAACGTTAATTGAAGTTATTGAAGAGACTCTGTCCACTCAGATCAGAGATCCGTCCATTCTTGTTGGCAGCACTTACTCGCTTTATGGGACACGCCACTCAAGATGAACTTCTCCGGAAATCCAGCATTATTCGCTTTGACTTATTAGCTTCATCATCACTGCACCTTGAAGTAACTACATTGCGCATATTTGTCTAAAGAGATTCTATCATTTTGCAAGCAAATGAAACAATGCGAAGAGGTTCTTTGCGGTCACTCAAAATCCCATTTGTTTGACTACTAATAGATAGAAACGATAGAGATTGTTTCCGACGAAGTCTTAGAAGTAGAAGCTTTGAAAAGTATCTAGAGACGTTCTTCTTTTTATCAACTTTGAATGTTGTTTCGACTGTCATGAAAAATGGAGTCTGACCCTATTTTCTATTTTAATCCGGCGGGATGAACCCGGGACTTCGTCTCCTCTACGCTTTTCCAGGTTTCCTCTCCGGAATATCCGATCATCTCCTTGCAGCGTCTCGAGAACAAAACTTCCCCGGTCTCGACATTCCAGTCCTAGAGACCGCCTTTGCTCGCCTCGATGGCAAAGTTCAGTCGCTCCGGCTCTCAAGCAGCGAATCAAAAGACAGTGTTCATTCAATCGCACTGGCGAGATTAGCGGCAATCGCTTCTATCAGGTTTTTCTTCTCTTTCAGGAATACTGGATTATTACTGACTGCATTTCGATGGAAGACTCCTACGCTTCCGAGTTCTTCCCCGTAGACGATCAACTTGCTCTCTATGAAGTTTCCTGTGAACCATTTAGCACCGTCTGAAAGGACCTCACTGTTAAGAACCGCGCGAAAAGCGGCCTTCTCCGGGAACTGAAGCAAAGAAGTTATCTCCTCGAGAACTGCATTTACAGCATCTTCAGCAGTCCTAGAGTCTCTCAGACGCTTAGAGAGAACATAGAGACAGTTGAGCTCTTTGACTCTTTCTCGCAGTGAGCTGCTTTCAATTATATTGATCGGATAATCTTCTTCCTTCAATTCGCACTCCTCGAATAGATATTAGTAAATAATAGAAACCCCGCCCACTGAATAAGATTCAATTAACTCACGCCGAGAAACTGAGTCCTGATTAGGAGATTAATCAAGAAGCGATTCTCAGAACTGCCTGCAAAATGACATCGACAAGTGAAAGACACACCAGCTGTAAGTTTTTATTGAAGAGCTTTGTGGTCGATTCTGGTTTCTTTACTGTGTTTGAAAAAGTTGTATGCCAGCGACTGGATAATCGTGTGTACGTGTATAATTGATTAGGGGAATCATTTTTCTTTTTGGAGGTGACTTTATGAAGAAACTGAGCATTATCCTTGCCTTGCTTCTCTTTGTATCTCTTGCTTTCGCTTCTCAGGTAAACGTGTCAACCTGGGGCTTCAATCTCGATCTTCTTGACAAGAATATCTCGGAGCCCTTCTTGAAGGAGTACGGTATACAGGTCGTTCGCGATCTGGGTAACAACTCCGTAAGACTCACAAAGCTTCTAACGCAGAAGAACAACCCGGTCATCGATGTGGCTCATTTCGCCGACTACTACGCCCAGCTTGGAAGGGTAGAGGAGCTGTTCGAACCTATAGACGTTTCCAAACTCGAGAACTATGACGAGCTGTTCGATTTCGCAAAGGACCCGATCGGTGGGAATTACGCACTCGCTTACGCGGTTTCGAGCTACGGAATTGTTTACAGGACCGACCTAATTGAAGATCCGATTACCTCCTGGAAGGACTTCTGGAGAGAGGATGTTGCGGGCTACATAAGTCTTCCCGACTTCACGATAACTCAAGGCCCCGCCTTCCTGATGCATATCAATAAGATCTTCGGAGCTCCCGAAGGAGACGAGACACTAGATACAGCCTTTGCGAAACTTAGCGAGATCAAGAAAGACGTCGTGACTTTCTACAGAACTTCGTCTGAACTGATAAACCTCTTCCAGATGGGAGAAGTCTGGATGTCGCCTGCACCGAGATTCTCATGGGGACAGTTCATGGGTACCGGATTGCCTCTGGCCTACGTTATACCTGAAGAGGGAGTTCTGGGCTTCTTCAGTACCGTGAGTGTAGTTAAGAACGCACCCAACCGCGATGCTGCGTACAAGTATATCGACTTCATACTGAGCAACAGTGTGCAGACTGCACAGGCAATCGATCTTGTTGATTCGCCTGTAAACAAGAACGTAGTCGTTCCCGAAGATAAGGCGGCATTTCTTACCGTTGGTGATGAAGCCGCTTCGCTTATCTTCTATGATATAGAGACGACAGTCAGAAACCGCGAAGTCTGGCTTGAAAAATGGAATAAATTCCTAGGACAGTAAGAGCATTATGGTACAACACAAGAAGCTTTATCTACTGCTGCTTCCCTGTGTTGTATTTCTGACCGTATTCTTCTTAGTTCCCTTGCTGGTACTTGTTTCCGGAAGTATATACGAGCCCGGCAAGGGTTTTGTGGGTCAGGGATACTACGATTTCTTCGCACAAAAACTATCCAGAGACGCCTATTTACGGAGTCTTTCCATGGGTGGTCTCGTGACGCTTATTTCAATGGTCTTTTCTTATCCTGCGGCTATGGCGATCGTGAGAATACGTTGCAAATCTTTGAAGAGCTTTGTCATGACTCTCGTTGTTCTCCCGCTCATGACAAATCCCGTTGCGAGGACATTCGCTTGGCTTGTGGTTCTGGGAAGAAACGGCCTTATTAACAACACACTATTATCACTTGGACTTATCAAACAGCCTGAGCGGCTGCTTTACACCAACGGAGCAGTCTTTGTCGGATTACTGCAGCTCTTCATGCCGTTCATGATACTATCGCTTATAAGCGCTCTAGAAAATGTTTCGGATGACTACTCGATGGCCGCCAGAAGTCTCGGAGCCTCGGGTTTGAAGAGCTTCTGGTATGTTCAGTTGCCCCTGACAATAGAGGGACTCGTAATAGGCGGGACACTTGTCTTCACCGGTGCGATAACCGCTTATGTCACCCCCGCGATTCTGGGCGGAAGCAGAATCCTCATGTTGAGCACACTCCTCTACCAGCGAGCCTCTGTGACTCTTGATTGGGAAATGGCAACAACGATCGCTATGGTAATGTTCCTGACAACACTTGGCTTGAACTATGCGTTGAAGTCTCTCGGAAAAGTCGGGAGAAGCAGGAGTAGAACATGAAGAAGAATTGGTGGCTCAGCGTAGTTTTGATACTGGTGATGCTCTTCTTGATAGGTCCTTTTCTGATAATCTTCATTTCGGCCTTTGGCAATGAGGCTTCTCTGAGATTTCCGCCAAGAGGCTTCACGCTTGACTGGTTCAAGAAGGTTCTGACGATGCCAATGTTTCTGGATAGCTTGAAATTGAGTCTCAGGCTTGGGGTTTTTTCGTCACTTATAGCCATGTTACTGGGTCTACCAGTTGCATACGTCACCTCACGCTACGATTTCAGGGGAAAGAGGTTCGTAGAGCTCTCTACAACGCTTCCGGTCATTATACCTCAGATGGTCGCCGGACTCGCTCTTCTCAGGACCTTCGTGATGTTGAATCTCTTTTCTATCGAGATGACTCTTCTGATAGGCCACACGGCTATCGTTCTACCATACGTTGTACGGAACGTTATTTCCACTCTGGTGAACTTTCCACCTTCAATAGAAGAGGCCGCCGTGAGTCTTGGAGCTTCGAGAGTGAGATCGTTTTTCATCGTTGTCCTTCCAAATATCACAACCGGACTCATCTCCGCCTTCATTTTGACTTTTATAACGTCGTTCAATAACGTGCCGATCTCTCTGTTCCTCACTGGACCGGGCGTCAACACACTTCCGATAGTGATGATGACATACATGGAGTACTATTTCAATCCAAGTATCGCAGCGCTGGCAACTATACTCATAGCAATGACCGTTGGAATCGTCGCGATTTCCCAGAAACTTCTGGGAGTCTCGCGAATGATGTAATAGAGGTGTTTCATGGCTTTTCTAGAGATGAAGAACATCGCTGTAATGTACCAAAAGGGTCAACGGATACTCGAGAACTTCAACCTGCAGGTCGAAAGGGGAACTTTTCTTTCACTTCTAGGGCCTAGCGGTTGCGGGAAAACGACCACTCTAAGGACCATAGCGGGATTCCTTGCCATTCAAGAAGGCGAACTTTTCATAAACGGAAAACTCTACAACAGAGTTCCGACTCACAGGAGAAATCTTGGAATTGTCTTTCAGAACTATGCACTCTTTCCTCACCTTAATGTCTTCGATAACGTGGCCTTTGGTCTGAAGATGAGAAAGGTGGAGCCTTCAGAACGCAAGAAGAGAGTCATGAAGGCTATCGAGATAGTTGGTCTGAACGGTTTTGAAGAGAGACTGCCTTCGAGGCTTTCCGGTGGTCAGCAACAGCGTGTTGGAATTGCAAGAGCCGTTGTCATAGAACCGGACGTTCTTCTTATGGACGAACCGCTTTCGAATCTCGACGCCAATCTTCGACTTGAAATGAGAGCCGAGATAAGGCGTATACAGAAGGAGATAGGAATAACGACGATCTATGTGACTCACGACCAGTCTGAAGCGATAGCCATGTCTGACAGAGTTGCTTTGCTAAACAGCGGAAGAATCGAACAGCTTGGGATGCCTCAGGAAATCTTCTACAATCCCGGGACTTCATTTGTCGCAAAGTTCATGGGTTTTCAAGAGATAGCCAGCGGTACGGTGAGAGAGATTACGGGTGGAAAATGCTTTGTGAATACCGGCGAGAGCAGTCTGGAAGTTAGGAGATCTTCTCAGATATCCAGGGGCTGTAAAGCCGTGGTTTTCGGCAGACAGAAGAACCTGAATCTCCTGAAAGAGCGGTCAGACAATTCACTTAAAGGCCTGGTAAAGGCAAAGATTTTCCAGGGCGATTCGGTGTTATATATTGTTGAACTCGGCGACCAGATACAGATAAATAGCGAAGTCTCGGTAGAACAGGCTCTGTGGAATGAGGGAGATACGGTCTTCATATCCATAGATCGAAACCTTTCCATTGCATTCAAGAGGGAGGAGAGATAATGGACGAACTTCAAAAGCATATAAGATGCCGTCCGGGTGACGTCGGGAGATATGTCTTCATTCCCGGCGATCAGGGAAGGGCGAAGAGAATAGCCGAAAGATTCGAAAATATGAAAGAGATCGCCTCAAATAGAGCCTATGTAGTCTATACAGGTACGCTCGATGGTGTACCCATCTCATCGTGCGCTACCGGTATCGGTGGCCCCTCGGCTTCGATTGCAATAGAAGAACTTGCCAGAGTGGGGGCCAATTGCTTCATTCGTGTCGGTTCATGCGGTGGCAGGCAGAAAAATATGTCTATAGGCAGCATCGTAATTGCTCATTCGGCTTACAGAGGCGAGGGGACTTCCATGGCTTACGCTCCCGCTCCCTTTCCGGCGGTTGCAGATCTCTGCGTGACGAACGCCCTTATTCGTGCTGCAATAGAAAGCGGTCACGAGTACTATACCGGTACAGTATTCACGAGAGACGCCTATTACGTGCAGGACAGAGAACTGAATCAGAGACTGACCGATATGGGAGTTGTCGCCTCTGAACAGGAATGCTCTATCGCTTTCATACTGGGCAGTATAAGACGATTAAGAGTCGGAGCGATTCTCAGTACAGATTCTAATATCTGGCTCGATCCACAACCTACTCTCGCTCAGAAGGAGGAACTCTTCAAGATTGGTGAGAAGAAGGCGATAGATATCGCTATAGAAGCTATGCGACTGCTCATATCCGACGGAGAAAACAGATGAGAAGACTCTTCGAAAACGCAAGAATTCTCGATGTGGCAAACCATAAGGTATTCACGGGCTGGTTTTCCATTGTCGGTGGCCTCTTCGAGTACGTCGAACACGGTCCGGTGCCACGAGAGTTAGATGGAGAAAAAGTCGATTTAAAGAGGAGTTACGTCGTCCCGGGCTTCATAGACGCTCATACGCATATAGAGAGCAGCAACGTAACACCCGAGGCCTTCTCGAAGGCGGCATTGGAGAAGGGTACGGTCGCAGTCCTTGCCGATCCTCACGAAATGGCCAACGTTTTTGGAATCGACGGTGTCAGGTTCATGATCGAAAACTCCAGAAATCAACCTCTGGAAATCTATACGGCGATTCCGAGCTGTGTGCCGGCCACGCGTATGCCGGTCGAGACTCCAAATGCCAGAATAACTGGAAAAGATGTAGAAGCGCTGTCAAGGGAAAGAGGAGTTATCGCGCTCGGAGAAGTCATGGATTACGTGGGTCTTCTTTCAGAAAACGAAGAACTTCTTGAAATAGTCAAGGCGGGAAAAAGAGCCGGTCTCCTTATGGAAGGCCACTGTCCAACGCTTAAAGGGCTAGAACTTTCACGATACTCATTCTGGATACGGTCTGATCACACCCTTACCAATCCGCTGAAGATGGAAGAGCAACTGCGAAAGGGTATGCACGTGATGCTTCAAAGAAAGTCACTGACGACTGAAACGGCGTCTTTCATTATGAAGCTCAAAGACCGCTCGAGGCTTCTTCTGGTAACCGATGATGTCCCGGCGAGGGTGTTGATCAAAGAACACCTCAACGGAATCGTCAGCAAAGCGATAGAAAACGGCTGGGAACCTCTGGAAGCAATAGCGAGTGCTACTCTGAGACCGGCAACTTACCTGGGATTAAGTCATCTGGGACTCATCGCACCCGGAAGAAAGGCCAGCTTCTTCACCTGTCGAAGTCTGGAGTCTATTGAGCCTGTTGAGGTTTTCGTTGCAGGTACAGAGCTGACAAAGCTTGAGACAGTATCGACTCTTGGGGTTGAGAGACTCAGGCAGAGTATCAAAGTCAGGAAAGTCACCCGGAACGACTTCAAGCTTCTGGATGAAGATTTCACGGGAATCATCGATACAAGAGTCGTCACAATGAACACAAGAAACTCTCTCACGGAACTCGAAACAGAGAAAGTGGTTTTCAAAGAAGGCTTCCCGAATATTGAGGGAAGCGATCTCGTTCAAGTGAAAGTTTTTGCCCGCGGTTCAGAGAATCCGGGAAAGGGCGGCGGACTGTTACGGGGGTTGGGTTTGAAACGAGGAGCCTTTGCTTCTACTTTTGCGCACGATAGCCATAATATTCTCGTAGTTGGAAAGTCGCCCAACGAGATGGCGAGTGCGGTAAACTACTTACTCGAAAACGGTGGCGGAATGGTTTTCCTGCTAAATGGGCAACCGGTCTTTCTTCCTCTGAACATTGGAGGAATAATAACTGACGCTCCCGTCGAGCGGGTCGCAGAAATTGAAGAAGAGCTTGAAAGCACACTGAAAGATGCCGGAGTGACTCACGACAACCCTCTGATATTCCTGACAGTACTGTCGCTCACCGTAAGTCCGCTTTACAAGTTTTCCGATCTCGGACTGGTAGATGTCGAGCACGGCAAAGTCATTCCGTTGACTGGAGATGGTCAACTACCCACTACTAAAGTAACGGGCTTGTCTTGTAGTTGACTAGCCTAAATGTTTCGGACACTCCGTTATCGACAAATGTATAGGCACCATGGGATGCGTTCCCAAGTCTTACGCTCTGAGAGTGGTTAAGCGGTTCTTATGGGTAGGCGCAGTGCTAATAACAAGAAACTGTCGGATAACATTAGCGATGTGAAGGTTACTCCGTATGGAGGTACATTTTATGTTAGTCAGCATTATTAACAGACACGGAAAACCACTAGTGCCGTGTAAACTACAGAAAGCACGAAAACTATTGAAGGAACAAAAAGCAAAGGTAGTAAAAAGAACACCCTTTACTATTCAATTACTGTATGGTTCTTCCGGATACATACAGACCATTTCACTGGCTGTACACGCTGGAAGTAAGACAGTAGGACTATCAGCCGCAACTGGGAACAAGGAGTATTTTCGGCAGAAGTTGAAATGAGAACAAACATTGTAGATCTGTTATCTACCAGAAGGATGCTTAGAGGTTCTAGAAGAAACAGAAAGAAGCATTATAGACAATCTAGTTTCCCTAATCGAAAAAAGCCTGAAGGTTGGGTGGCACTGTCGGTACTAAATAAGATTGATAATCAAATTAAAGCAATTAATATGGTTCACGCAATCCCGCCAATAACTAAGGTAGTAGTATAAGTGCCTCAATTTGATATACAGAAAATAAAGAACCCTGATATTCTTGGTGAGGATTACCAACAAAGTGAGCAGCTTCGATTTTATAATGTTAGGGAGTATGTTTTGTTCAGGGATGAACATACCTGTCAAGACTGTAATGGTAAGTCAAGAGATCCAATTCTAAATATGCACCACATCGAGTCATGAAAGACCGGCGGGAGCTCTCCGAATAATTTAATTACTTTTTTATGCGAAACGTGACAAAAGAAATACCATAAAGGGGAGATCGAACTTAAAGTTAAACGAAGTTCTTTCTTAAGGAACGCAGCATCGATGAACGTAATGCGATGGGCTTTCTACAACAAACTAAAAGAACTATATTCAAATGTGTCTGTAACTTTTGGATATATAACCAAAATTTTCGAATTAAACATAATCTCGAAAAACCATACCGAATAGATGCCCAACGTATCTTAGGAAACCATCGACAAAAGAAAGCGATTGTTGGTACTCCTTCAAACAAGTACGCAAACAAAACAGGCAACTGCACAGAACAAAATCTGAAAAAAGGTATTCGAAGAGAAAACAGAGCTCCTAGATATGTATACGATTACCAATTGTTCGATAAGGTTGAATATCTTGATACGGAATGTTTTGTGTTTGGGCGCAGATCGTCCGGATACTTTGATTTGCGAATTATTGACGGAGAAGTTGTTAATCGTTCTGCTAGTGTAGGTAAACTAAACTCGTAGAAAGATCATCATCACTATTATGTGAAGGGAGCGAGGCGTTATTCCTCACCGAACTAGAGCACGGTGTCTCTTGACGCTGTTTATATGATAGATACTGCATACATTAAGACCGCTCATAAACTGCTGAAAGAAAATCTCGGAGTTCGACCCGGAGAGAAGCTTTCCATTATAACCGACGCACAAATGCTCGAAACGGCAGAGATATTTCAGATTGCCAGCTCGCCACTAGATAGCAAAATGGTATTGGCCGTAATTCCGACTGCCAGACACAGAGGCCAGGAACCGCCAGAACAGATCGTGGAGCTCATGAAAAGCAGCGACGTGGCCCTTCTTCTTACGAAATTCTCAATAAGCCATACGATCGCAAGACTTCGGGCCACGGAGGCCGGTGTGAGAATGGCGAGCATGGGAAATGTAACTCCCGATATGTTCGAAGGCGCACTTTCAGCGGACTTTTGGAAAGTCGCTAGACGTGCCGAGACTATCTCCCGGTACCTTTCCGGAGGCTCAAGAGTGAGAATCAAAACTACCACCGGAACAGATCTCACTCTCAGTATCGCGGGCAGAAAGGCCCCCTTTCCCGATACTGGGTTCTATATCGAAAGAGGACAATGGGGAAATCTACCAGCCGGGGAAGCATTTATCGCGCCGCTTGAAGACTCTCTGAACGGAGTGCTCGTCGCCGATTCGACGATAGCCCCGCTGGGAATGGTGAAAGAACCCGTTATTCTACACATCGATTCTGGCAGAATAGAGCAAATCGAGGGAGGGCGCGAAGCCATTGCGTTGCGCAGTTTCTTTGACGAAGTTGGAGACCCAAATGCCCTCGTAATCGCCGAACTCGGCATAGGAACCAACGACCGTGCCAGATTGACCGGAAAGATTATTGAGGATGAGAAGAAACTCGGTACACTTCATCTGGGTTTTGGCATGAATATAGACTTTGGTGGTAAAAACGAAAGCAAGACCCACAACGATTTCCTGGTTTTAAATCCTACACTCGAAATAGATGGAAAAACACTTCTAGAGAGTGGAGTCTTTCAAATAGATATTGAATAACTGATGGGCCGAGCTGCGCTAAGGCGAATCCTTTTCTGGCGGTGGTATATTCTTCCCACATCTATTTAGAAGCTATTTTGGCGCTTTCTATACACTCTCTGAAGAATCAGATAGTAAAGCCCGCAGACTACCGTTACTACATAGACTGAAATCACGACTAACCAGAGTCTAGGATTTTCCAGAAGTATCTCCCGTTTTGTGAAGACACATTCTCAACTTTGACAGCAAGGAATCTGAAGATAGCCTAGCAAGCTGGAGAATGAAAAGAGAAACAAACGTACCACCACAGTGATCAACAATGAAATATCTTTGAGTAGATCCCGTGGTCTTGTTTTGAGTTCTTTGAAAGCACCATGAGCATTGCCCGTTATTTAAGTCCTTAAAGGATCCTGTGTCAAGGATTTGAAGAAAATACTTGACACGAAAGGCTTTGAGATTCGCTTATTTCGATCAATGGATGGGATACTCTCTCTTTAATTCATCTGTTATCCAAATTGATGTACTGAGAAAGAGACCGAAGGGCACTGGCCAAAATGGATTGTCTGGGAAGATATGGTCATATCTCTACCGAGATTACGAAATCTCCGCGTCTCATCTTCAGCTCGCTAGACCTGCTTGTTGATTCATAGTTATGATTTCACGGAACTTCAGGCCAATAACACACTCACAATCTTCACAAGCTCTATAACCCATTCTGGGCTATGACTAATGCATTCCACTTAACTACACGGGGTCGAGTTGGCGGATAATGATGTCTCTGCGAATTTAGAAGACGTTTCTTCAGATCACTTCGAGTCTGTGGCTCCTTCACACGTGTATTCGTTGTTGGTCCAGATTCACATTGGTTGCGAAGACGGTTCTATAAGAGTTTCTTTTTTGAGGTGGTTTTA
>Ga0209605_1004761_pt1 | contig 10912 bp, 5 predicted proteins | sample AD_UKC035_MetaG_FD_184408 | JGI IMG/M metagenome (GOLD analysis project Ga0209605, IMG submission 184408) | Active sludge microbial communities of municipal wastewater-treating anaerobic digesters from USA - AD_UKC035_MetaG (SPAdes) (version 2) | ecosystem: Engineered > Bioreactor > Anaerobic >...
GCTGGCGTGTGCGCGCCCATTCCGGTGTATCCACTGGCGAATGGAGTGAAACCTGGCACTTCACGAAGAAGTGGGAAATCGTACCTAGCCTGTTAACCCCCACCAACTTGTATCCGATGGGCAACTACCCGCTCTACAGTTGGTCGCCGGTTCCAGGGGCGGCTTATTACATGATTGAAATTGATAAGGACCCCAGTTTCCAACCGGCATTCGAAACCGGCACAACAGCCAACACCTTCTACACCCCCAAAAAATATGAGGTCCCCTTTCATTATTGGTGGCGAGTAACCCCTTACGATGCTAACAATTTCCCTGGCGATACCAGCGAAGTATTTGAATTTGACGCTTCCTTAGATTCGCTTGCGCCTTCATTGGCCTACCCATTGTATTACTATCCACCCAATATCTTCCGCAGCTACGATGGCAGCCGTGTGCCTGTGACCACCAGCCCTTACGAAGATCGCAGCGTGGCCTTCCCGGTCTTTATCTGGCACCGCTTGCTCAACCCTGCCCCTGTTGGCGGCACCTTTGCAAGCGCCTACCGCATCGAAGTGGACGATTCGGCTTACTGGGATTCTTCGTGGCAAATTGATACCGAAAATACCAGCGCCACGCCCCTGCCCGGTGAACTCAACTTCCCCCAGTCCGGCACCTATTACTGGCGCGTCTGCCCGCTGGATTCGATAGGTGGCAATTGTATTCAAACAGAAGCTGGTAAAGACTGGTGGAGCCAGGTTTGGATCACCCGCATCGATAGCTCCCTGGCCCTGCCCGCCGCCTCCGGCTCGGCCCCGACCCTGCTGCGCCCCATGCAAGGGCAAGAAAGCGTTGAGGCCACCCCCCTTCTGGAGTGGTACCCCTACCAGGGCGCCTCCGAATACCGCGTTCAGATCAGCCGCGCGGCCGATTTCAGCACGACCGAGATGGACGAGGTCACCTCCATCCCCGCCCTCTCGCCCCGCACCAGCCTGGCACAACGCTTCTTGGGCCGCACCGATTACGGTACCTTCTACTGGCGCGTCTGCGCCTCCTCCGCCGGATCTTGCACCAGCGCCTGGAGCGCCGCCTGGCGCTTCCAGATTACTTCGCAGAGCGAATGGGCCTACGACCGCACACCTGGCAGCCTTGAGAACCGGTTGCTCATTGCCAGCGACCCCGACGACGTAACTTCTAATAACTATGAGCTGACGGATCTTTACGCTTCCCAGGCCAGAGATGCCTGGTATATCGGCTTCAATGCCGTACCCGAAGCCACCAATATGACCTATGTCATCTACATCGACACCGACTTTAAGGATGGCTCTGGCGCGGCAAGCCTACCGTATGATCCAAACCCCCAGTACGACCGCAGCCACTACCAGGTCAGCACCATCCCCGCCCACCGCCCCGAATACGCCATCTTCATTGACCAGAAAGACGGCCTGTTCTCGGCCGACAACACTTGGGTCTTCAAATGGAACGGCAGCGCCTGGTTGCCTGGGCAGCGCCTTTCAGGCCTTTTGCTTGGCATATTACACTACGACAGCGGTTATGTTGAATTGCAGTTGGCCAACGGCGCTATCGGCATGGACGAAACCACCGGCAGCTTTGTGATGAGCGTCTTCAGCGTCGATCCCACCACTGGAACACTTTACGATTCGGTCCCCTCCGACCCCAATGTCCCCGGTTCTGGCGAGCTGAGCCGTTTTGCCGGCACTTCTGACCACGTCAACCTGATCTCGCCGCCCAACACCGTGAGCGGCGATCCCAGCGTCATCCCCTCCATCCTGCCCTTCTCTTGGGATAACGGCACCGGTAACATCAGCAGCACAGTCGAGTTTCCAGGGAATCCCAGCGCTGGCTTCATATTTCAGGTTGCATTGGACGAGAAGTATGACCCGATAGAATTAGAAATCCCCGGGACATCTAACTTGGGGCACTTCTCTCCTCCGCATGTAACAGCCCTGAACGATATCGAATCCACCGATAATGTTTATTATTGGCAGGTCAAGCCGCGCTACCTCAGCGGCTCTGGAATCCCGATCATATTCGGCGCCTACACCGGCGGCTGGAGTTTCGAACGCGAGGGTTTCGCCCCTCAAAACCTGCAGATCTCGGTCTCCTTTGCCACCCCCACCTTCTCCTGGGATATCATGGAGGGCGCCCGGCTCTATACCTTGCAGGTTTCTAAAGACAGCAATTTTGGCAGCACCGTCATCAATGTAACAACCCCCATGACCTCCTATACGCCGCGCGATACGCTGCTAAACGGCCTGTATTACTGGCGCGTGCGCGCTACGCGTTATGGCAGCACCGATAACGACTGGTCGCCAACCCAGTCGCTCAACCTCAACTTGCCCGCCCCCAGCGGCCTGACCACCGAATGGCAGAATGTGAACTACGCCCCCAGCATGTGCTGGGACCCCATCCTGATAGCAGACGAGGGCTACCCGGTCCTTTCGGCCTGGAAGTACAAGATCCAGGTCAGCAAAGACCCCTTGTTCAGCACCATTTACGATACCAAAGAAACCGAACAAGCTTGCTGGACGCCCACCAAGGGCTATGATGACAGCACGTACTACTGGCGGGTTGCCATGATCGACGGCAACAGCCGCTACGGGGCCTACTCTGCCGCCGCCACCTTCACCAAGCAGTATCCCGTCACCACCCTCATCAGTCCCCTCCGGTCAGGTGCTACCATCCCCACCTTTGTCTGGACTGCCGTTGACGGGGCGGCCCGCTATAAAATCCAGATCGCCACCAACCCCAATTTCGATAAGCCCATCACGGCTGAAGTGCCCAACATCCACTACACCCCCATCAAAGCTTACACTGAGCTTGTATACTACTGGCGGGTTGCGATCCGGGATGTCGATGGGGTGTACGGCCCCTACACCGATGCCATCCTCGTCGGGCATGCCATCTTCTTGCCCATCATTTCACGCAATCCCTAAAGCTTAAACCAAAAGAAGGCGTCGCTTAGTCGACGCCTTCTTTTGGTTTAAGCTATCCCAGGTATTCGCGCAAACGCCGGCGGATGGCGGGGTGCCGCAGGCGGCTCAAAGCCTGCGCCTCGATCTGGCGCACGCGCTCGCGCGTCACGCCCATCTTGCGCCCCACCTCTTCCAGGGTATAGGCCTGCCCATCCAACAACCCATAACGCAGTTGCAAGATGCGCACCTCGCGCGGCGGCAGCCCGTTCAACACCACGTCCAGGTGCTCGCGCAGCAGGTTGTAGGTAGCGGTTTCATCGGGTGCGGGTACTTCTTCATCCTGGATGAAGTCGCCCAAAACCGAGTCTTCCTCATCGTCTGTGGGCGTCTCCAGCGAGAGAGGCCGCCGCGCCACCTGGATCATGTTCTCCACCTTCGAAGGCGTCACTTCCAGGGCCTCAGCCAGCTCGTCTACGCTGGGGTCGCGCCCCAGGCGCTGGGTAAGCTGGTGCTGAACGCGCAGCAGCTTGTTGATCTGGTCGCCCATGTGCACCGGCACGCGGATCGTGCGCCCCTGGTCGGCAATGGCGCGCGTCACCGCCTGGCGGATCCACCAGGTGGCATAGGTGCTGAACTTATGCCCGCGGCGGTAATCGAACTTCTTCGCCGCCCGGATCAGGCCGATATTGCCCTCCTGGATCAGGTCCAAGAAAGGCACACCGCGTCCCATGTACTTCTTTGCCACGCTAATCACCAGGCGTGAGTTGGCCGTGATCAAATGCTCACGCGCCTGCCACCCATCCTCGATCGACATCTGCAGTTCTGAGCGCCGGCGGGGGTTGACATTGCCCTTCGCCAGCTCTTCGCGTGCTAACCGGCCGCGCTCAATACGCTGTGCCAGGGCCACTTCTTCTTCAGCCGTCAACAGCGGAACGCGCCCAACTTCCTTCAGGTATAAGCCAATCGTGTCGTCGGTGTCGATATTTGCCAGGTAGTTATCATCAACAATGACGCTGTGCCGCAGGTCTTCTTCCACATCCTCTTCAGCCGCCGCCAATTCATCTTCGGGCGGGCCGCTGACCGGCGCATCATCCACATACGCCACCCCCGCGCTGATCAGCGCCGCAAAAGCCTCTTCCAACTGGTCCACATCCGATTCTGCCTCGGGGAAGAAGCTCAGGATATCATCGATTGTAACGTACGACTTCTGCCGTCCCAATTCAATCAAACGTGCCAGTGCCGGGTGCTCTTCCTCTCGTTCACTTAAGACATTAATCAATTCATCACTAATCATTTTTTCTCCCAGAACATTTCACATCTCATTCAGAATACATCGGTTTTTGATGAAAATCAATACCCAATTTTTATTGCAATGAAAATGGCATGTTCATTTGAATTAGCCTCCCGGGGTTGCAGAAGGCGTTGCATCAGGCTGAGGGCCCGTTGTGGCGCTATCTGCCGCCGGGGTATCGGTGGGGGCCGGTGTTGCCGTCGGCAAAAACGGCGGGGTATCGATGATCCCCAGCACATAATCCAGGTCCACCTTGGCCACGATCACCGGAGCCCCTTGGTCCAATTGTACATAATAGCCTGTGCCGATGGCGGTCACATCACCCACGCGCAAAACCTGCTGGCGACCATCCTCCATCGCCAACTGGATGGTGTAAGCCGGGGCATCCAGGCCCACGTCAGCCAACGAGAGGTCTGTACCCAGGGTGCGCTCCACCATCATCGACAAGAGTTGGCCCACCAGGCCGGCGATGCGCTCGCTGTCCACCGTCTCAGCCGGCACATCCGGCATGCTCCATGCGCCAGTGGCCGCATCACGTTGAACCACCACCGTTTGACCACCGGCAGCCCGGCTGAAGGTCATACCGCTTACCGATAGATCATTCATGTCAAACAGGGTGACCACTGGAGCAAACGTAGGGGCCGCCTCCGCCTCTGGCGCTTGATCTGTCTGGTAACGCTGCCAGAGCACATACCCTAAGATCAAGGCCACCGCAATTCCCAACACAATCCAGGTCGAACGGCGGATCATTTTAGCCTCGTTTCCGCCGCGACAGCCAGGCGATCACACCACCTACGATGACCAGGCCTGGGAGCAGGATGACAGAAACCAAGAAAAGCAGGCCCACCACATAATTCTGAGGCGTCACCAGCACACGCTGGGTGGTTTCCTTGGCCGTCAGGCTGATCAAATCTTCTTGACCCGCCGCCCAGTCGAGCGAATTCACGATCATATCCTGGTTGCCATAGGCACTCAGGTAATAGTCGCTGGCAAACTCTGCATCGCCAAAGACCACCACCTTAGAACCCGTGCCAAAGTTCTCCGCCGCCACCGCCATCGAGATCGGCCCCATCACGTCGACACCCTGGTCGGGGTTGATCGTGCCTTCCAACGCGCTGGCCGTATCACTCTCAGCCCAAGATTGGTCTGAGGTCGTGATCAATTGCACCTGGGTAACCCCGCTCACCTGGGCAGCAGCGGTTACACTGCGCGCCGTGGGGAAGACGGTTACCATGCGGTTCATCTTCTGCGTGATGGCGTGGTCGCCATATTCAGCCGCATAAGCCACATAGGCCTGCTGAGAGCTCAAATCCACCACCACGTCATCCGCCAGGCCCAGCCCCCAGGCGGCAGTCAGGTAAGCCGCCAGTGGGTCCGCCGCGCCGGCACCAGCTTCTGTCAACAGTGTCGGTTCCAGCATCACCACCAACGAGCCGCCGCCGTTCACAAAAGCTTCCAACATCCCCACTTCGGCATCCGTCAAAGGCTTCAACGGGCCGCCAATCACGATCACATTGGCATCCGCAGGGATCTGGTTGGTCGCCAACAGATTCAAGGATTGGACGGTGTAATTCTTCGAGACCAACTTCTCTTTCAACCCGGCAAAAGACTGGTCGCCCGTATCATCGGGGCTGAACTCGCCATGCCCGGTCAAGAAGTAGATCACCCGGCCGGTTGGGTTCATCAGGCGCACCAGGGCGCCCGTCAGCTCCTGCTCCGAGAGCGTTTCCACAAGCTCTTTATGCTCGCCCAGGTAAAGCGCCACCGTGCCATCGCGCGTCACTTGCGCGTCTTGGGCTGCCACCGGGTTTTCGAGTGGGTCAATGAACTCGTAGCGGAACTTATCATCACTGGCTGCCGCGTAGCGGTCCAGCAGTTGTTGAGCCGTCTCAGAATCCGCTTCGGGTGTAAAAAACGCCCTGGCGGTCACGGTTTCTGGCAGGCTGGTCAAAACGTCCAGGGTCTCGGCCGCCAGGGTATTCTGCTTATCTTCCGTCAGATCCCATTCTTTGGTGTTGTTATAGAAGAACACGTTCGCCACCACCAAAATGCCGAGGAAGGCCAGGGTCAAGATCAGGGCATTGCTGCCATACCTGGCCTGGCGGCCGGTTACGGCTGAACGGATCTTGTTCGGATCAAGCACCGCGAACAAAGCCAGGCCTACCACCACCAGACCCGTTACGATCTGCTGCGCCAGGTCCCACTCACGGCGCACAATATACAAACCAATTGCCACCAATGCTGCCGCCAGGGCTAACCACAATCCCCAGGGAGCAAAACGACGCCATTCGGGTTTCATTAGCGCCACCTCCGAGTTTCAACAAACATCGTTCCAAGGAACAGGGCCAACGCCGTCACGCTCAAGTAATAAACAATGTTGGTCACACCGATCAAGCCTTGGTAGAAATCGACATAATGGTCCACAAAGTTGAGGTAGGTCAAGATCTTATCCCCCAGCCCACCTGTTGCCGAGCCGGTGGTACTGACCGCCTGCACAAACCAGATGATCATCATAATGCCCAGGTTTACGGCAAAAGCCACCAACTGGTTGCTGAACAAGGCCGAGACCGCCACACCAATCGCCAACATGGCGCCCACCATCAAGACCAGGCCCAGGTAGCCAGAAAGCAGCAAGCCCTGGTCAATGCCCGGCTCCACCATCGCATTCAGGGCAATCGGGAAGACCCAGGTAACGGCCAACAAGGTCAGCACAAACATGAAACAGCCCAGCCACTTGCCCACCACCAGCTCCCAATCCTTCACCGGAGCGGTCAGCAAGAGTTCCATCGTCCCCATGCGCTGTTCTTGAGCCAGTGCGCCCATCGTGATCGCCGGCAAGAAGAACAGGAACAGGGTCACCATCGGGCTGATCACAATTTGCACCGTGGGCGCATACGATTGGTATGCCGCATACGTGATCGCGGTCAGCATATTACTAAAGAAGATCCAGCCAAGTACAACCAGGAACAGAAACGCCACGGCGTAAGCTACCGGGCTGATAAAGAACTGTTTGTACTCGCGACTGGCAATCGTCCAAATATTGCGCATACGATATCCTTCCTTTGTCAATCTTCGTTCTCTTCTGGAGATTGGCCTTCGCCCGATACGAACTCGTCGGCGTCTTCAACCGCGCTGAGCAGCTCGCCATCGTCGGCATCTTCTGCCACGCTGGGCGGCTCGGGCTCTTCGCGCGTCAACTGCATGAAGATATCTTCCAGGCTCAAGCCCACCGGGCGCAGCTCCAGCAGGTCAATGCCCGCGCTCACCACGGTACGGGCTACATCAGCGCGCAAATCGCGCCCCGGCTGGACCTCCAGCTCTACCGATCCATCCCGTTGATCAGCCACAGATAAAACTCCCGGCACAGCGTTCAAAAGAGCCCCCAGCCCATCCGTATCACCCTGAACGCGCAGCGCAATGCGCTGCGCCCCTGCCAGGCGCGCCTGCAGCCGTTCGGGGCTGTCTTCAGCCACGATATGGCCCTTGTTGATGATAAGCACACGGTCACAGAGCTGCTGCGCCTCAGACAAAATATGGGTCGACAGCAGCACGGTGCGCTCGCGCCCAATATCGCGGATCAGGCTGCGCACCTCAATGATCTGGGCCGGGTCAAGGCCAATCGTGGGCTCATCCAAGATCAACACCTCTGGCTGGTGCAGCAGCGCCTGGGCCAGGCCAACCCGTTGGCGCATACCCTTTGAAAGATTACCGATATACCCGCCTGCCCGGTTCTCAAGGTGTACGATCTCAAGCACGTCGTCCACCCTGTCTTCGGCATTCGACAGGTGCCGCAGATCAGCCATGAACTTCAAGTAATCAAACACCGTCATATCAGTATATAAAGGTACCGTTTCTGGCAGGTAACCAACCCGCCGGCGCACCTCGATCGATTGGTCCACCACGTCAAAGCCTGCCACCTTTGCCACCCCGGCCGTAGGCGGCATATAACCGGTCAGGATGCGCATGGTGGTGGTCTTACCAGCGCCGTTTGGCCCAAGGAAACCCAATACTTCGCCGCTGCGAGCATCAAAGGTGATGTGATCCACCGCACGCCGGGCGCCGTAATCCTTGGTTAATCCTTCAACTTCGATCATATTCTCTCCTATCTCCAGACGAACAAAAAGCACAGCGCTCATTCAGAGGCGGTGCTCGTCAGGTTTGCCACTCATTTGTAGTGAGGTCAACTTGATTCACGAGCGACAGGTGTTCAATCCGTGTATTGAATCCATAAGAATATACATTAAAAAAAGAGGCCGAGTCAAGTAGTTTTGATGGTTCTAATTGAATGCTAATTTTGATCAATCCTCAGCCGATGCGAATTGACTTTTCATCCAGCCTTGTGTACAATTATTTACCGATTGGTCGTATTGTACCAACTGTCCCTTTACATATACATATACATCCTATCACCATCCCGTGGAGGAAACATGAATTTACTAGGGCTCGCCAAACATGGCCTGACTGCCTTCGAGCAGATCGCCATTACCGGTGTGGTCGTAACTGCTATTGTCAGTCTAGTATATGCCTGGTTGTTGCGTGATACTGTATTAAAGAAAGACAAGGGCACGGCCAAGATGCAAGAAGTATGGAATGCCATCCGCATCGGCGCCGACAGTTACCTGCAAACACAACTGCGCCGTATCTTGCCACTCATCCTTGTCCTGACCATTGTTCTGTTCCTTTCAGTTTACATTGTCCCCCCCACCCTCGAAGCCCGAGAGTGGCACTGCATCTTCTTGCAAGGTGCAGATGCCTTTAATGAAGATGCCCTGGCTTCATGCGCCGCAAGCGTCACGGCTGGTACCCCCGCCTATCAGCAAACCCTGCTCATCATCGGTGCAGCCCGCATGGTTGCCTTTATCATGGGAGCAATCTTCTCGCTGATCGTCGGCCAGTTGGGCATGCGCATGGCAATTCAAGCCAACGTCCGTGCCGCATCTGCTGCCCGCCGCGGGTTTAACGAATCCCTTTCCATTGCTTACTATGCCGGCACCATCACCGGCATGCTCACTGATGGCCTGGGCTTGTTTGGCGGCACCGTGATCTTCATGGTTTTTGGCCGGGCTGCCCCCGATGCCCTGCTGGGCTTCGGCTTTGGCGGCACCCTGCTGGCTTTGTTCATGCGCGTGGGCGGCGGCATCTTCACCAAGGCTGCAGATATTGGCGCAGACCTGGTCGGCAAAGTCGAGCAAGATATCCCTGAAGATGACCCTCGTAACGCCGCGGTGGTGGCTGATCTGGTGGGCGACAACGTCGGCGACTGCGCCGGTATGGCCGCCGACATCTTCGAAAGCTACGAGGTCACCATCGTTTCCGGCCTGATCCTCGGTCTGGCCCTGGTAGCCATTACTGGTGACCTGAAATGGATCGTCTATCCTCTGATCATTCGCGCCATCGGCGTGATCAGCTCGATCTTGGGTACCTTCACGGTGCCTATTTGGGAAAAATTCCCCATCAAGTTCTTGCGCGCCCACGATGCCGAAGAGGCCATGTTCCGCTCTTACGAGGTCTCCAGCGTCAACACGATCCTTTGGGCTTTCGTGTTAGCGCTGCTCTATGCTGACGATTGGAGACTCGCCATGCTGACCACGATCGGTGTTGGCCTGGCAGTCGCCTTCAACCCTCTGACATCGTATTTCACCGCCACCAAGCGCCCTCCGGTCAAAGAGATCGTCGAAGCCACCCGGGGCGGGCCAGCCACGGCCATTCTCTCAGGCTTATCGGTAGGTATGGAATCCAGCGTTTGGGCCCTGATCGCCATCGTCGTCAGTTTTGTTGCCGCCCTGCTCCTCTACCAATCTGCTGGAACCGTGTATGTGCTGTATGCCGTAGCCATGGTTGGCATCGGTATGCTCAGCCACACGGGCAATAATGTCGCCATGGACTCTTACGGGCCGATCTCGGATAATGCCAACGGCATCGGCGAGATGTCTTGGCACGATATGGACGATGAAGAGACTCGCAAGGCCCGCCAGATCATGGCCGACCTGGATGCGGTTGGCAACACCACCAAGGCCATCACCAAAGGTGTGGCGATTGCCTCGGCGGTGATTGCAGCCGTCAGCCTGTTCGCTTCTTATATTACCGATGTTGGCCGCGTCCAGGCTGGCCTGGGCATGGAAATCATGGAATCTATTCGCGTTTCCGATACACGCGTCTTCATTGGTTTGTTATTGGGCGGGGCGCTGCCCTGGCTGTTCAGCTCGCTCTCCATCCGGGCCGTCACCCGCGCCGCCGGCCTGATCGTCGAGGAAGTTCGCCGCCAGTTCCGCATCCCCGGTTTGATAGAAGGTAAAGTCCAGCCCGACTATGCCCGCGTGGTTGGTATCTCTACCAACGCCGCCCAAAAAGAATTGATCCCTCTGGCAACCATATCTGTGCTCTTGCCCATTGCAGTGGGCTTGATCCTCCAGGTTGAGGCGCTGGGCGGTTTTTTGGCTGGCATCATCCTCAGCGGTCAACTGCTGGCAGTCTTTATGTCAAATGCGGGCGGCGCCTGGGATAATGCCAAGAAAGCCATCGAAGACGAGGGACGCGACCTGGTGGCCAATACGGGCAAAGGTTCAGAACGTCACAAGGCCGGTGTGGTCGGCGACACGGTCGGCGACCCACTAAAAGACACCGCCGGGCCTGCATTGAACCCCATGATCAAGGTGGTCAACATGGTCAGCTTGATCACCGCCCCGGTGATCGAGCTGACCATGTTGAC
>Ga0209605_1004766_pt1 | contig 10908 bp, 8 predicted proteins | sample AD_UKC035_MetaG_FD_184408 | JGI IMG/M metagenome (GOLD analysis project Ga0209605, IMG submission 184408) | Active sludge microbial communities of municipal wastewater-treating anaerobic digesters from USA - AD_UKC035_MetaG (SPAdes) (version 2) | ecosystem: Engineered > Bioreactor > Anaerobic >...
GGGCACAGCCTCCTCATAACCGTAGATTGCGGAGTCACTTCCTTTGACGAAATCAAGTTCGCAAAGGAGATCGGATTCAACGTTGTTGTTACGGACCATCACGAAGTGAAAGATCTCCTCCCGCCTGCCGACGCAGTTGTCAACCCAAAGAGGCCCGACGACGATTATCCTTTCAAAGGATTGGCCGGGGTTGGTGTGGCCTTCAAGTTGCTTGTCGCTTTGAACGAAACCCTTCACTGTCCTATAGATCCCGAGGAGTACCTGGATATTGTGGCGCTCGGTACGATTGCGGATATAGTACCTCTAAGAGATGAGAATCGCTACATTGTTAAAGAAGGAACGGCAAAGATTCAGAGCAGTCCGCTACTCGGATTAAAAGCGCTTCTTTCTTACCTGAGAATTCCTTCGGAAAACCTTACTGCACAGGACATTGCATTCAAGATTGCCCCAAAACTCAACGCTGCGGGAAGAATGGATTCAGCAATTGTGGCACTTGAACTATTGATTAGCGAAGATATGGATTCGGCAATGAACACTGCTAGCCGTCTATTGAAGCACAATCAGAACAGACAGACTATCGAGGCGAAAATCTTTGAACAAACGGAAAGGGATCTTGAGAATACTGCGAGTTTCAAAGACGATTTCGCGCTGGTTATAGATGGCGACAACTGGCATCTGGGAGTGCTTGGGATTGTCGCGTCAAGACTCGTGTCGATTCACAACAAGCCGGTGTTCTTGATAGCTACAAACGGCTCCGATGGAAAGGGTTCCGCAAGAAGCCCTGCCGGTGTAAGCATAATAAGCCTGCTTAACGAGGTCTCGGGTCTGTTGAGGGAGTTCGGCGGGCATGAGATGGCGGCCGGTTTCAGTATTGACAAAGAAAAAATATCGGAATTCAGGTCTGCAATTAACGATGCTTACATAAAGCTATACGGTTTGAAGCAGCCGGTTTTCAAGATTGACGTTGACGATGTTCTTACTCTTGATTCTATTACCCCCTCGATACTCGATAAGCTTGAATTGTTGAGACCTTTTGGGCATTCCAATCCCGAGCCGAAATTCTTGATCAAAGGCTTGAACATTGAAAAGGCAAAGATGTTTGGTAGCGGAAGCGACCATGTGAAACTCATACTGCGCTCTGGAGACCGAAAGACTCTTGCAATAGGTTACAACATGGGCACCATGTTCGATGATTTCAAGTATGTCAAGCCAAACCTTCTCAAGGTAGACGCCATTGCCTCTATAAAGAATGATAATCTTTATGGACTGCAGAGTGTAAAACTTTCCTTGTCTGACGCGAGGTTGTACATTGATCCCGTATTCGAAGAGGAAGTTAGAGACAAGAACTTTGTCTTTGAGTTCATAAGAGACTGGAAGAACCAACAGCCGGGCTTGCAGATTAAGTCGGACGTCTCGGCGTTAACAGCTGAACTGGAGAAGAAGGTGTCACATAAGTGTCCGGAATTCATGGACGTAAGTGCGAAGAATCCCTGGGGAATCTTCGGTAACATAAGGCTGAAGAATCCGTTCCTTGCGCTCAAGATTCTGAAGAATTATCAGAAGGGCAAGAGAACTTTCATTGTTTCTGCCATCAATGGCACACTTGCCCACACATATTATTCTTTGCAGCATTATCTGGATTCGATAAAGCCAATCTTTGCCAATTCACTTTACAGAGGCAAACTGGACGAGCCAGTTGTCTTCGTTACATTACCCTTCTTCGTTGAAAGATTCAACGAAATTTCGGATTCAGCCGGCGAGATAATCTTTGACGAACCGTCTTATATTCTTTCCGGCATATTTAAGGATCATCCAGACCTTGAAGGTTTCTTCAATAACATCGATAAAGTTCTCGGCATTTCCGGTTTTTCTGGAAGCATTTTCTGTGATGACCTCAAAGAGTTCTTCCTGGACAAGAGAATCTCGCACGTGTATAAACCAAGTCCAATAAAGAGAGTTGGCATTATAGACAACCGCGGCTCGAGAAAGAAAGTGGAGCAGGTGATGTCAATAGTAGGCCACGGGGAAAATGTGGCAGTAATTGTTGACTCTCCTCACAAGACGGTTTCTCTTGCAAAATCTATGGGTTCAAGGTTGTCTCACGCTCTGCAAAACGGTGAACTGATTTTCTACAACTATCTTCTCAAGGATTTCCAGAGATCGGTTATCTACTCTCTTGTCGAAAGACAGAAGATTCGGGTCCTTATAACGACTCCTTCAAGTGATGGTCTCGGGGTTACACTGGGCAATTCAAATATTGTCTTTTACAGTGCTCCGAGAAACTTCCTGGAAGTAATCGATGCCGTTGCTACAAGGCCCGGTGAAGATTCCGAACTTTTCTTGAATCTCTCCTTCAACAAGGCGGACCTCGTTTCAAACACAAGCGAAATGGACCGTTTGTTTCCCACTGTTGAGGAGTTGGAAGCCGTTTATCAGGACTTGAAAGAGGTACTCCCTGCGTCGGAGAGAGACATAAAGAAGGCTCTGAGCTTTGAAGACGGTATCTCTAAGGTCTTCCTCTCAATGCTTGAGGAAATGGAGTTGTTGAGTGCGGACAACGGTGTCTGGTACAGTAACTCGGAAGCAGCCCTCGACACGACACAGGTGAAGAAGACCCTGAGATACAGAGAAGGTGTGGCAGAGAAGAGAATGACGAGATGGTTCGCTACAAAGTTATCTACTATGACTACAAGGGGGCTATTAAGGAGTCTAACCAATGCCGAAGAGGTGCTGAAGGTTGGTTGATACCCGTAAGCTGGATGCTCTGATAGTAGTCTCCCAAAAAGATATAATCAAAGTTCTATCATTACTGAGGAATCATGGTTTCCAGACAAAGGTTTTCCCCACACCACCCGGTCTATTCCCCGGATGTTCGCTTTCCATCGCAGTTTCTTCAAATGTTGTCGATTCAGTTCTGGTGCTTCTCAAGCAACATAACGTAGAAGTTATGTATTCCGCTTTGTGCGATGAGAATCCCGTGAAGTCATTCTATGATTAGACTGGGGATTGATTTCGGAACATCCAGAATAGGACTGGCATTACAGGTTGAGAACATCGAAATTCCTCTATTCGCAATAGATCACACCGGCTACAAAAAAAATCTTCTGAGGATTATTGAGGAGAAGGGAATTGAGGAGATTGTAATCGGCCTCCCCATATCAATGTCCGGTAGATTCAGTGAGTCCACTCTGAAGGCCGTTTCATTTGCAGAGAAAGTCAAGAGTATCTTCCCTGGACGAGTATTCCTGGTCGATGAGACCCTTACAACCGAAACTGCCAGGCGTCTTTCGAGTGAGGCCGGACAAGACTTCTCTAAAGCGAGGGATGTTTTCAGTGCTATCCAGATCCTGCGGAACTATTCGTCCGGAATGTCGAAAAAATGGGAGGTAAAAGAAGAAAGAGGCGTTTGCAGAGACCTACCCAGGCTGGCTTCAGAAAGTAGAGTGTTGTTTTATAGGCCGCGATCTGCAATGATTGAAGGTCTTGATTGTCTTGAAACTGAGCCGGGTGTCCTTGTCGAGGATCCTCAAGTCTTCCTTTCTTTCGTAAGAAGAGGGATGAAACCCGTCAATATTGTTGACGATATTGACTTTTCATCTTACGATATAATAGTAATCGCTTGTGGAGAAGAGCTCGATGGGATGGTCGATCTGAACTCGGAAGGTCCGCAGGTTATTGAGTGCTCGTGGCTCAACGGATAGAGCGCTGGACTCCGGATCCAGAGATTGTGGGTTCAAATCCCACCGAGCACGCCATATAGGCAACGCGGGAGGTCTTGTATGAAAAAAGGCGATTTAGGAATCGATTTGGGTACCGCTTCTCTCTTGGTCTTCCAGAAGGGCAAGGGCATCGTCATAGACGAACCGTCTGTTATAGCTGTTGAAGCCAAGACCGGAAAAATTATAGCGATAGGATCCGATGCTAAGGAAATGATCGGGAAGACGCCAAAGGATATCAAGGCGGTAAGGCCAATTCGAGACGGAGTGATCGCCGATTATCAGATAATAGAACAGGCCCTGAAAGATCTTGTTAAGAGGACCCGTACGAAGTTCTCTTTCTCGAGGCCGGCCGTTGTTGTCGGGGTTCCGGCGAAGGTAACTAGTGTTGAGAGAAGAGCCGTTATTGAAGCCACCACCGCCGCAGGTGCAAGTAAGGTTTACCTCGTTCTTGAACCCATCGCTGCTGCCATCGGAGCCGGTCTTCACATTTTTGATTCGGTAGGAAACATGGTTGTCGATATTGGAGGGGGGACCTCCGATATCGCGGTGATCAGCCTTGGCGGGATAGTTGTTTCGCGCTCCCTAAGAACTGCTGGAGATGCTATGGACGATGCAATAATCAAATTCGTAAAACGCAAGTACAAGTTTCTCATAGGCAGCTCAACCGCAGAGGACGTAAAAACCAAAATAGGAAAGGCCTTTCCAACGCTGGAGAGTTTTGAACTAGAAGTACGTGGAAGAGACGCACTGAATGGCCTTCCCGGGAACATAAGAATCACTTCCGATGATGTTCACGAAGCCATTTCTCAGATTCTTCAGGAGATCGTATTGAATCTGCGCCAGATTTTGGAAGATACGCCTCCTGAGATCGCTGCGGACATAATGGATACCGGTGTGGTTCTTACAGGTGGTGGTTCCCTAATTAGGGGACTTCCAGACTTGATTATTCAAGAGACTGGAATAAAGACAGTTGTTGCAGAGGATCCGAGAACCTGTGTCGTAAAAGGTATAGGTGAGTTGCTCGATTGTGACAAGCGCCTTCATAGAGTCGCGATCAATCACAGTAAGTAGTCAGGGTTCTATTCTGTCTTTTTTTCGAACATGCTTAAAAGATACGAAATCGCCAGTCCAGAAACCAATCCGATAATAATCTGAAGAACATTTGAATTGCTTCCGGGTCTCGTAAATAAATCAGGAAGTGAACCTATCATTAGACCTAGGAGAAAAGCGAATGTCTGACTCCGGAATCTCTTCATCAGAAATTTCATTAATCTGCTCACGAATACAATTCCAAGGATAACTCCAACTCCTATGAACACTATGATTATGAAATCGAAGTGTCTTAATGCAGCTATAGCCCTAGTGTATTCACCCATAATCAACAAAATGAAGGCACCGCTGAGACCTGGCAGAACCATCGCAGCTGCACCGAAGAATCCAGCAAAAACATCATACAAAAGGCTCGCTGTATTGTGATTTAGAACAGCTTCTTTTCCCGGCCCTGAAGCAAGAATGGAAACAAGATAGACGAGCAAACCCCCTATTACAAGGAAAGAAAATGAGCTGGAATCGAATTTCTCGATTCTCTTGAATACAACGGGAGTTCCTCCTATGACAAGTCCCGAAAAGATGCCGTACATCAAAGAAGGAACTCTCGAAAGAGAAACATCTATTAGGGTTGAAAAGCCGAGGATTCCTATAACAATCCCCGCAACAATTTCGATGAGGAAAACGACATCTTCTTTGCGAATCTTAAAAGCGGACACTGAGGAAATCGAGCCCACGAAACGTTCATATAAGCCTCCAAGGAGTGCAATAGTGCCTCCGCTCACTCCTGGAATAAGATTGGCAAGACCCATGAGGACACCTATAAAGACTACATAGAGCATCAAGCACCTCCATACCTTAATTTCTCCAATTATATATCCTTGAAACGGTATCGTACTTATTGGTGTTGATTATCGGCAATAATTGTCGGCATTATGTTATAATCCAGATAATAATTACCGGGTTTGGAGGGAATGGAATGACTCTTTTAGAAGCTAAGAACTTGCACGTAGTATTGGCGGAAGATGACGTAAAGATATTGAAAGGGTTGAGTCTCACAATAGGAAACGGGGAGCTACACGTTATTATGGGACCCAATGGTAGCGGTAAATCAACGCTTGCGAATGTGCTGATGGGGAACCCCAAATACAGAGTTACTGGTGGTACTGTGAAATTCATGAATAAGAATATATCTAGATTAACCGTAGATGAAAGAGCTCGAATGGGAATGTTCATGACCTTTCAGCATCCTCAGGAAATTCCAGGGATCAGACTCAGGAGCTTTCTTATGTCAGTCTCTCAAAGTACGGGCAGCAGGGTGCCATTGCTGAAAATGAGCAAGGAAATCGACGAACTATCTCTTGAACTTGGTCTAGAAAGTGAATTAATAGACAGATATTTGAACGTAGGTTTTTCCGGAGGAGAAAAGAAAAAAGCCGAGATAGTTCAGATGAACTTCATGAAGCCAAGGTTTTCGATTCTTGACGAAATAGATTCCGGGTTGGATGTTGACGCTATGAAAAGCATAGCGTTGTCAATAAACAGGTTCAGAAATCCAGAAAACTCAGTTTTACTAATCACACACTATCAGAGACTTCTTGAGTATGTTGAACCCGACCGTGTCCACATCTTGATCGATGGATTGATAGCAATGAGTGGAGGAAAAGAACTTGTCAGAGAAGTCGAAGAGAATGGATATGAAGCGATCTTTGACTCACTCAAGGGGGTCTGATCATGCGAGAAAAGGTCTTCCTAGACAGTTCAAGGTTTGATTTTCTTTCAAATACAAAGTACCGTTTTATGAGCGAAAGGGGATTCGGAGAGAGCCAAGTAATCGATATATCGAAAAGGAAGAATGAGCCCGAATGGATGCTTAAGAAGCGGCTTCAGTCTTTCAAGGCTTTCAGTCTCTCGAGCAAACCAGGATTCGGAGTAAGCACTGAGAGTCTTGATCTGAGCAGAATAATCTCCTATCTCGGTCCGGATTCCGACAAGCATAGATCCTGGGACGATGTTCCACAAGAAATTAGGGAGACCTTTGAGAAGCTTGGCATTCCCGAGGCGGAGAGAGAATCTCTTGCTGGAGTCGGTGCTCAGTTTGACTCGGAAATTGTGTATCAGAACATAAGGAAGGAGCTCGAAGAGCTTGGTATTGTCTTCCTCGACATGGAGACGGCTGTCAAAAAGTATCCTGAACTGGTAAGGAGATTTTTCATGAAGGCTGTTCCTCCGACAGATCACAGATTTGCGGCACTGCATGGAGCTGTCTGGAGTGGCGGTTCATTCGTTTATGTACCCAAAGGAGTCAAAGTCCCACTTCCTCTTCAGGCATATTTTAGAATGAACGTGGAAAGCAGTGGCCAGTTTGAGCACACGTTGATCATTGCAGATGAAGGTTCCGATCTCCAGTTCATAGAAGGCTGTTCAGCTCCGAGATTCAACGATCTCAATCTTCATGTTGGCATGGTAGAAATCTTTGTTCTAAAGGATGCTAAGGTCAGGTACTCTACGATTCAGAACTGGTCCAAGAACACGTACAACTTGAATACCAAGAGGGCAATTGTCGAAGAAGGCGGAACGATGGAATGGATATCTGGTTCACTGGGAAGCATGAAGACCATGCTCTATCCATCATCTGTTCTAAGAGGCAGGGGTGCCAGAGCTGAGCATCTTGGAATTACCTATGCCGGTCCCGGTCAGCATATGGATACAGGATCGAAGGTGATTCACCTGGCTCCAGACACAAGTTCACTGGTTGATGCCAGAAGCATCAGCGTGGGTGGAGGCTGGGCCTTTTATCGAGGTTTTTTGGACATTTCTCGAAGTGCAATGAACTCAAGGTCGTCGGTTAAGTGTACTGCTCTAATGATCGATAATGAATCAAGGGCCGATACTGTTCCAATAATCCAAGTGATGAATAATGCTGCAGAAGTCGGTCATGAGGCCAGAATTGGAAGATTAGGAGAAGAAGAGATTTTCTACCTTATGAGTCGTGGCTTAAGTGAATCGGAAGCCAAAGCGATCATAGTAAGAGGTTTCATGGAACCTGTTTCACATCAGCTACCTGTTGAATATGCAGTTGAGCTGAACAGACTGATAGACACGGAAATGGAAAGCAGCATAGGATGAGGTGGAAACAATGGAAATGACTACGGAATTGGTTCACAAAAACTTCGAAATGGTTAAACCAACAAGAAGAGAGGAACTGTCAATTAAGGACTACGACAACCGAGATTTTCTGATTTCGGCTGAGGCATCTTCGCCTGCGATGTTGGCTTTCATGAGTAACAGGTATTCAGAGTATAGAACGCTGGCCTTCCCCTCATGGAAAAGATTGAAGCTTACCGGGATGAAATTGCCGGAAATCTCTCCAAGGCGTAGTTTGTCTTACTCAGATCCTTTTGTCAGACCGCTTATTTCGATGAAGAGCGACGAGGTAGAGCTTCTCGATAAACTGGATTTTGAAGGTCTTGACAGAAAGATCCTTCTGCTAGGAGATATCTTCTTCAGCGAAGGATCAATGATTTCTATACCTCCGAACAAATCAGCGGAAAAGTCTTACTCAGTTGCATTTAACCGTGATTCAAGGATTTCGAGCAATATGTTTGTCTTAGGAGAAAATTCGAGTCTTAAAGTAGTAATCGATAGCGGACGTTTTGGAAACTGGCTGCTTCAGAACAACAGGTTCTTGATAAAGGAAGGCTCATCTTTAGAGCTTTTAGTCCTAAATAGAGTGACTGAAAGGGGACATGTTTTCATCAATAACCTGTATCTTCTTGAGAAAAACGCTAAGCTTAGGGTATTTGAGGTGAATTGTGGCAACGCGTCAACTGCGGCTTTTCACTTGGCTCTTTTAGAAGGAGAGAGGGCTCTTGCATCTTTTATGCCTCTTTTTGTGGCGAGAGGTGATACTGTTCTTGATATGCAATATGTTGTTAGACACAGAGCAAATTGGTCAGAGGGAAGAATTTCAGGGTCGGGTGTACTACTTGACAACAGCAGGAGTGTTTTCAGAGGGACAATAGACATTAAGAGAGGAGCAAAAGGAGTTAAGGGAAGCGAATACAGCAACATCTTAATGCTATCCGAGTCTGCAAGGGCTGATACAATACCTTCACTTCTTGTGGGAGAGAATCAAGTCGACGCTTTTCATGCAGCAACTGTGGGATCCATTGACGCGCAGAAGCTCTTCTATCTTATGTCGAGAGGACTTACAAGGGACCAGTCTATGAGCATCATCGTTCAAGGTAAGTTTGAGCCGACTTTAAGAGAAATCGATGAGATCTTCCCAGACCACTCGGGGGTGGTAAGAGATGAGTTTGAAAGAGACATCCGATATTAGCATCAAGGAAGTCAGAAGGGATTTCCCTGTCTTTCGACACTATCCGTCACTAGCCTATTTGGATAGCGCGGCGACCGCTCAAAAGCCGCAAAGTGTAATTGATGCGGTCAAGGGGTTTTACGAGCGTGAAAATGCAAATGTGCACAGAGCTGTCTACCCACTTGCGGAGAAATCGACAGCTCTTTATGAATCAAGTCGAAGCGAAGTTGCCAGGTTCATCGGAGCAGAAAGAGACGAATTAATATTCACAAAGGGCTCCACAGAGAGTCTGAACATCATTGCAAATGCACTGGCTACTTCCGGTCGGTACAAAACTTTTGTAGTCCCAACGTTCGAGCATCACAGTAACTTCCTTCCGTGGCAGTATCACAGCCTGAAGAATGAAATTAAGTTCGTGGCTTTGCCCATCATGGGGGCGGAGTTGACTATGACAGAGGTTGAAGAGAACCTAACTGGGGTAGAGGCGCCGTTTGTCTTTTCTATTGGGGGACTGATTAATGCCACAGGCTACAGAACTCCTTTTGAAGATTTGACTGAGCTTGTCCACTCTTTTGGCGGTTTGATAGTAATCGACGGAGCTCAACTGGTTCCGCATGAGATCTTTGATTTCAAGAAGGTCAACTCGGACTTTCTGGTCTTCTCCGGTCACAAAATGCTTGCAGAAACTGGAATTGGCTGTCTTGTTGGTAGGGCAGAACTCCTGGATGATCTCACACCATTTGTATTCGGAGGCGGTATGGTAGATCGGGTAAGTATTGAGACTTCGAGCTACGCAAAGGAGAGAACTTCCAGACTGGAAGGCGGAACACAGAACATTTCCGGTGCCGTTTCACTTGCATCGGCCTGCAGATACCTGAACAAGATCGGTATGTCCGCGATACATAAGCACGTTTCATATCTTACAGAAACCGCTAGAGAGATGCTAAAACAGATCTCTAATGTTACTGTTTACAGTCCGCCAGATAGTCATGCGATCTTGCTCTTTTCTCACAAGAATATACACTCTCACGATCTGGCCGAATTCCTTGGAAGAACTCAGGAAGTTGCGATCAGGAGCGGTCATCACTGTGCCCAACTTCAGATGGAGGCTCTTGGCATTACTTCTGCTTGTCGAGCATCATTCTACTTTTACAATACGGTTGAAGATGTGGAAAGACTTATCGAAGGGATTAGTAAGGCAGAGAGGTGGTTCTTATGAACTTCGAGCAATTATATTCCGACTTCATAATGTATCACTTCAAGAACAATAGCCACCGAGGACGGATAGAGGATTGCACTTACACAGTCGAAGGTTCGAACACTTCTTGTGGAGATTCGATCACTCTTTATCTGATTATTGGAAGAGGAGTTGTAGATACTATTGGATTTGAGGGTGAAGGCTGTGCGATAAGTCAGGCGTCAGCTGCAGTCATGACAGAGATTCTTGAAGGTAAGTCACTTGATGAAGCAGCTGCGACAATTGTGAATTTTGAGAAAATGATACGTGGTGAGGATTATGATGGGTCAAAAATAGGTGATGCCGCTTTTTTTGAGGGGTTGAAGGAACATCCTATGAGAGCGAAGTGCGTAATCCTTCCCTGGAAAACAGCTGCAAAGGTTTTGGTTTCCAAACAACAAAAAAAGACCGGTGCATAACACCGGTAATACTTTGCGCTGAAGTAACCCTACGAAAGGATTATACACCTTTTCAGTCAGGATTATCAACTTTTTTGTTCTTTTCTTTCAAATATTCGTCCAGCTTCTCCTGCTCGTTGCTAAAAAAGTATTCTTTTGGGTTTTCAACCATTTTTGTGACTTCGC
>Ga0209605_1004776_pt1 | contig 10895 bp, 8 predicted proteins | sample AD_UKC035_MetaG_FD_184408 | JGI IMG/M metagenome (GOLD analysis project Ga0209605, IMG submission 184408) | Active sludge microbial communities of municipal wastewater-treating anaerobic digesters from USA - AD_UKC035_MetaG (SPAdes) (version 2) | ecosystem: Engineered > Bioreactor > Anaerobic >...
CGGAGTGCCAGCCTGAATGATGTCGGGAAAGCGCTTGCGATCTTCGCGGGCAAAACGATGGGTTGCGCCTTCGGCGGGAGTCGCTTCGAGATTGTAGAGGTGACCGGTTTCGACCTGGTATTGAACGATCTTTTCGCGCATGAAATCAAGAATCCGCTGCGCCAGTTCGACGCCCTGAGGATTGGAAATGTCATAGGCGTTCTCGGAGAAGTTGCGGATACATTCATTCATACCATTGATACCGATGGTCGAGAAATGGTTGCGAAGAGTGCCGAGATAGCGGCGGGTATAAGGGAACAGACCACTGTCAATTCTGGCCTGAATAACCTTGCGTTTGACTTCGAGGCTCTTCTTCGAGAGTTCCATCAGGTGCTCGAGTCGAGTGGTGAGTGCTTCATAGTTGCCCTTGAACATGTAACCGAGGCGGGCTAGATTGAGGGTAACCACACCGATCGAACCGGTCTGCTCAGCCGATCCAAACAGGCCGTTACCGCGCTTGAGCAGTTCGCGCAGGTCGAGCTGCAGGCGGCAGCACATCGAGCGCACCATGTTGGGCTCGAGATCAGAATTGATAAAATTCTGAAAATACGGCAAACCGTATTTGGCGGTCATTTCGAACAGCGGCTGGCAGTTCGGGTGGTTCCAGTCGAAGTCTTTGGTGATGTTGTAGGTCGGAATCGGGAAAGTGAAAGCGCGGCCGCGATTATCGCCAACGCTCATTACATCGATAAACGCGCGGTTGATCAGATCCATTTCGGCCTGCAGGTCGCCGTAGGTGAAATCGACATGTTTGCCGCCGACGAGCGGATGCTGGGTTTTGAGGTCTTCCGGGCAGTTCCAGTCGAGGGTTAGGTTGGTGAAAGGAGTCTGGGTACCCCAGCGTGAAGGAACGTTGAGATTGTAGACAAATTCCTGAATTCCCTGAAAAACCTGATCGTAGCTGATACCATCGAGTCTTACATAAGGAGCCAGGTAAGTGTCGAAAGAAGAGAATGCCTGTGCACCAGCCCACTCATTCTGCAGAGTACCGAGGAAGTTCACCATCTGACCGAGTGCACTCGAGAAGTGCTTGGGCGGGCCAGCTTCGACTTTGCCCGGTACGCCGTTGAAGCCTTCCTGTAACAGGGTTCGCAGAGACCATCCGGCGCAGTAACCTGAAAGCATGTCGAGATCGTGAATATGCAGGTCGCCTTCGCGGTGAGCATCACCGATTTCAGGGTTGTAGACATGTGAAAGCCAGTAGTTTGCAGTTACCTTGCCGGCCACGTTGAGAATGAGACCACCGAGCGAGTAGCCCTGGTTGGCATTGGCGTTGACACGCCAGTCCTGATGACCGAGGTATTCGTTGATCGAACTGATACTGTCGACCAGCGAGCGACGGCCTTCGCGCATCTGCTTGTGCTGTTCGCGATATACGATATAAGAGCGATTGGTCGTAAAATAATTGTTGGCGATCAGCACGTGTTCAACAACGTCCTGGACTTCTTCGACGTTCGGGGTACCTGACTGGTGACGATGTGCCAGAATATTGATTACCTGGCTCGCCATCCGCATCGAGTCAACCATACCGAACTCGCCGGTTGCCCTGCCGGCTCTCTCGATAGCTGACCGGATTTTTTCCGGGTTGAATGGTACTATGTTGCCCTGACGATTTTCGATGAACTGCAATTCGCGACCCTGCTTCATGACTGCTCCCTGCTTATTGATGATAAAAACGCACGTCAAATTCTGTACACGACAGAATGTATGGAATAAAAATCTCTGGAAATCTGAGAATGCGACTACGAGCGATTAAAGTCTGTTACTTTTTAAATTTTTTCGTTAGCAAACTTTAACTCTCTCTTGTTTTGTGGTGGGTTAGATTACACCACATTTTAGACTGCAAAGTCAAAGCTTTTTTAGAAAAATTTTTGAGTCAATCATAGCGCGCACTTCAGCCTCAATGGCCACGTTGAGCCTGTTTTATCCGCTGTCACAATATACCCCGGGCGGGTGACTTGCATCACCCCAAAGGTTAAAGCAACGTGCACAAAACACACCTCACATTCAGTGTATGAAATTAATAAAAACCGCTCCGGCAGAAGATGCCAGAGCGGCTACAAGTAACTATTACAGGGGATCAGAAGGCGCCGGGTTCGATAAAACCGGCTTCGTTTCCGGTTTCGGTCACCTTGAGCGAACCGAATTGAATACCTTTGATCTTGCCGGTATCGCCCTTGTAATTCGAGCGCAACCGGAAGTTGTTGTTGAGAAAGTCCATCTCTTCGAGACGGGCAACTGCCAGCATATTCTGGTCTGCATCGAGCAGAGCGACCATCAGACCTTTTTCATTGCCGGCGATGAAGTTGCGGATCATGCCGGTATCTTTCGGCCAGTTTTTCATGAGTTCTGGCATGAGCGGACCAGAGGTAACGACGAGTGTACCCTCCCAGCCGGAAAGTTTTTCAGCATGCAGAGTGCCTTCGAGTTCGACTTTGGTTCCGGTCATGAAGTAACAGCGATCGGTGTATACCTGGCGAAAAGGAATTTCGAACACTCTGGCATCGGCAAAGTATCTGCGGCTGACGAGTTCACGCAGTTCTTTGCGATCCATCTGGCTGGTCGAAGAAGCCTTTTTGGAAACCGGCAGCCGAACGATCTTATCAGCCGGCAGATGTCTGACCAGGTGTTCGAGTTCTGTGCCACGCTGCATCAGTATGACCTTGTCCGGTTGCACGATGTCGAGTTTGGCTTTCTTGATGGCGCGGCCGCCATCGCCCTGAACCCAGCCAGTGGTGTCGATAATCAGAGCGTCGGCTTCTTTTTCTGCCTTGCGCAACATTTCAACCAGGCCGGTCAGGGCCGGAACGAAGTGCAGACCTGGCGAATGGGCGCCCAGCAGATACATGTGAGTCGGTTCGAGTTCGGTCAGGAATATTGCCGGTTTGGCCAGCAGAAGCATACCAAAGGTGCCGGGGCAGCCGATGTCTGACTGACCGGTATCACAGTCGAGAATCGCGGTCTTGCCGACTTTGGCCAGCAGGCGATTAGCGAGATAGGTGCTGAAAAAGGTTTTGCCGGTATCGACTTCGCCAAGCACGAGAATCTTGTAGAGGTTTCCCGGTTTCTTTTCGGCAGCGATGCTGGCGGCAAGTTCGTCCCATTCGGCGGGAATCGAGCTGGTTTCCATCTTTGTCAGGGCTTCTTCAGGAGCCTCGATCGTTACAACCGCGTCTTCGATGCCCAGCAGAGGTATTTTCTTGCCCACCGGAACCTTGATCTGTTCGCCTGACCTGACTGGAGCACCAATGATTTCGATGGCTCCAGAGTCCACCTTTACAGCGGCAGAACCATTCAACAGATAGAATTCACTTTTTTTGATATTCAGCTGCATTATTTCTGCCCCTTGTCGAAGACCAGTGACGGCCACATCTCATTGAGAACGTCGTCATTGATTACGGTAACCTTTTCCATTTCGCGATAGCCGAGGTCGAGCTCATCTTCGCTGGTTACAGATTTGACACCCTTGAGTACAATGCCGTCGCCATCTTTACTGTCGATGGTGCCGCAGTAGCAGTCTTCGCGGTTTCTGATAAAAACGCGCTGACCGACCTGCACTTCCTGCGGCTTAACATTTTTGGCAACGCCAAAAATACACATGTTCACTATACCAGGATAGAGCGGAACATCTTCATACATCTTGACGAGCTGTGAAACCAGCTCTTTAACCAGCATCGGGTCTTTTTCTTCTTCGACGATCTTTTTAAGATACTTTATCAGGGCAGGAAAATCAGTTTCTTTGAATGACATCAACTCTTCCTTACTTTTTCAGATATTCGAGGCCGAGCTTGTCAGCACGAGCCTTCCGGGTATCATCGAGACTTCCGGTCCTGGCTGCGGCATCGAGAGACTGCATTTCGCTCAGCACTTCGGTTACTCGTGTCAGTACGTTCATAAACGGAACCTTGTCAGTTTTGACCGTGCATTCAGCTGCCTTTGGATGACCACCGCCACTGATCTTATCTTTGTAATCAGCATAACGTGCCTGCATCGAATCCTGCAGTTCGCCGCAGATCTTGCCGGAATGGACACGGTCACCTGATCCGCGCACCGAAACGTGCGTGTAATCGTGACTGACCGAGCTGACCATGATGATCTGAGCAAGTTTGTCGCCAGCTTTCTGCCTGAGGTCGAACAGCTTGATCGAGCCGATCATTGGCAGCAGCGGCACTTTTGGGCCGACAAACAGATAGATGGCGGTATCGCCAAGCTGCAGCGCGCGAGTCGATGAATTGAGCATGCTGCTGGCGCTTTCCCAGTCCTGCAGAAAGTAATTGAAAATCTTTTCGAGCAGACCTTTCTGCGGCTGTGGCAGCAGGTTCACGAATTCATCGAGGCTCTTTATCTTCGTCAGCTGTTCGGCTTTATCGGCAATTGCGCCAAGAGCGGTCGCGATACATTCGGCGTGATTCACGTTCTTAAGACACTCTTCGCGATCGTGATAGAAATACGAGAAACCGCCACCACCGGTGGCATGCACGAATTCCGTTACGCGCGAAAGCAGCGAAGTGAAGTCACGCTGTTCAGCGTCGAACTGAGTAGGGCGCTCTTTGACCAGCGTCAGCAGATTTTTGAACTTCTGAGCGTATTCGACGAAGAACGGCTTGGCAAAGTCAGAAAGCATGCCAATTACCGGTTCGATCGCCCAGTCGCCCTTGAGACCCATCAGACAGAGAAAATCATCGAAAGTGTCGCGGGTACCACTCAGCGTCGCGATACCATGGGCAAGAATTGAAGTCGAGCACCAGGTATAGGCCGGAACACTCGGATTGAAATAAACACATTTGCCTGGCAGAGCCGGGGCCGGGTGATGATCGATAATGTAAACCGGCAGCTTGTCGGCATATTTGTCATAAGGTGCCAGAGTGCCCTTGTCGAGCAGGAAAATGGCTTTGGCGCCGGGGCATTCTTTCATTGCCTGTTCAAGTTGCTCAGGCTGCAGCATAAAACCTTCCGGCAGCTTATAGGTGACTTTCCAGCCCTTTTTCTCGAGGGTGCGCTTGAAAATCAGGCCGCTGGTAATTCCGTCCGGGTCGTCATGGCTGAAAACCAGAGCCGTAGACGGCTCACTCATTACCTGCAGAATCTTCTGCAGACCGGTGCTGCCTTCTTTGAGGCGATTCCACTGAGCCTGATAGCCCTCGACGTTGTTGAACTGCTGTTGCAAAATGACCGCTTCTTGCATAATACATCCTTTCGGTTATTTCTTTACCCAAGCAGTATAGTTGGGCTTAAAGTCTCAGGTCAACAACTAAAAAGACTTATTTGGCAGATCATGAAATCGTGTGGAATGGGCAAATGACTGCTGCTGCCAGAAGTGGCGGATCAGCGCTAATCAATTTTAAAGCGATAATCCTGCGGGTTTTTGCCGCCGACGAAAAGGCGAATGTTGCCATGGCGGTCAGTTCGATAAATCTTGGTGCCGAGCCTTTCGTAGTTGCTGAGAGTCCGTGATGACGGGTGACGAAAGGCGTTGCTGGCCCCAACCATGATGATCCCGATTTCGGGTGAAACCATCTGCAGGAACCTGAAATAATCACTGGTATCAGCCCCATGGTGTGGCACCTTGAGAACCTGGCTTTTGATGGGCTCACCATATTTCATGATTTCGCGCTCGGCATCTTCTTCGATGTCACCGGCAAGAAACAGCTGAACGCGCCCATAGCGAAGCAGCAAAACTATTGACAGATTGTTGACATCAGAGTATTCCTTGCCGGAAAGCGGCTTTTCAGGATGCAACACCTGCACGAAAAGTTCATTGCCCCATTCCAGCACATCACCAGCCTTGGTGGTGATTCTTTTGATATGCTGCTTGCTGCAGATGGCTTCGAAATCCTTGAAAGCCTCGGTTTCGAATTTTCCCGGCGGTTCGTAGACGACATCGACGTCATAAAGTCTGAGAACCGGCAACAAACCGCCAAGATGATCGTTGTGCCAGTGAGTAATCACCACGCCATCGAGGCGCCCGACCCCTATGCTGCGCAGATAATTGTGTACCAGCTCGCGACCTTCACGACGCGCATCGGTCACCGGAACGTTGGCGCCGCCATCGATCAGATAGTTTTTTCCCATCGGAGTTCGAACCAGAATGGCGTCTCCCTGCCCGACATTGATAAACTCAACGCGCAGCTCAGGGTTGATATTGATCGAGACCAGGCCGCCATGGTCAGGGCTGACCAGAAGAGCCCAGACGAATACAACCAGTATCAGCAGGGCGGCAAAGACGAAATTGGTCTTTTTCGACTGAAACGACTTCTGTTCGTAACCAAATTTAGTCATGCCCTATTTTACCTCTACCCTGTCGATGAACTTCTTGATCGTCTTTTCTGTGAGGCCGGGAACTTCCTTGAGGTCTTCGAGAGAGAAGAAGCCGCCGTTGTTATTGCGAAACTCGACGATCTTCTCTGCCAGTCGCTTGCCGACTCCTGGCAGAGTTTTAATCTCATCGATACTGGCGAAATTGAGGTTGAGCTTGTCGCCCCAGGCCGCCTGGCCTGAATGACCGCCAACAACGGTGGCGTATTTTTCAAGTTCGCGCAGGCGCCTTTTGGTCAGGCCCTGAACTCCCAGCAGCTCATTCATTTCCTTCACCTGGCCTCGCTTCTGCACAAATTCATGAATACGCCTGGCCAGAGTAGGTGTCATACCTGGCAATGCCTTGATGCTGTTAACGTCGGTGCGGTTGAGATTGAGTTTGCCGGCATTTTCCTCTTCATCATAGTAGTCGCCTTTAACCAGCACTGTCTGATCGGTCAATACCGCAATATCCTGAATCTGTACAGCCAGTTGCCGGTTCTTTCCTCGAACGACACTGACTTTGCTGATCAGCAGAAAAATGCCGAGACCGAGCAGCAACAGTAGTGCTGCGAATGCTATTTTTTCGAGTCTGGTCAGAACCATATCAGTTATCCTTAACGAATACCCGGGTTTTCAGGCTGCCCCTGAACTGGTCAACCTGCACCGCCCCATTTTCTGAAGTCAGATAGACCGGAAACTGCAGTTGCTTGAATCTTGGTGTATAACTACGACTGCGTGAGCTTATCGCACCTGCCAGATGATAGTTTTCCATCAGCCAGGCCGACGGAAAGCGAAAGCTGACAGCTACTCCTTCCGGGTGGGATCTCTTGACATAATTTTCGAAAGCCTCGTAGGGATACGGCAGATCGGCGACGAAAACGAAGTCTGCCTTGAAGTCGATATCACCATCGAGCGGATGTGCATTGCCGGCGATGTAGGCAAAATTCTGCTGAGCCCGACTGATTTTAAGAATCAGGCCGTCGTAATACTGCTGAAATTTTTTATCTGTCTGGGCCGGGTACATCACTTCGATCGTGGTTCCGGCTTCTGTCAGCTTATCGCCGGCTTTGACATGTGTAACAGGAATCTGGTAGCGATGGACATCTTCAATAAGACGATTATATGATTCATAAGCAAGTTCCCAGAAATAACCTGGCGGAATACCTGCATTCTGACCAGCTTTTAACCGCCGTTCCATTTTCAGATCGCCAAAGGCGAACAGCCTGACATATTGTTCAAAGTCGACCCGGACTCCGTCGGTTGCCAGAGGAAAAGGCACGTAAAGACGATTGACCCGATAGGTCGAGAACACAGAACTCAGGCCTGAAATGCGCTCAGGCAGTGCTGAACTGAGAATCACCGCGTCGATTTCCCTTATCTGTTTACCGGAAAGTGCCGGCTGAATGACGCGTTCGCCGCGATCCATACCGCCGAGAGTATCGTTGAGCGCAGCATCGATAAGAACTACGCGCCCATCACCCTCTATCATCAGCGATGAGCCATAGCCGACATCCAGCATGGTCAGGCGCAGATCGGGCTGGCGTTCGATACCACTCAGAACAGCAACCGAGCCTGCCACCGTAACGATGACGACAAAAACGGCGAACAACGTCAGCGAATTGCGATACTCGGGCTCGTCCCAGACTTCACTGACGGCGCCGTAGATGGCAAACAGCCAGGTTTTGAGCTCCTGCCGGAAGTAGAAGGCATGCAGAATCAGATAGTAGATTACCAGCTCGCCGAACCCTGGCTGGGAAATCCGCGGAAACGGAATCAACGCGGCAAAGAAAGAGGCCATGCCGAGAAAGAATTTTACCGCCAGCCAGTTGGCGGCATTGAGCACCAGTGCCAGATAAATGCCGACGCCTGGAATAAAGGCTCCGATCAGGCCGGCAATAAGACCGATCTGCACGATCACACCGATCAACGGAATGGCGATAAGGTTGGCAATTGGCGCTGCCAGCGACATCTGACCAAAGTAAAAGGCTGAGAGCGGCAACATCATTGCAACAAGAATGGCGATCTGTGCTGCCAAAAAGCCCTGCAACCAGCCAGGCAGCATTTCGAAGGCAAAACTCTGAAAGGTCGAGCGATCTGAGAGCCTGGTCGAGACATAACAGACAGCTACTACGTAGGCAAAGGTCGCCGGGAAAAAGTAAGGGTGCAGCACCAGACCTTTTTTGATGATTACGGCGAGAAAGAATGCGAGCGTGGCAAAAAAGGCAAAGGCAAGACCAGGACCACGTAACATGCGCCTCAACATGACCGTCGAGGGGTCAGAGAAAATTGCCAGGGCGTAAATTGCCATGAACGAGAGAACAAAGCTTGGCTCGGTCAGCTGCAGCGGGCTCATCAGAAGAATATAGTCGGCCGCCACGCACAGCGAGAATATCACTGACATCTTGAAACCAAAATCTTTGAGATAAGCCATGGAAAGGATAAAAAGACTGTTCATCAGGGCTGCGCGCACCGCCGAACTGGGCCAGCCGACGATCATGGCGAAAGTGAAAAGCGAAAACACGATGAGCGGTGCAAAAATTCGCAGTGGTATGCGGAACATCGCAAAAATTCCGTAAAGCAATCCGGCAATAATTGTTACATGCAGACCTGAAACCGCCAGAACATGCGAAACCCCGGTCATTCTGAATTCCTGCGAAACCTTTGCCGGCAGACCACCTTTGAGGCCAAGCAGAACTCCGCCCAGAAAGCTTGATTCAGGATACGGCATGGTCTGCTTGATGACCTTGAGCACCTCATTTTTCACATAAAGCGAGAATCGGTACCAGATGGCACCTGAGTCCTGTTGATCGACGACTTTCAAGACCGCACGGCGTGGTGTTATTCTGACAGTTCTGAAAATACCGCGATTGCGCAGATGTTGCCGGTAGTCCATAGAGCCCGGGTTGCGCTGCTCAGCCGCCTCGCTCAGTTGCCCTTCGATTTCAACAGTCTGGTTGAACGTCACTTCACGAAAAGCTTCGTTGTCTTCAAAAACCTGCGCCAGAAGAAGACCTCCGCTGACGGTCAATGCTTCGGAGCTGTGTTCGACGTTTTCAAAGGTTCCGCCGCTCTTTTTCGGACCCGTATCATTCTGCACCAGAACGCGCCGACGTTCGACCTTGCGCATGGTTTCAGGCTGAATGAGGACCTCGAGATAATCTCCGCGCAATTTAGGCTCTTCGATGATCCGGCCGCGAATGCGCCAGTTCGTGGCCTCATCATGTTTGTCGCAGATCGCCTTGAAATGAGCAGGATCATCATCGCGAAGCTCAGAGACATACCTGTATGCGCCAAACATTGTCATAGTAAGCATGAAAAAAATCATGCTGAGAACAGGGATGCCTTCTTCGTCTTCTCTGACTGCCTTTATGAATGCCGGACTGAAAACATTGCCATACTTGAAAAACATTGGAATCATGGCACAGAGGAAAAAAACACCAACCAGTATCAGAAGAAGTCCGCTGGCTGTTATGCCTGATAGCACGGCAAGCCCCATACCGCCAATGAAAGCAAGAGAGAGAAGGATGAATGTCAACAAGGTCAGTCGAGTCCCTTCTCTATCTTGATGTGTGGGTAGTAATCAAGATTAGACAAGATGTTGTCTCTGATTCGGTAATCTGATTTGACAACAAGTATCAGTGCACCTGTCATCAGTGTCACTACCAGAAGAACGATCAGAAAACGGGTAGCTTCATTGGATTCCTGCACGAGATAATGTCCTGTCTATTCCATTGCGGACCAGGCGTTAGTCTTCTGAACCCAGTCGCTGAACAGAGAAAAGAATTTATCAAAATCGAAACTGGTGATCTGTCTGAAACAGGTCTCCGATTCCATGTCTTCAAGGGCTCCCATTAGAGTCGAATATTTGGTAAAAAAGCTGTCGCAATAAATACTCAATAACAGCCTGACCATATAGAACGCCTGATAAAGAGCGAGTTGACGACGGGCAGGGTCTGGAATCAGGTGGATGTCTTTCGACAGAATGCCGGGTTTGATAAGCTGCCCGCTCTTCTGGGCATCCTGAAGCTTGCCCCAGCCGGCCTGAAGCCATTCTCTGCTGTCTGGTCGAATCTTGTAAGCTGCCTGCAGAGCAAAACCCTCACGTAGCCATGATGGTGTCCGCCACTGTCTTAATGCCAGTTCGCGTTCGCTGACCCGGACATTGAAAAACAGATGGCCGAGTTCGCGGGTGGCAACTTCACCGATACCGGCGTCGAGCTTATCAACCAGCAGAAAGATTGCATTGCTCTGATAAACGATGCGGATTCCCTCACCGACCTTTACCGGCGAACCTGTCGCCTGCTCCATCTCGGTTTCATTCTTCATGATGAAAAAGCTTCCAGGCGGGTCATCATGAAAATTGAACACCTGCTTGAAAACTGGAGTGGCGCGGTCTAGGCTGTCGAGCATCTCTTCGGCAGCAAGACTGTCTACGATATCAAAATATACGGTATAAGACCTGAGTTCAAATTTCTGATTCAGAGAATTGACTGCTGGTTCAGACATCATGTACCCCCGGAAGTTTTTTTCAGCATACAATTTTTTTAATTCTTATAGCA
>Ga0209605_1004782_pt1 | contig 10889 bp, 8 predicted proteins | sample AD_UKC035_MetaG_FD_184408 | JGI IMG/M metagenome (GOLD analysis project Ga0209605, IMG submission 184408) | Active sludge microbial communities of municipal wastewater-treating anaerobic digesters from USA - AD_UKC035_MetaG (SPAdes) (version 2) | ecosystem: Engineered > Bioreactor > Anaerobic >...
ACAGCACCGCCGCGGCCGGGCGCGGGCGCGCGGCGAAGGCGGGGTTCGACTCCTTGCCCGCCGCCGGCAGCCGCGCCAGGTCGGCGGCCTCGGCCTGCAGCGCGCGCAAGGCCTCGACCTGGGCGCTGCGCTGGCGCGCGGAGTAATACTCCAGGTGGGTGCTCATCACGCGCAGCGGCCCCCACGGCGCCTCCACCACCGCCTCCACGCACACCCGCTGCATCGCCGGCCAGGCGGGGTCGGCGGGCGACGGCAGCAGGTGGCGGAACACCTGCCCCACCGGCAGGCGCGACAGCAGCAGGTTGCCGAAGCGCGCCCGGCCGCCCTCGCCGTCGGGCACGTCCATGCCCGCACCGAACACCGGCTCGAAATCCGCGAAGGCCGCGGCGAAGAAGGCCGGCTCGTCCTCGCGCGCGCCGCCGGCGAGGCCGGGGAAATTGCTCGCCACCTCCTGCAGGCAGATCACATCGAGCGGACCGGCGGCGCGGATCGTGTCGCGCGTGCGCTCCAGATCCACCCGCCCGTCCGCGCCGCGCCCCCACTGGATGTTCCAGCTCAGCAGGCGGATGCCTCGTTTGCGCTGCCCGGTCGTCTTCTTCATATGTGTTTGGACATGATGTAAAGAAACACCCCGGCGCGCCGTTATACCGGACACGCACCGTGTCCGGCGCGGGCGCGCCGCCCCGCCGCCTCCCCGCCCGACATGCCGCGCATCCGGGCAGGCGGCCAGCGGCCGCCTGCCATCGCGACTCCCGACGACGGCCACCAGACCATGCTCAACCGCAAGCTCAAGACCACCCTCCAGGAACAACAGGCCGAGCTCGCCGCGCGCCAGGCGGTGATCGACGCGATCGACCGCACCACCGCGCGCATCGAGTTCGCGCCCGACGGCACCGTGCTGTTCGCCAACGAGCTCTTCCTCGCCACCATGAAGTATCGCAGCGAAGACGTGCTCGGGAAGAATCACCGCATGTTCTGCGAGGCGGGCTACGCGAACTCGTCGGATTATCTCGCGCATTGGCAACGCCTGCGCCGCGGCGAGCCGGTGAGCGGGCGCTTCGAGCGCCGCGACGCCAGCGGCGAGCCGGTGTGGCTCGAGGCCACCTACAACCCGGTGTTCGGCCCCGACGGCCGCGTGCTGCGCGTGGTCAAGCTCGCCACCGACATCACCGCCCAGATGCGCGAGGGGGCAGAGCGCCGCGCCATGCTGGCCGCGATCGAGCGCTCGATGGCGATGATCGAGTTCGACCTCGACGGCAAGGTGCTCGCCGCCAACGACAACTTCCTGGCCACCATGGGCTACGCCCGTGGCGAGGTGCTCGGCCGCCACCATCGCCTGTTCTGTGCCGCCGAGGACGCCGAGGCACCCGACTACGCGCGATTCTGGGAGCGCCTGCGCCACGGCGAGTACTTCTCCGGCCGCTTCCGCCGCGTCGCGCGCAACGGCCGCACGGTCTGGCTCGAGGCCAGCTACAACCGGTTTTCGACGAGGCGGGTCGACCGTGCAAGTTCATCAAGCTCGCCTCCGACATCAGCAGCCGCGTGGAGGCGCTCGAGGAAGAGATCGCCAACGCCGCCGCCGCGCTCGAACGCGCACGCGACAACGCCCACCTTGCCGAGCGCGGAACCGACGTGATCGCACGGGCCACCACGCAGATGGTGGCGATCTCCGACAGCGCCGAGGATGCCGTGCACACCTTCGGACAGCTCGGCGACGAAACCGGACGCATCACCACCATCGTCAACACCATCCGCGAGATCGCCGACCAGACCAACCTGCTCGCGCTCAACGCGGCGATCGAGGCCGCCCGCGCCGGCGAGCACGGGCGCGGCTTCGCGGTCGTCGCCGACGAGGTGCGCAAGCTCGCCGAACGCACCTCCAGGGCCACCACCGAGATCAGCGCGATGATCTCCACCGTGCAGGACGCCACCCACCTGGCCATCTCGCGGGTGCATGGCATGCACGAGACGGCGACTGCGAGCATCGACCTCGCGCGCGAGGCCGGCGAGGTCATCGACGGCATCCACAACGGCGCCACCGCAGTCGTCAACGTGGTGGAGCGCTTCTCGGGGCTGCTGCAGCGCTGAGTCCCGGCGGGCCGCTGCGGGCCCGCGCCGCCTACCGCCACGGACGCCCGCCCTGCCGGGCCGGGCGGCACCGCAGGCATAATCCTCGGTACCCATCGAGGAAGCGCTACGATGCATCTCCACTCCGCTCATGAGCACTACACCCCCGACGACGACCATGGCGGCCCCGAACACGGGCACGGGTACGAGCACGAGCAAGCGCATCGGCATCACGGCGGTCACCATCACCACGCCCACGACCACTCCGCCAGCCGCTTCCTGCCGCTCGCGCTCGTGCTCACGCTGGGCTTCGCCTTGGTCGAGGCGATCGCCGGCTGGTGGTCGGGCTCGCTCGCGCTGCTCGGCGACGCCGGCCACATGCTCACCGACGCCGCCTCGCTCGGGCTGGCGGCGCTCGCGGCGCGCATCGCGCTGCGCCCGACCAGCGTCCGCCACTCCTGGGGCCTGCGCCGGGTCGAGGCGCTCGCCGCACTCGCCAACGGGCTCTTCATGCTGGTGATCGTCGGCGGCCTGGTGTGGCATGCGGTCGAGCGCCTGCTCGAGCCGCGCGCGGTGGCCGGCGAGGCGGTCATCCTGGTCGCGCTCGGCGGGCTGGTGCTGAACCTGGCCGTGGCCTGGCTGCTGACCCGCGGCGAGGGCGACCTCAACACCCGGGGCGCGCTGCTGCACGTGATCGGCGACCTGCTCGGCTCGGTCGCCGCGCTCGCCTCGGGGATCGTGATCCTGTATACCGGCTGGATGCCGATCGACCCGCTGCTGACCATGATGATCTGCGGCCTGATCCTGTACTCCACGCTGTCGCTGCTGCGCCAGGTGGTCCACACCCTGCTCGAGGGCGTGCCCGACAGCCTGTCGCTGCCCGAGGTCGGGCGCGCGATGGCGGGCGTCGAGGGCGTGCGCTCGGTGCACGACCTCCATATCTGGAGCCTGGACTCGCGCCGTACCGCGCTCTCCGCCCATGTCGTGCTCGCCGATGCGGCGCGCTGGCCGGCGGTGCTGGAGGCCGAGCGCGCCCTCCTGCACGGCCGCTTCGGCATCGAGCACGCCACCCTGCAGCCCGAGCTGCCGCCGGCGCAGCCGCTGGTCTTCACCCCCCGCATGCGGCGCACGCACGACGCCGGCTGAGCCCCTCCACCGATCCACAGGACCCCGACAATGCACTCCGCCCAGGAACTGGTCAGCCAGATCGAGGCGCTGACCTCGCTGCCCGACGTGTACATGCGCGTGCGCGAGCAGCTCGAATCCCCCGCCGGCTCGGTCGCCACCGTCGCACGGCTGGTCGCCGCCGACCCGGCGCTCTCGGCCCGCCTGCTGCATCTGGTCAATAGCCCGCTGTTCGGCCAGCGCGGCCGCGTCGAGGACATCGTGCGCGCGGTCGCGCTGCTCGGCCTGCAGCAGGTGCACGATCTCGTGCTGGCGATGTCCCTGCAGGGCATCTTCGCCGGCGTCCGCCCGGCCCACCTGGACATGCGGCGCTTCTGGCGCAACAGCCTGCTCACCGGGCTGGCCGCGCGCGCCGCTGGGGTCGCCGCCGGGCTCACCGCAGGCGAGCGCCTGTTCCTGATCGGCGTGCTCGCCGACACCGGCCACCTGGTGATGTACCAGACCGTGCCCGAGCACGCCGCCGCCGCACGCCTCGCGGCGCAAGCCGGCGAGGAGGCGCTCGACGCCGCCGAGCGCCGCATCGTCGGCTGCGATTTCGCCGAGCTCGGCGCCGCCCTGCTCGACCGCTGGCAGCTGCCGGAGCGCTTCAGCACCGCGGTGGGCGCGCAGATGCTGCCCCGCCTGGGCGGCGCCTACGCCGCAGAGGCGGCGACGGTCAACCTCGCCCGCTGCATCGCCGAAGCCGACGAGCTGGACCTCCCGAGCAGCGCCGCCGCGACCCGGGTCGCAGCCGAGACCTGGGATCTGCTCGGGCTCGAGCCCGAGCGCCTCGCCGGCCTGCGCGAAGGCGCGGAGATCGATTTCGCCGCCTACCTGTCGCTGTTCTTCCCGCGCCGGTAGGCGGCCTCAAAACCCCCGCAAACCCGCATGGAGACTGGGATTCCAGCCTGAAAACCCTACCCTCCAGGCTACTATATGTAGTGTTCAGCAAAATCATGAAATACAAAGCAAATCTATAAGACACTGTTTTTAAACAGTTTTATTTTTTTGCACGAGCACTCGTTCCGCGCTATCCTTCCGTCCGTCCCAAGACCCACAACGGATGAAGAAGAAGACCATGAGCGAGACCACCAGCGCGTCCACCCAGAACACCGCCAAAGCCTCCGCCGCCAACCTGCCGATGCAGGAGATCTCCGGCGAGGTGCTCGTCGAGAAGTACGCCAAGGGCGACGAACAGACCGTCGCCGAAGTCCGCCGCCGCGTCGCCCGTGCGCTGGCCGCGATCGAATCCGAAGACAAGCGTGCGCACTGGGAAGCGAAGTTCCTCGAGGCGCAGGAAAAGGGCTTCGTGCCCGCAGGCCGCATCAACAGCGCCGCCGGCACCACGCTCGCCGCCACCCTGATCAACTGCTTCGTGCAGCCGGTCGGCGACTCGGTCACCGAGGCGGTCGACGGCCGCCCCGGCATCTACACCGCGCTCGCCCAGGCCGCCGAGACCATGCGCCGTGGCGGCGGCGTCGGCTACGACTTCTCGTCGATCCGTCCGAAGGGCGCGCTGGTCAAGGGCACGGCGTCGAACGCCTCCGGCCCGGTGTCCTACATGCGCGTGTTCGACCGCTCGTGCGAGACGGTGGAATCGGCCGGCGCCCGCCGCGGCGCACAGATGGGCGTGCTGCGCTGCGACCACCCCGACATCGAGGAATTCATCCACGCCAAGGACGAAGGCGACCTCACCAACTTCAACATCTCGGTGGGTGTCACCGACCCCTTCATGCAGGCCGTCGAGGCCGACGGCGACGTCGAGCTGGTGCACAAGGCCGAGCCCACCGACGAGGTCAAGTCCGCCGGCGCCTACCAGCGCGACGACGGCCTGTGGGTGTACCGCAAGGTGCGCGCGCGCGAGCTGTGGGACCAGGTCATGCGCTCGACCTACGACCACGCCGAGCCGGGCATCCTGTTCCTCGACCGCATGAACGCGGACAACAACTTGTATTACTGCGAGACCATCGAGGCCACCAACCCCTGCGCCGAGCAGCCGCTGCCGCCCTACGGCTGCTGCTGCCTGGGCTCGATCAACCTCACGCTGTTCGTCAGGAACCCCTTCGGCGACAAGGCCGAGTTCGACTACGCGGCCTTCGGCAAGGTGATCGACACCTCGATCCGCATGCTCGACAACGTGCTCGAGGTCACCCACTGGCCGCTCGAGCAGCAGCACGCCGAGGCCCAGTCCAAGCGCCGCGTGGGCCTCGGCTTCACCGGCCTGGGCGACGCGCTGATCATGCTCGGCCAGCGCTACGACACCCCGGAAGCCCGCGACGAGGCGCGCAGGATCTCCGAGTACATGCGCAACCGCGCCTATCTGGCCTCGACCGAGCTCGCCCGCGAGCGCGGCGCCTTCCCGCTCTTCAACGCCGACCTGTATCTGTCGGGCGGCAACTTCGCCTCGCGCCTGCCGGCCGACGTCAAGGACAAGATCCGCAAGCACGGCATCCGCAACTCGCACCTGCTGTCGATCGCGCCCACCGGCACGATCAGCCTGGCCTTCGCCGACAACGCCTCCAACGGCATCGAGCCGCCGTTCTCCTATACGTATACCCGGCGCAAGCGCATGGCCGACGGCACCTTCAAGGAGTACGCGGTCGAGGACTACGCCTGGCGCCTGTACAAGCACCTCGGCGGCAACGTCGAGGCTCTGCCGCAGTCCTTCGTCACCGCGCTGGAGATCTCCGCGCAGGCGCACAAGGACATGGTCGCCGCGGTCGCGCCCTACGTCGACACGTCCATCTCGAAGACGGTGAACGTGCCCGAGGACTACCCCTACGCCGAGTTCGAGGACCTCTACCTCACCGCCTGGAAGGCCGGCCTCAAGGGTCTCGCCACCTACCGCCCCAACAACGTGCTGGGATCGGTGCTGTCGGTGACCCCGACCGCCGAGCAGAAGCAGCCGCACGACGTCGAGATCGCCGACGCCAACAAGCGCCTGTCGATCAAGAACCTGCCCGCGCCGGTGCTCTCGAGCCTGCGCTGGCCCGGCCGCCCCGACCTGCCCGATGGCAACCTGGCGTGGACCTACATGCTCAACACCCCGACCGGCGGCTTCGCGCTCTTCGTCGGCCAGGTCGGCAACAACGGCGGCAGCTTCCCGTTCGAGGTGTGGGTGAACGGCGCCGACCAGCCGCGCGGCCTGGGCGCCGTGGCCAAGACGCTGTCGATGGACATGCGCGCCAACGACCGCGGCTGGCTCAAGCTCAAGCTCGACACCCTGGCCCGCACCGTCGGCGAGCGCTCCTTCGAGATGCCCTTCCCGCCGCACGGCGAGAAGAAGCTGGTGCCCGGCGTGGTGTCGGCCTTCGCCCAGGTGGTGAACTACCGCTGCGAGAAGCTCGGCGTGTTCGACAAGGAAGACGAGAGCAACGGCGTGCTCGACACGCTGTTCAGCCTCGAGGAGCCCAAGACCGGCACCGACGGCACGCTGTCGTGGACGGTGGACATTTACAACCCGGCCACCGGCGAGGACTTCGTGCTCGGCCTCAAGGAGATCACCCTGCCGGACGGCGTCACCCGCCCGTACTCGGTGTGGCTGTCGGGCAACTACCCGCGCGCCCTGGACGGCCTGACCCGCATCCTGTCGCTCGACATGCGCGTCATGGACCCGGCCTGGATCGGCATGAAGCTGCGCAAGCTGCTCGACTACCCCGAGCCGCTCGGCGACTTCATGGCCTTCGTGCCGGGCACCCGCCGCCAGCAGAACTGGCCCAGCACGGTGGCCTACCTGGCGCAGCTCATCATCCACCGCTACGCCATGCTCGGCGTGCTCGACGAGCGCGGCTACCCGACGCGCGAGATGGGCATCCTCGAGTCGCCGCGCGACGACAACGAGCCCAAGCTGATGCAGGGCGCGCTGTGCAACGAGTGCGGCAACCACACGGTGATCCGCAAGGACGGCTGCGACTTCTGCACCGCGTGCGGCGCGGTGGGCACCTGCGGCTGAGGACGCCGCGCGGCGCTGCGCGCACACCCGTCCGGCAAGAAGGCAGCCTCCGCAGGCTGCCTTTTTGCTTTCGGCACGAACGCACGATCCTTCATCCCGCGCCGACGCTCTATATAATCGCGAAAATCTTCAGAAACAGTACGCGGTCCGCCCTGCGACCACCGCCCGCACCAACGATCCCATGCCCACCTGCCCGCGCTGCGACGGCACCGACTGCCGCGAATCCCCGTGGAAATCCGCGGATGAGCGCCTCGCCCACCCGGGCGAGCGCGCCTGGCGCTGCATGTCCTGCGTACACCGCTTTCACGCCCCGGTATCGCGCGGCCTCCTGCGCGACAACCCGATCGTGGCCGCGGTGGGCGGCGGCACACTGCTGCTCACCATCGCCGTGATCGTGATCCTGTGGATCTGGAAGAGCTGACGAGGACGGCGCCATGAGCACTCCCCTCCCGACCCCGACCTGTCCCGCCTGCGGCTCCATCGATTGCCGGCGCTCGCGCTGGCGCTCGCACGAGGAACACAAGAGTCATCCTGGATTGCACCCCTGGCGCTGCAGGAGCTGCGACAAGCGCTTCATCGGTCCCGACGACGCGGCCGGGCCAGGGCGCAAGTGGCCGCTGGTGGTCGGAATCCTGTCCTTGCTGTCGCTGCTCGCGATCGGCATCGCCACCGTGTCGATGCTCGACCGCGACGATCCCCTCCCGGGCGGGGAGCCGGAGTCGGCCGCGGCCGACGCCTCCTTACCCACCGACGCGCTCGACGCCCAGTTCCGCGCCGCTCGCGCCGCACTGCTCGACACGGCGCGCGGACGCGAGGTCTCCTCGGACGCGGTGAACCGCCTTCGCCAGGCCGCGGAGGGCGGGCACACCGGCGCAATGGTCCTGCTCGGCAAGCTCTACCGCAGCGGCATTGGCATGCCACAGAACTATGCGCTCGCCGCGCGCTGGCTGGGCGACGCTGCCAACGCCGGCGATCCCGAGGGCATGGTGGAGTTCGGTCGCCTGCATCGCAGCGGGATCGGCGTGGAACAGGATGCGGTGCAGGCCTATGTGTGGTTCAATCGGGCCGCCGCGCTGCTCAACATGGAAGGTGTGCAGGAGCGCGACAGCATCGCGGTGAAGCTCGGCGCGGACGAGCTGCACCGGGCCCAAGCCCTGTCGCTCGAGGCCGCCGAGGCCGAGGCGGCCAAGGGCGAAGCCGCAGCCGGGCAGGAAGACGGCAGCCGCTGAGCACGCGGGTGCCCGGACAGCGCCCGCTCCGCATCCCGATCGACGAAACCTGAAAGACGTGCCCATCCTGCCCCCGCTCACCCCCCCGCAGCCCGGCGCCGCCGCCCCCGCACGGCTGGTCCTGCAGGGCATCGGCAAGGTCTATCCGACGGTGGTCGCCAACGACGACATCGGCCTGACGGTGCGCGCCGGGGAGATCCGCGCCATCCTCGGCGAGAACGGCGCGGGCAAATCGACGCTGATGAAGATCATCTACGGCGTCACCCGGCCGAGCAGCGGGCGCATGTTCTGGGAGGGCGAGGAGGTCGAGGTCGAGAGTCCAGCACACGCGCGCAGCCTGGGCATCGGCATGGTGTTCCAGCACTTCTCGCTGTTCGAGACGCTCACCGTGGTCGAGAACGTGGCGCTGGCCCTGCCCGGCAAGCCCGCGCTCGACGCGCTCGCGCAGCGCATCGTCGAGGTCTCGGAGCGCTACGGCCTGCCGGTCGATCCGCGCCGCCACATCCACGCCCTGTCGGTGGGCGAACGCCAGCGCGTCGAGATCGTCCGCTGCCTGCTGCAGGACCCACGCCTGCTGATCATGGACGAGCCCACCTCGGTGCTCACCCCGCAGGCCGTGCGCAAGCTCTTCGAGACCCTGCGCCGGCTCGCCGACGAGGGCTGCTCCATCCTCTACATCAGCCACAAGCTCGACGAGATCCGCGAGCTCTGCCACACCGCCACCGTGCTGCGCGGCGGCAGGGTCACCGGCGAGTGCATCCCGGCGCAGGAGACACCCGCCTCGATGGCGCGCCTGATGATCGGCAAGGAGCTGCCGCGCTGCGAGCACGACGCGCCGCAGGCCGGCGGCGAGGTCCGCCTGCGCCTGGCCGGACTGTCGCACGCCTCGGACGACCCCTTCGGCACCGACCTGCGCGACCTCCACCTCGATGTGCACGCCGGCGAGATCGTCGGCATCGCCGGCGTTTCGGGCAACGGCCAGCAGGAGCTGCTGCGCGTGATCTCGGGCGAGGAGCCGCTGGCGGAGCGATTTCCCGTACAGATCTGCGGTGTCGAGGCCGGCCGGCTGTCGCCGGGGCGTCGACGCCGGCTCGGCATGGCCTTCGTGCCCGAGGAGCGCCTCGGCCGCGGCGCGGTGCCGACCATGTCGCTCGCCGACAACGCATTGCTGACCGCCGCGCACAGCCAGGGCATGGTGACGGCCGGCTTCCTGCGCTTCGAGCGTGCACGCGCCTTCGCCCGGCGCTGCATCGACGACTTCAACGTCAAGTGCGGTGGCCCGGCGGCCGCGGCCAAGTCGCTGTCGGGCGGCAACCTGCAGAAGTTCATCGTCGGCCGCGAGATCCTGCAGGCGCCGCGCCTGCTCGTGTGCGCGCAGCCCACCTGGGGCGTGGACGTAGGCGCCGCCGCCTTCATCCGCCAGCAGATCATCGACCTGCGCAACCGCGGCTGTGCGGTGCTGGTGATCTCGGAGGAGCTCGACGAGCTCTTCGAGATCTGCGACCGCATCGCCGTGATCGCCAAGGGCCGGCTGTCGCCGGTGCGCGCCGCCGGCGACACCTCCATCGAGGACATCGGCGTGTGGATGAGCGGGCTGTGGCCGGGCGCCGGGGACACGGCGGACGCCCCGCTCGCGATGGAGACCCCGCATGCTTGAGCTCGAAGCCCGCGCCGAACCCTCGCGGCTGATGTCCTGGGCCTCGCCGCTGCTCGCGGTGGCGCTGATGCTGGCAGGCGGCCTGGCGGTGTTCGCCGCGCTCGGCAAGGACCCGGTCGAGGGCTTCCGTGTCTTCTTCCTCAACCCGGTCAAGGACCTCTACGCCCTCTCCGAGCTGCTGCTCAAGGCCACGCCGCTGATGCTGTGCGCGATCGGCCTGGCGATCGGCTTCCGCGCCAACGTGTGGAACATCGGCGCCGAGGGCCAGTTCATGCTCGGCGCGGTGGCCGCCACCGGGGTGGCGCTCTACTTCGGCGACTCGGAGAGCGCGCTGGTGCTGCCGGCGATGGTCCTCGCCGGCGCCGCGGGCGGCGCCGCGTGGGCGGCGATCCCGGCGCTGCTGCGCACGCGCTTCAACGCCAACGAGATCCTGGTGTCGCTGATGCTGGTGTATGTGGCCCAGCTCTTCGTGTCCTGGCTGGTGTTCGGCCCCTGGAAGGACCCCGACGGCTTCAACTTCCCGCAGACGCGCATGTTCGCCGAGGCGGCCACGTTGCCGATGGTGATCGAGGGCACCCGCCTGCACTTCGGCTTCGCGATCGCGCTCGCCGCACTGGTGGCCGGCTACGCCTTCATGAACCGCAGCCACGCCGGCTTTCGCATGCGGGTCGCCGGCGAGGCGGTCGACGCGGCGCGCTACGCCGGCTTCTCGGCCACCCGCATGATCTGGGTGGGCCTGCTGCTCGGCGGCGCCGCCGCCGGGCTGGCCGGAATGGGCGAGGTCGCCGGGCCGATGGGCCAGCTCACCGACAAGGTCGCC
>Ga0209605_1004783_pt1 | contig 10886 bp, 11 predicted proteins | sample AD_UKC035_MetaG_FD_184408 | JGI IMG/M metagenome (GOLD analysis project Ga0209605, IMG submission 184408) | Active sludge microbial communities of municipal wastewater-treating anaerobic digesters from USA - AD_UKC035_MetaG (SPAdes) (version 2) | ecosystem: Engineered > Bioreactor > Anaerobic >...
CAGAGGCAGGTCACGTGGTCATGAAGGCCGGTGAAGTCTTCACGGTCGATACCGTTTACGGCGTCAACCCCGAGACTCAGCTTTCCACCGGAGAGCTTCAGCGCTTCGTTGTCACCGCAGACGCAATCACAGACGGTTCGGGCTATGCTACCATCGCATTCGAGCCTGCAATGATCGTCATCGGAACCAACGTCGCAAACGGCACCGTCACCAATCTGCCCAACAACACCTGCGACATCAACCTGATGAGCGGATCGGCTTCCACGTCCTATCCTGTCAACATCGCGTTCCAGCGTCAGGCGTTCACCCTCGGTACCGCAGACCTCGAACTTCCTAACGGTGTTCACTTCGCAGGCCGTGAAACCTATGACGGCATCTCCCTGCGCGTGATCCGGCAGTACGACATCAACACCAACACCATCCCGTGCAGGATCGAGGTTCTGTGCGGCTGGAAGACCGTGCGCCCCGAATGGGCCGTGAAAGTTTGCGGGTAAGCAACAGACAATACAGGAGAAAATGACACATGACCGCACCTAACACAACGACTACCACCATGGTAGAGGAAATTGGAAAGGATCAGAGAGACGGTATTCTCATCGGTAAAACGTCCTCTGCCCTCGTCGGGTTCTTCGGAACTTCCCCGGTAGCGCAGCAGTCCACCGCGACCGCTGTTGCAACCACCGCAGCGACCTCGACTACCCCGTGGGGTTTCGCCGGGTCCACCCAGGCAAACGCTATTGTTACCGCCGTCAATGCGTGTCTCACTGCGCTTAAGAACCTCGGCCTGATCGCGTAAGCCTGTAACCTAAGCAAGACGATCTTCACGATGGGGAGATAGGGTTCAATCGGAACTGAGCCTTATCTCCCCTACTTACTACATTATCTGAAAGGATATATAATGTCAGAGAGGATCAAGGAGTATTTCAAAGGTAAAAAAGTCATCATCGCAACCCCGTTCTACAAGATGCTCTGCAACAGCCCCTACGTTACATCCCTCGTATCTACCCTCCACCTCTGCTGGGAACTCGGAATAGAGGCCACCCTTATGAAAGTTGACGGAGACGCCTATGTAGGTCGTGCTCGTAACTCTCTCATAACCCATGTCTACGACAACACTGACGCAACCGACCTCGTTTTCATCGACTCCGACCTTGAATGGACCCCCGAAGACTTCATACGCCTCCTTTCTCACCCTGTAGAACTTATAGGAGGCACCTATCCACAGCAGAACGCATGGAGAACATGGGCGCACCGCAACTTCTGCGACGAAAACGGCATCCCTCACGGCGATCTGAAGTCTAAAACCATCCTCTGTGAAGCGATTCCTGCCGGTTTTATGCGTATTTCCCGTGCCGCAATGGACAGAATGCACGAAAAATACCCAATCAAGGGCCTCGTTCCCGGTTCTGCGACCAAAAAGCCAACCTATAACTGGTTCGGAGAGATGTTTGAGGACTTCGTGTTCTGCAAGCGCTTCCGTGCGGCAGGCGGCGATGTATGGCTGGAGCCGAACATCACCTTCAAGCACTACGGACCCTACGGATGGGAAGGAAACTTCTACGATTACCTCACCCATCAGCCCGGAGGCATCAATTATCGCTCGAAAAACGAGATTCCGCTCGTCTCAATCATCATTCCATGCTACAATTACGGCCACTACCTTCCACTTGCTGTCTCATCAGCCGTAAAACAGACCTACTGCAACATAGAGGTCATCATCGTGGACGACGGCTCCACCGACAACACCAGCGAGGTTGCAGAACACCTCGTCTCCACATACCCTAACGTGAAATTCATCCATCAGGACAACGAAGGCGTCTGTTCTGCACGGAATACAGGCATCAGGTTCTCAAACGGAGACTGGATCATCTGTCTTGATGCAGATGACGAGATACTTCCCACCTACGTCTCAAAATGCCTCGACTACATAGACTTTTACGACCTCATAGGCGCATGTCGGCAGGAAATCGGTGACTCGCACAACCTCTGGCCCATGCTGGAGAAGCCAACCTTCGAGCAGGTCATAGAAAGCAACCAGATCAACTGCTCCGCAATGTTCTCCCGCAAGGCCTACGATACCGTCAACGGATGGCAGGAATTAGGCATCCCGAACGCAGGATACGAGGACTGGTTCATGTGGGCACGCATCCTCAAGGCTGGCTTCAAGGCATACAATGTACAAGAACCTTTATTTTTGTATCGTAAGCATGGTAAATCAATGGTAGATAAGGCCATAGAGAAACATGATGAGTTGAAAGCGAAAATACAGGAGATTGTGAGGTAATACATGCCAGCTAGGAGCAGAAAGCAGCAAAACCTGATGGCTATGGCCCTTCACTCACCGTCCAAGGTAAAATCCAAGAACAAGGGCGTCCTGAAGATGACCAAAACAGCCCTGCGTGAGTTTGCATCCACTCTCACCAAGGGCCTCCCCCGCAAGAAGAAGGCGCCCAAGAAGCAGACCATGGAACAGTTCATGAGTGCCAGAAATAAGAAAAATAGGAGTAAATTATGGTAGACAAGTTTCCAATGTTCATGATTCACAAGGACACGGGTATGCGGGTTCTGGTAAAATCTGAGGAGCACATGAACGACCGCATTGATGAAGGGTACGAGCCTATTCCCGTTGAATACGCCGATGAATCTCCCGCTCCTACGAAGAACAAGGGTGGCAGACCGAAAAGGGTAGCTATTACCGAGGAATAACCAATGACATCGACCGTTGCAGACATCATCAAGGACTCCATGCGTGTCATAGGGGCGATAGCGAAGTCTGAAACACCGCCCACCGATGAGATGAACGAGAACCTCCGCGCTCTCAACATCATGCTCGGATCAGCCCCCCTGAAACGCTTTATGCTGCGCGGTCTTGTCAATACCACTCACACGCTCGTCGTAGGAACCTATTCATATACAATAGGTACAACAGGTACGATAGCCGTTACCAAACCCATCCAGATCGTCCAGGCAGAGCTGATAGACTCCGACTCCTACAACCACCCGCTCGACATCATCTCACAGGATGACTACATGAACCGTTCCGGGCGCATTGTAGACGATGGACGACCAGACGCCCTCTACTACTCTCCCGGCACCACTCAGCAAACCGCGCAACTCGGAACGATCTATCTCGTCCCTGTACCATCCTACGCAGACACGCTATCCATCTGGATGCAGAGCGCCTTCACCAGCTTCACTGCCCTCACCACATCCATCAACTTCGAAGACATGTACCTTGAGGCGATCAAATACAACCTCGCTGTACGCCTCTGGCCAGAATACCACGGGTACACGGTGGACGTTCCGGCATCCATAGCTGCACTGGCAATGGAATCTGTGAAGATGCTCGAAGACTCCAACGCCACGATCCCTACTGCGAACTGCGATCTCACAACCGAAGCGCCTTACGATATATATAACGGATAACAGATGAAAATACCTTTCTGTGGTCCAACCTATATGGGCAACACGTCGTTTCTTGGGGATCGCTGTATAAACTTCATCCCAGAAGTCAACCCCGAAAACGCAAAGGGTCAGATCACTCTTCTCGGAACACCTGGAACAACGCTGTGGAAAAATTGCCCCCATTCACCGATTCGAGGCCTGCATGTAGTGTCCAACATACTCTTCATTGTAGCCGGTACCACCGTATACAAAAGTAATCTCTCAGGCGATCTTGTAGCCATAGGGTTGTTCGACACCGATTCTGGAGCAGTTACTTTCTCTGACAACGGGCACACATCCATGGGAGGGCATGAGGTTATAGTATCAGACGGCGTAAAGCTGATAGTTTACAACATCACCACTGAGATAACGCAAACAATCAATGATCCATCAGCGGCAATATCTCTTGAGTATATAGATGGTTACGTGGTAGCTGCACTCGTAAACTCCCTGCGTGTCAGATGTTCTGACCTCAACGCATGTACAGTATGGAATGGCCTAGCAGTGGCGTCAATAGGGTCTTCCCAGGATCGAGTGCTTGGCGTTGTCAACAGCAGGGAACAGTTGTGGTGCGTCAAGGAATACACCACAGAAGTATGGTATAATGCCGGGGTAGCAACATCTACAGGCTTCCCCTTCCAGAGATTATCTGGAGCCGTTCTGGATGTTGGCTCAATCTCTCCATTGTCGATAGCGCGCGGGAACAACTCAATATTCTTCCCTGCAAGGCAGAAAACAGGAGACGGTTCAGGTGGATTCATAGGAGTCATCAAGATAACAGGGCTGCAACAGGAAATCATAAGCCCTGCAACGCTGACCCAATATATGTCTACGCTAACCCATTCTGACGCCTTCGGGTGGTGTATGGTTTTGCAGGGCCATCCTCTCTACGTGCTCACCTTCCCAACATCAGACGTAACCCTGGTATACGATGACCTTACTAAGATGTGGTTCGAGTGGAGCACATACCAGGAGCCGTACAAGGTAGGTCGTTATATAGGTTGCTGTTATGCGTTCTATAACAACAAGCACCTTGTTGGAGATTATGGCAGCGGAGATATCCTTGAAGTATCAATGAGCACATACTCAGACTATAATCACGCTGACCCATCCAACCCATTTCCCATAGTATCAACCCGCATTTCTCCGCATATTTACGACAATGAATCATTGCACAACATTTTCATTCATCGCTTTCAAGTAGATATGGAGACAGGCGTAGGGCTTACAGGCAATCCCTATGGAGATTATGTTCCTGGTGTTCGCCCAAAGGCACAGTTGTCGTGGTCCGAGGATGGAGGCAAGACCTATAGCGCTGTGCACTTTGCAGACATAGGCATACAAGGCAAACGGAAGCAGGAAGTGGTGTGGAGAAAACTAGGTCAGTCCAAGGATCGTGTCTGGAAGCTGTCTATATCTGATCCTATACGTAAACACATCATCGGGGGATATCTCGAATGAGGGGTAAGCCTCCCTTAATGACTCCGTTCTTCGATGGAGCCAACATAGTCACCGATCCATCATGGATCAGATGGTTCATGGGCGACGACAGCTATACTGAAATATCGGCTGAATATCTTGACAGTGGTCGTATTATTCTAAGTGAGGCTTCAGGCGATCTCGACGATATTCCGGATGGCTCCAACTATGGTAAAATTTTACTCTCTGGTATCAGTGAAGGCTCCGTTCTTCTCTCCAGCGCATCGGGAACACTTGATGACATAGTTGACGGTTCCAGTTACGGTAAGATTCTTCTTACCGACATCTCTGCTGGTCACATCCTTCTTGCGTCCTGCTCTGGTGATCTCGATGACATAGCCGACGGAACGAATTATGGTCGTATAGCATCGACGTATATCAGCGCAGGCCAAATCATCTTGGCTGGAATTGCAGATGCAGGAGCGCTGGCTGCCCAGGACACAGTAGACTGGACCACTGACATTGACAACATCCCTGACGGAATCAACACTCCTGCCCCAACGATTGCAGGACTATATCTTACGTCGAGCTATTTAGGCTATTATGATGGAACCTCGCCCTATAATGCAAGCGGATGGAAGGCCTTTATATCCAGCACTGGTGACTTCGGGTTTGATGGGGATGCGAACAACTACATCAGTTGGGACGGGAATACGCTGGAAATAGCTGGCGATATAGTGATCAAGGGCGGTTCAGGGATAGGGAATCTCACGGACGCTGGTGCTCTTGCCTCGCTGGATGACATCGGGGTGTGGAATGTCAATACAAACCCCTACTATGCCCTTTGGACGAGCACCAATCCAGATGGGTTTGGCACAGAAGGGTCGCCAACAATAACAGAAGAAACAACCATCAAGCCTACATGGGCAACACGTACGGCCAAGATTGTTGCAGGAGCATCTACTGGGTACCTGATAACCACACATACCGCAACCGATTTGACACGAAGCACGCTTATCTCTGGGTCTGCTTATGTCTATGCAACGGTGGCAGATAAGGTGCGGCTCAGAATATGGGATACTGACGGAACAAACATAACAGAGAGCTTCTCGGACTACCACCCTGGCGATTCTGCTTGGCACCTCCTAACCATAGATGGTCATACTATACAGGACGACGCCACCACTTACAGAGGTGGCGTGGAGGTTGCCGCAGGTGCAACTGGCTACATGATAGGCTGGTCAATTGTTTCTGGTGGAAGGGCTCCAAGGTCTGTTCTTACAAGAGCGTGGCTTAATTCGTCAAGTGCTACGTCAGGTTTTCAGAACACTGGGTCTTATCTTGGTTTTTATCGCTCAGACGGATGGCGGGTCTACCTGGACAACAAGGGGAATTTCATCTGCCGGACAGATTCAGGAGCATATGCCTTCCGATACTACGGAACCGCCTCAGGTTCTTATGGGGAGGGGGATGTCTTTATCGGGTCATCGACCGCAGGAGAGGGATCTCTCTGGTGGGATCAATCGGCAAAGATATTTACCCTCGATGGCAACCACAGGGTTGTTAGCGGTGGCGATATAACATTTGTTGGTGCCGCATCAGACCCAGGAAAGATAATCTGGGACGGATCAAGCTATAATGTTGAAATGTATTGTGATGCAGCAGGTTCTGGGTTCTATACCTTGCCCACGACCACTAATGTCACTCAGTGGGCCATAGGCTCATCAACATACAGGTTCGGCGGTGTCTCTATAACTGGCCGCAATATGACTTTCCTGTCTGAATATGATAGCAACAACAGGTCTGAAATAGACCTCAACTCTGAATCAGGGATGAGCAGAATATCATTGATATGCGAAGAGAACGGGACTACACGGTCCATCTTCTTTGAGTATAACGGAGGGTGGATGTTTTATCCCTCTGCCGCAGGCTCGATTGATCTCGGGAGCGAAGCAAGGTATTGGGATGATGTCGAGTGCGTGACCCTAGATGATTCCCATGATATTTCTTTCCTCGATGACCATGACGATCTCGCCGATGCCATGAGGGTCATCCCCAAGGTGGACGAGAAGGGCGATCCTGTCAGGGACGCTAAGACCGGGAACCAGATCGTGGACGACGCTAGTCTGCCGGATTATATCTGCACCAAAGTGGATGGCAAGATCCACATGAGGGGCGACAGGACCCACGGGCCGAATGCCGCATTTCATGGCTGGCTGCTCGGGTGCGTCAGGCAGCTAAAAAGAGAATCCGACATTAATTATGGCGAAATACTGAGGAGATTGGAGGCACTGGAAAATGGGCGCACAGAAGATGTTACTTGAAATCAATATAAACATAGGCTAACGGAGACAATATGGCTCTTTCACTGATGCCCTTGATTAAACCTCAGTTCTTTGACGATAACGGCTTACCGCTGTCAGGTGGATCTGTTGCCTGTTTCGATCCCGGTACATCTGACTATAAAACCATATACACATCACAGGATGGAAGCGTTGAGCAATCGAATCCATGCCCATTAGATTCAGCGGGAAGGGCAGAGATATGGCTCGACGGGTATTATGACATAGCCGTATATTCTTCCAGTGACGGTAGCGGTGATCCGCTGTACACCGTATTAAATGTAGCCTACTCACCAGAAGCAGGCACATCTGAGTATTCTGGAACGCTTACAATGGATGACATCCTTGAGGGCGATGAATACGGAAGGGTGCTTCTTACTTCAATCTCTGCTGGCAAAATCCTGCTCTCTGAGTGCTCTGGGTCGCTTGATGACATAGCGGAAGGAGAGACTTATGGGCTTATCGCAAAAACATATATCACAGCAGGCCAGATTACCATAGAGGGCGTCAATGGCCTTGGACTGATGGCACTGAAAGATAGCGTTACCTTGTCCGATATAAGCGACCTTGGCGACCTAGATATAGGCGATATCTCTGAGGAGCTTGGAGCATTGGCCGCTCTTGATGAAGTTGGAATGCGTAACTTTGTATACAACTGCTTTACCTCAATGTGGTCTTCTGGTACATCCAGCGCTCCCGATGGTTTTGTGACCAATGGAAGCGTAACAATCTCAAGAGAGAGTACGATCAGGCCTAATGGCATTTCGTATACCGCAAAACTTGTCGCGAACGGAAGCGATGGAGGCCTCTACTGGAATACAACACTGAACGACCTTACTCCAGCAGGATCGCTATTCTCTATGTCTGCATGGGTCTATGCGACCGCTGCGGCGAAGGTAAGAATACGCCTTTATGATACTGATGGGGTAAATATAACAGAGAAGTTATCCTCAGATCATCCTGGCGATTCTGCTTGGCACTTGCTCACCATTGATAACTTCGAATCGCAGGCAGATGCAACAAACGTCTACGCTGGCCTTGAGGTAGATGATGGCGCAACAGGATATATAACCTGCGTTACAAAAGTGATAGGCCCAAGGGCACCACGCTATATTCTTCCAGCCGCATTTTATGGGAGCAGTGGCGCATCTGGTTTCCAGGTAACATCGAATTCTCTTGGTTTCTATAAAAACAGCGGGTTCAGAACCTACCTTGACTCTTCTGGTAATTTTATATGCAGAACGGCAGCAGGGTCAACTTCGTTCAGATATTACGGGACAGACTCAGGCATATATAACGAAGGAGATGTATTCATAGGGTCAAGCACCGTAGGACAAGGTTCTATCTACTGGGATCAGGATAACAAGAGGTTCGATCTCGATGGAACCCTTAGATTGATCAGCGGTGGAGACTTGAACATTTTGAGCGGTGGAGGTATAAGCGTATCGTCCGGCGGGGATATTACATTAACTGGAGCTGCATCAAATCCTGGCAAAGTAATCTGGAAGGCCGGAACATCGACGATATCCGCCTACGCAAATGAAGGCTCTCAGTTCACGATCACTCCGGACGGAAGTACATATAATGTGTATCTTAACATAGGGACCGCCACAAAACCCTTTGGTGGATTGGCTCTTCATTCAAAGAGCGGTATCTATCTATCGGAATATCATGATACCAATTATGCCATGGCGATGGCCTTATCTGCGACAGGCTCTGCTTCATATGTTGATTTAACATCTACGTATGGCGGCACATCAAGGATTGTTCGATATGGTTATTATTCAGGGGGCAACTGGTCACTTCGCCCAACAGTCGATAATGTGGTTGATCTTGGAGAAAACGCAACAGCCTGGAAGAATCTTTACTATTATACTGCATACGACAAATGTTCTATATTGGACGACCTTAACGACCTGGATGTGATTAAGTCCATTAGGCCATTGGAAAGAGATGGCAAAGTTGTCAGGGATGACTTCGGGTTTCCCAAGATGGATCTTGTCGCCCTGCCAGATTATCTAACAAACAAGAACTTTTTACCCGAAGATCTTTCCGATGATGAACGTCATGACAGAACGTTTCGTAATCCAGGGATGATGCTCGATCTTGCTATTGGCGGAATCAAACAGCTAAACGCCAAAGTTGATACACAATATAATAACCTTGTGCATAGACTTGAAGCATTAGAGTCAGCGCAAGGCAAAAACTATTAATCAAGGAGACATTATGCAGGAAAACAATCTTCAGACCATGTTGTTGGAAATCAATGCGGAAAAGGATATTACCATTCGGATACTCAGGATGAAGATTGACGAGCTTACAAGGGAAATCAACGCTTTGAAGGGAGATGCAAAAACCAAAGGAGTAGATAATGGCTAATGTGATTCTGCCTCCAATCAAGCCGCAGTTCTTCGACGATAATGGAGATGTGCTTGCCGGTGGATATGTAGCATTTTATGAACCTGGGACATCGAATTACAAGGATGTTTACGGCGCACAGGACTCATCTACTCCGCTCTCCAACCCTGTTTTGCTGGATTCTGCTGGCAGAGCGGCTATATGGATTGATGGATACTACGATATATATGTATATGACGGTGTTAACGCAGACCCCGAGCATGGTTCGTATGGAACCCTGTTATACTCTGCGTTGAATATATCATAGTCGTAACCTACCACGGGGCAAGCCACCGTGGTTTCCTGTGCCTAATTTTTATGACAATCCGCCAATCCACCCCCGCAGACATCCACAAGCTCTCAAAGCTGTGGTTCTCACTCTGCACAGAACACTCCCCATCCTCCCATCCCCACACATCTGCATGGCGTGAGATCCAGCTCAACAACTTCCGAAACCCGAACCATGTCACTCTCGTTGCAGATGAAGGCGGTTCTCTCATAGGCTTCGTGTCATTCACCATAGAATACGAACCAATGGCGTCAAAAATCTGTGCATCAGGTGGACACCTCTACGTCAAGCCCGAACATCGTGGTAAAAAGATAGGAGATTCGCTATACTATGCAGCCGTGAATGAAGCCCGTAAGCGTCACGCGCAGCTTGTCAGTGTAATATGTTTTGACGATGCTAAGGATTTGTGGTTACATTACGGGTATAAACCTGTTCACACGATCATGGAGAAAGAGATATGAGTGGAGCGGTCAAGACGGTACGCAACGCGTATAACGACTTCACCGGCAAGACAGCCAAGGACGCAGCGAAGAAAGCAGGCAAGCTACAATATGCCGCAGCACAGGAAGCATCCCAGAACATCGGAGACATGTACAACCAGCTTCAGCCGTCCTATTCTCCATACACCCAGATCGGCACCACTGCGCTAGGGAAGATGAACAACCTCATCTCTTCCCCTGGTTTCGGACAGATAGGTCAGTTCCAGTTCAACCAGGATGACCCATCCTACCAGTGGCGATTCAACCAGGGCGCTGATGCCATTGCCGCTCAAGCCTCTGCGATGGGGCAGCTCGGCTCAGGCAACCTCGGTACAGCCTTGGTAGACTACGGCCAGAACGCAGCATCACAGGAATACCAGAACGCATACAACAGATGGGTACAATCACAGCAGCTCCAGCAGAACGCTCAGAACTCAGCTTACAACACCCTCTTCGGCCTTGGACAGATGGGTATGGGTGCTACAGAGGATCTTTCCAATCTCGGAATGGGTGCGG
>Ga0209605_1004785_pt1 | contig 10883 bp, 8 predicted proteins | sample AD_UKC035_MetaG_FD_184408 | JGI IMG/M metagenome (GOLD analysis project Ga0209605, IMG submission 184408) | Active sludge microbial communities of municipal wastewater-treating anaerobic digesters from USA - AD_UKC035_MetaG (SPAdes) (version 2) | ecosystem: Engineered > Bioreactor > Anaerobic >...
ACTCTGCGCGGAAGCCGAAGTCGGCGTGGAGTAACTGCACCTCACCGAGAACGCCTGCCGCCAGTAGTTCGCGCACTTTCACCATCACCGGCAAGAAGCGCGTCCAGACCGCGTCCATCAAAAACAGCCCTTTGGCGCGCGCCCGGTCAATCATGAGCTGCGCTTGCGCCGCATTGATGGCAAACGGCTTTTCACACAATACCGCCTTGCCCGCGTCCAGACAGAGCAGCGTGTTCTCGCAGTGCAAGGGGTGCGGCGTGGAGACGTAGATCACATCCACATCCGGGTCCGCCGCCAGCGCCTCATAACTGGCGTGACGATGCGCCACGTCAAACGCCGCTCCGAAAGCCTCCGCCGTCGCTTGCGCCCGCGAGCCTACCGCGACCAGTTCCGCGTCGGGCAGCACTCGCAACCCGGCGGCAAACTTTTTGGCAATGTTGCCGGTGCCTAAAATACCCCATCGAATTTTTTCGACCATTTGGCTTTTCCTCCATCAATAGTTTCAAAGGCCCGGTGTTCACAGAGAAAAAGCGCGCCTCTGTGTCACTTGCGCCCTTGCGATGAAAATCTTTCGACCTGTGCAATAGCATGACTGAACGGCCTATTTTCTGTCAGCAGATTGAGCAGATTTAGCGGAGTAAGAGAAAAAAATCTGCTCAATCCGCTTAATCTGCTGATAAATTTCTCCCTATTGCACAGGTTGAAATCTTTCAGCCTTGCGCCATGCCAGAGATTCGGTTCTCCGTTTTTGTCGAACTGCATGAGAGGAAAGATGCTTTTCATTGTATGCCAGTTTGCCAGACCCGCCAAGTTTGTCAGCCTGGGGCGTTTCACAGAAAGGGCAATCGCGCTTGCGCCGCCAGGTGCGGCTAAAGCCGTAGTTTCTCTAAGTACATTGTGCGTAGCTTTCCTCTTAACTCATGGTATTTTTTATAGCAAGTAGTAGGCTATTTACGCAATAACATTAAAAAGTGTTATAATAGAAAGGCATTTTCTCAAACCCACATGTTGGCGAGTTATGTCGGATCAAACCTATCGAGCGCATATTTTAGTGGTTGACGATAGTTACGAAATCCAAGACTTCCTCAAAAACGCTATTCTCGAGCCGCAAGGCTATCGTGTGACCACTGCCCGGAATGGCGCTGAGGGATTGCGGGCAGTTCAAGAACTGCATCCTGATTTGATGTTGTTGGACTATGAAATGCCGGTGATGAACGGCATTGAGTTGCTGCGTGCTCTCAATACTCAAAAAATTTACTTGCCCTCGATTTTGATTACCTCCTATGGTTCGGAATCCGTCGCCGTCGAAGTGTTCCGCTTGGGGGTGCGCGATTATGTCCCCAAGCCTTTTACGGTAGACGAGATCCTGCAAGCCATTCAACGGGTCCTATATGCCGTTCACCTGGAGCAAGAACGCGACGCGCTTTTCCTCAAGCTCCAACAAGTCAACGCCCAGCTTGCGCGACGTATCAAAGAATTGGATACGTTGTATCACGTTAGCAAATCGGTGACGACCTTGCAGGAACGCGACAAACTCTTGGAGCGCATTGTGGACGCGGCCCTGTACCTCACCGGGGCGTTAGAGGGCCAGTTGGTGCTTATTGACCCCCACACCGGCGAACTGCTGCCCCACGTTCAACGGGAATCGCACGGGCCGGGCCAGGCGGCCTCTTCTCCGCCGCAAAACATTGACACCCATGCGCCAGGGCTGATGATGAACGTGCCATTGAAAATAGGGCGTAACCTCGTCGGCTCGCTGACCGTGAGCAACAAACGCAACCGCCAGCCCCTTAATCAGCAGGATCACCGCCTGTTGCGTATGTTGGCCGACTATGCGGCCATCGCCATTGAAAATTTCCGTTTGCTGGCCGAGGTAGAGAACCGGCGCGAGCAGGAGAAGCGCGAATTGCGCGACCGCTTTGCTCATTTTATGGCCCCGCCAGTCATGGAGCGCATCCTCAAACGGCCCCAAAACGTGCAGCCGGGCGGAACTCGCCGTCCAGTCGCGGTTCTGTTTGCCGACCTGCGCGGCTTCACGGCTTTGGGCGCTACCGTTGCCCCAGAGGCGTTGATCTCTATTTTGAACCGCCACATGGCGGTCGCTGCCGAATGTATTGCGCAGGAAGAGGGAGTGCTGGACAAATTCATCGGGGATGAGGTCATGGCGTTGTTCAATGCGCCCGTCTCTCTGGCCGACTATGCTTTGCATGCTGTGACCGCCGCCTGGCTCATCCAACAGATGTTGAATAGAGTCCACCAGACCCTCCCGGTTCACCAACGGCTCTTATTTGGCATTGGCATTGCTGCGGGTGAAGCCGTGGTGGGGAACGTAGGCACGTATAGCCTCGTCAATTATACAGCCATCGGGCCGACGGTCAGTAAAGCGCACGCTTTGCAGGAGTTGGCTGCGCCGGGAAAAATCTTGATTTGCCAAACGACGTATGAGATGGTAAAACCAGCAGTACATACGCGCACTTTGTCCCCTACCTGGATCAAGGGACAACTGCATCCAGAGCCGGTGTATGAGGTACAGAATGTCCAGGGGCGGATTCCGGCGTCACCGCCCCTCCTATATGAGGAGCTAAAAATACCATGACCGTTTTCTTTGATGTTGAAACTCAGAACACATTTGATGAAGTTGGCGGGCATTACCCGGAACGGATGCGTATTTCCGTAGCGGTAACATATAACACAACCGACCAGCAGTTTCACCGTTATGCGGAGGTCGAGATGCCGGCTCTGGTCAAAGAACTCCAGGCCGCCGATCTGGTGGTCGGCTACAATTTGTATCACTTCGACTATCGCGTGATGACGCAGTACACGGACGTGCCCCTCAGCCAGTTGCCGACGGTAGATATGTTGGACGTGATTCACCGGGCGCTGGGATTCCGCGTCAGTCTGGACTCGGTGGCCTCGGCGACGCTCGGCGTGGGCAAGAGCGCGGATGGTTTGCAGGCCGTTCGCTGGTGGCGCGAGGGCAAGATTGAGGAAATCTTCCAGTATTGCGAGAAGGACGTGGCCGTCACCCGCGATGTTTACGAGTTCGGCAGGAAAAACCACTATGTGCAATACTACGACCGGCGCTACCAGCCGAAGCGCGTGGCCGTTTCGTGGTAGAACAAATTCACCGCCGCGCGTTGTTGAGGAAGCGCGCTATGGGCCTGGCTTAACACCGCTAGGCTTCCGGTTCGTAGGCTTTACGGCCGTAGACTTTCTCGTAGGCGGCGCAGTAGGGGCAGCCGAGCCGGGGTTCGACGTTTTTCACGAACCAATACAGCAGCCCCCTTTGCCGTTTGCGTCCCTGCTTGCAGATGGGGCACTGCTCTTTGCAGAATAACGCCATCTCGCGGTCCTTGTCCGTAATTTCTGGTTGTTCCATGTGGACTCTCCTATTCGAAAAGATTTTTGAGTAAATTGAGTTTTTTACCGCCGCAAGTGAACGGGGTAGCGGCTGCGCACTTTGTCGCCGTCGGATTTGGCCCATCCCAGTGGGAAACCCGCCACCGTTACCAACACAAAACCATCCTGGTGATCGTCCAACCAAAATCCGCCGCTCAGATAGGGCGCGAGGCGCGCGTCATCCCGCGTCAGCCTCACACTCGATTGTACTTCCTCCGGGCGCAGCGCCATCGCCAGCGCGTGATCTGGGTTTACTTTGTCGTGGCGCAGCGAGGCCACCCACCAGCCGGGGCGCAAGATATGCAGCCCTTCCCATAAGTGTGGTGCCATCGGCGTGATGTACAGCGTGTCGTCCTTCGCCAGCGTCAGGCCGGCTTCCGGCGGCGCCTCTCGCAGAATATCTCCTAGCGTCTTCTGATACAACCGCAACACCCGTCCCGGCAGCCGTTGCCCCTCCCAGCGCTCCGGCAAATCGTCGGACGGCTCACCCTTCCGGCGCAGCAGGGCGTAGAAGTGCCCGTGTCCCGGCCCGGTGTGCGGCCAGAAGCGTCCCACACGCCGCAAGTCGTCCGGCGCATCTATCCATTCGGGACGACCGGGGGACAGCCCCGGCAAGGGCGGCAAATCGGCCAGCTCGAAGTCAGGATGCTGCGCCAGGAACGCGGCGATGACACCCTCGTCCTCCTCCGGCGCAAACGTGCAGGTGCCGTAGAGCAATCGCCCGCCGTGCCGCACCAATGCCGCCGCCTGTTCCATAATCGTCCGCTGGCGGTGCGCGTTGCCTTGCACCGTCGCCAGACTCCAATCCCGGATGGCCTGTGAGTCGCGCGAAAATGTGCCTTCGCCCGAACAGGGCGCGTCCACCAGCACCGCGTCGAAAAGTCCCGGCCAGCGCGCGGCCAGCCGTTCCGGCGTCTCGTTGACGATCATCGCGTTGGTCACGCCCATGCGCTCTATGTTCATTGCCAGCACGGCCACGCGCCGGCGCACCACCTCGTTGGCGACCAGCACCCCGCGACCCTGCATCCGCGCGGCGATGTGGGTGGTCTTGCCGCCGGGCGCTGCCGCGATGTCCAGCACCCACTCCCCCGGCTGCGGATCGAGCAACACCGCCGCCGCCATCGCACTGGGGTCCTGGCTGTAGAACACTCCTGCCGTGTGATACACGTCCGCGCCGATTTCGGCGGCTTCCTGGAGCCACACGCCCTCCGGACACCACGGAATCGGTTCGACCGCCCAGGGAAGTTGCGCTTTGAGCGTTGCCAGCGGCCCACGCTGGGGATTCAGGCGCAAGCCATAGTCCCGGCGCGCGAGGGCTGTGAAAAAGGCGTCGGCTTCATCGCCTAACCACTGCGTCATCCGGGCGACAAAGTCCGGCGGCCAGTGGGCAGGGATGGGGTTGTCCAGACTATTCTTCAACCACAAACTCCAATTTCAGGCCAAAGCCGCCGGATGAGCTAAAGGCTGTCTGGACGGTCTCGGCCACTTTGCCGGTTTCCAGCCAGTCCTTGGTGCGGGTGTTGGGCACGGCCACCACCAACGCGGTGGGGGTGAGTTCAATGGCGCGTGTTGGCTTGAAGAACTTAAACAGGTTGCTGCGCATTTGTGGGCGCAGCGCATCCAGCGTTTCTTCCCAGAGCTGCTCGGCGGAGGCGTCGCCTGCCGGCGCTGCTGGTTCAGGGAGGTCTGCCGGCGGTGCGAAGTCTTCCAGATCGTCGTCATCCGCGAGCATACTGAGCGGCATCGGCGGCACTTTGGCGAGGAGCCGCTGCAACACCGTTTGGAAGCGCGCCGTGCCGGAGAGATTGGTCATCCGGTGGCCTAATTCCAACCAGGCGGTTACATCCTTGGCGGTGTTGGCGAGCACGGCCTCACGCGCCTGGGCTTCATCTGGTGTGACGCTCATTTCTCGCCCGAACGCGAGCACCGCTTCCAGCGCGCTTTGTTGGTCTGCCGATAACGCGGGGAGCTTCGTCGCTGGGGCCGCGGCGCTCTTAGCCTCCGGTTTGCTCTTGGCTGTAGCCGATTGCCGCTTGCTTGACGCCGGTTCAGGTTGTTCCTCGATCAGCGCCGACGGCGCCTCAAAGCTGAGGTTGAGCGCGTAGCGCGGCTGGCTGGCGTCGGCGTTTTCGGGATGCTCCGTCAGGTAGCCGGCGTACAGACATTCCTGCACGGCTTTGTCCGCGTCGCGGCGTTCCGGGATGCCGGAATTTTGCATCAACTCGTTCAGGCCGACCCAGGGCGCGCTCGCCGCAGGGGGATTTCCCAACGTTTGGCGAATGGCGACGCACAATACCTTCCAGGCGTTGCCGGACAGGGTGGGCATGAGATAGTCAAACACGGTATTTTTGAGGATAATGCAATCTTGCAAGGGGTTGCTAAATAGCCTGTCGCTCATGGTAGTTTACCTCCTGTGGTGTGATTGTCTTTTATTATACAACCAAACGTCAGTCTGCGCAGGTAAACACAACGGGGCGATCCTCTCTGGATCACCCCGTTGTTCTCAAATTCCTAAATCCCGCTTCTTTCCTATGCTGTTGGATGTACCCCCGCCATCAACAACCCTAACTGCTCGCGGGTGGCTTCGGCGGCGTTTACTTCGCCGATGATGGCGCCCTTGTACATCACGATGATGCGATCCGACAGCGCCATGATCTCGTCCAGTTCGGCGGAGACCAGCAGCACGGCCACGCCGGCGTCGCGCTGTTTGACGATCTGGGAGTGGATGAACTCGATGGAGCCGACGTCCACGCCGCGCGTAGGCTGCGCTGCCACCAACAGCGAGAGCTGGCGGCCCAATTCACGGGCGACGACCATCTTCTGCTGGTTGCCGCCGGAGAGGCTGCCGCCGGCCGTGCTCACGCCGGGGGTGCGCACGTCGAACAATTCTACCAGGCGCTGCGCGTGTTTATCAATGGCGGGATAGTCGCGGATACCCCACCCGCGCGCAAACGGCGCTTTGTAGTACTGGTTGAGCACCAGGTTCTCGCTGATGGGGTAGGGGGCCACCATCCCATAGCGGTGGCGATTCTCCGGAATGTGGCCGGAACCTTGCTCCGTGAAAGCGCGCGGCGTCCCCCCCGATAAATCCTGCCCGCCGAGCGTGATGCGCCCGCCGCCGATGCGGGTCAATCCCGTCAACGCTTCGACTAACTCTGTCTGCCCGTTGCCCTGCACGCCGGCCACGCCCAAGATCTCGCCGGCGCGCACCTGAAAACTGACGTTGTTGACCACCTTCGTCCCGCGCGCGTCTGTCACCTCCAGGCTGGATACGTCTAACACTGGCTCGCCGGGATGCGCCGCGCCTTTGGGCACCTTGAGGATGACTTCGCGGCCCACCATCATCGAGGCCAGCGACCCTTCGGTGGACTCTGCCGGCAGCGCCTCGCCGACCACGCCGCCATTCCGCATCACCACGATACGATGCGCCACCGCCAGCACTTCCTTCAGCTTGTGGGTGATGAAGATGATGGAGTGGCCCTGCTCCACCAGGCGGCGCATGACGCGGAACAGGTCTTCGATTTCCTGGGGGGTGAGCACGGCCGTTGGCTCGTCCAGGATCAGGATTTTCGCGTGCCGGTACAACGCTTTGATGATTTCGACGCGCTGCTGGACGCCCACCGGCAAATCCTCGATGATGGCGTCCGGATCCACTTCCAGGCCATACTCGCGGGAGAGATCGTCTACTTGCTGCCGGGCCGCATCAATATTCAGCAGAACGGCATTGCGCATCACTTCGGACCCCAGAATGATGTTTTCCGTGACCGTCATCGGCTCGACCAGTTGGAAATGCTGGTGGACCATCCCCACGCCGCGTGCGATGGCGTCGCGGGGGCTGCTCACGGTAACGCACTCCCCGTTGAGGTAAATCTCCCCGGAATCGGGGTGGTACAAACCATAAACGATGTTCATCAGCGTGCTTTTGCCGGCGCCGTTTTCGCCCAACAGCGCCAGAATTTCACCTTTGTGCAATTGGAGGTTGACGTGGTCATTGGCTAACACGCCGGGAAACTGCTTGGTGATGTCGCGTACTTCAAGGACTGATTCTTCCATAGTGCTCGCTCCACAATTGACTGAGGATGCAAGAGGCAGGCGGCAAGATGCAGGATGTACGATTTTTGCCTCTTGCCTCTTGCTTCTTTTACATTTCCGACTCGTAGACCTGGCCCTCGGCGGCGGGCGGTCGTGAGCGACCGACGAATCCGGCGACGACCACGATGGTCACAACGTAGGGCAACATACTGATGAAATGCCGCGGCACCGCCGTCACACCGGCCAGGAGGAACTCGTTTTGCAGCGCCTGGGTGTACCCAAACAGCAGCGCCGCTCCAAACGCGCCCACCGGCGTCCAGTTGCCGAAAATCATCGCCGCCAGCGAGATGAAGCCGCGCCCGGCGGTCATCCCCTCTTTGAATTGCCCGACAGCCTCCAGCACCAGGAAGGCGCCGGCCAGCCCTGCCAGCATCCCGCCGATGACGGTGTTGATATAGCGCATCCGGTTGACGTTGATGCCCATGGTGTCGGCGGCGCGGGGATGTTCCCCAATGGCGCGGGTGCGCAATCCCCACCGACTGCGGAACAACATAATCTGGGTGACGACGACCAGGAGCAACGTCAGATAGGTGAGGAGGCCATTGTTAAAGAGCACTTCACCTATGACCGGAATTTTGACCAGCAGTGGGATGGTAATGTTGCTAAATTTGCCCTTACTGACCCAATCGGGATTGAAAAGGTAGGTGGTCAGGCCGGCTGCCAGGGTGATGATGACCGTGCCGCTGATGATCTGGTTGACTTTGTAGCGGATGCTAAGCACTGCGAGGATGAACGCCATCGCCCCGCCAATCGCCAGCGCGGCCAACGTCGCCAGAAACAGGCTGAGGGGGAGCGGCAAGGCCGTGGTGGCCACCTTTACGACAAAGGCGCCGAACGCGCCAGCCAACATCATCCCCTCAATACCGATGTTGACGATGCCGGAACGCTCGCACAGGATACCGCTCAACGCTCCCAGGATCAACGGTACGGCGGCGCGCAGGGTGAAGTTCAGCGCGCTGCGCCCGAAGAACAGCCGCAGTGAAGTTTCTTTCAGCGGCGTCTGGTTGACCAGGATGGCGATCAGGAAAAACACCACCGCGCTGCCGCCGACCCACAAGGCCGTGCGCCCGGTGCGCGAATTTTTCTTTTGCAGGGAGTGTGTTTGCGTCATTTTGTCCCTCCCAAACCGCCCTCGGGGGCAATGTGAACGGTAGGGGTGTCTTCTTCCCCCGCCGATTGGCGGTTGCGGAAAATCAGGCGCTGGATTTCGTGGATGATCGCCGGGGCGGCTACAAACGCTAACACCAAAGCCTGCACCACCTGGATGATCTCGCCGGGCACACCGGAGTCGAATTGCATCTTGCTCGCGCCGCCATATAAGCTGCCCATCAAGAACGACGCCAGCACCACGCCCAGGGGATGTGTCTGCCCGAGCAGGGCGATCGTAATGCCCTCAAACCCGACGCTGCCGGTGAATTCCGGCGCGAATTTATAGTTCAGGCCCAGGGTCTCTACCGCGCCGGCCAACCCGGCCAATCCCCCGGCTATTGCCATCGAAAGCATCATCGTGCGGCCCACGCGGATGCCGGCGTATTGCGCGGCGTGCGGATTCTCGCCCACCGTGCGAATTTCAAAACCCAGGGTGGTTTTCTGCAAAATCCACCAGATCAAGACGGCCACTGCAATTGCCAGGAGAATACCCCAGTGGACGCGGTCGAAGACCTGAGGCAGCAGTGGGGGGATGCGCGCGCTCTCAAACACGTCGCGCGTTTGGGAAATCGCCCGCGCCGCTGCCACCGGGTCCGAAAGCGGCCCCGGTTGTTGTCCCTGCGTGCCGCCGGCGTACACCGTCCAACTGACGAACAGAGAGGCGATGTAGTTGAGCATAATGGTGCTGATGACCTCGTGCGCGCCCTTCCACACCTTGAGCCAGCCGGCGATCCCCCCCCACAGCGCCCCGCCGAGAATCCCGGCGAGGATGGCCAGGGGCATGTGGATGATCCACGGCAGACCCTCGAAGTTAACGCCCACCGCCGCCGCACAGATGGTGCCCATGAGGAATTGTCCTGACGCGCCAATGTTGAACAACCCGGCCTTGAACGCAAACGCGACCGACAGGCCGGTAAAAATAAAGGGGATGGCCTTGCGGATGGTGCGCGAAATGGCCTCCAGGCTGCCAAAGGCCCCTTGTAACAGGCCCCAATAGGCCACAAGAGGATTGTCGCCCGAGATCACCATCACCACCGCCCCAACAACCAGCGCCGCAAGAAGCGCCAGCAAGGGCATCCGCAGGGTTTTCCATATAGGTGCAAAAAGAGGTTTCTTTTGTGTGGTTTGCGGGGTTTCCATAGGAACTATAACTCCTTATAAAAACGAGAAAAACGTCCCTAACTCTGAAGCTGGCTTCAACAGATTGAGCAGGTTAAGCAGAGGGTCAAAAGCTGTTTAATCTGCTCAATCTGTTGATTGAAAAAAACAAGGGGGAAGGCGTACAACGCCCTCCCCCTGTATACTCTTGCCTATTGACCGTAGCCGGTCTTGATGGAACCGTCCTTGAGACCCTTATCAACGCGCTCGATCTCGGCCTTGACCTCGGCCGGAATCACGCTATCGAAGTCATGATAGGGGGCCAGCCCCGCGCCGCCGAAGTGGTTGCCGCCGGGGAATTTGCCGTCCTGCGCCAATTGCACCAGTTCCACTACGCCAGGGGTGATGAGTTTCATGGCGCTGGATACCAGGCAGGGATGCGCGCCGGGGAGCGTCTCCCACTGATCGGAGTCCACGCCAATGCAATACAGCCCGGCGTGTGTTGCCACTTCTTCCAACGCGCCATTGCCGGTCATCCCACCGGCGCCGAAGATCACGTCTGCGCCCTGGTCAATGGCCTGGGCGGCCGTCGCCGCGCCCCACTCGGGGTCGGTGAAGGCCTGGCTGATCTCGCCGGGATGATAGGTGGAGATGATCTTGATGTCGGGGTTGACCGACTTGGCGCCGGCTTCGTACCCTTCCTTGAAGGCGACGACCGGGGGCACCAAATCCGTGCCGAACACACCGGCGATCGTGCCGCTCTTGGTCAGGGACGCGGCCAGCACGCCCGCCAGATACCCGGAGTGATCCTCATTGAAGACCAGGCCGGTGAGGTTGGGCAGCGCCTCGCCCTGGAATTGATCCACGCCGATGAAGTTGATGTCGGGGTATTCCTTCGCCATCTTGATGGTGGCGTCGCCCAGGGCGAAGCCGACGGTCACGATGATGTTGTAGCCTTCGCCAGCGAACTGGCGCATATTGTCCTCGTAGTCCTTGGCGTCTTTCGTCTCGATGTATTTGATGTCCGCGTCGCTGAGGTTGAGGGCCTTGGCGGCCTGCTGCACGCCTTCCCAGGCGGACTGGTTGAAGCTGCGGTCATTGACCCGCCCTACATCTGTCACCAACCCAATCTTGAGGGCCGTCGC
>Ga0209605_1004792_pt1 | contig 10867 bp, 9 predicted proteins | sample AD_UKC035_MetaG_FD_184408 | JGI IMG/M metagenome (GOLD analysis project Ga0209605, IMG submission 184408) | Active sludge microbial communities of municipal wastewater-treating anaerobic digesters from USA - AD_UKC035_MetaG (SPAdes) (version 2) | ecosystem: Engineered > Bioreactor > Anaerobic >...
CATCCTTTCCGGGAAAACCCGCAGGCCGCCGGCCACCCGGATGGCCAGCCGGATCAGATAGTCCAGGGTTATGGTGGCATCGGGCAGGACCACGCGCTCGACCGACGAGTGGCTGATATCCCGCTCGTGCCAGAGTGCCACATCTTCGAGGCCGGCCTGGCAGTAAGCCCGCAGGAGCCTGGCCAATCCGCAGATCCGTTCGCAGAGTATCGGATTCTGCTTGTGCGGCATGGCCGAGGAGCCTTTTTGACCGCGTCCGAACGGTTCGGCGGCTTCGCCCACCTCGGTCCGCTGCAGGTGCCTGATTTCGAGAGCGAACCGCTCCAGCCCGGTTCCGATGATGGCCAGCTGGCACAGGTATTCGGCGTAGCGGTCGCGGGGAACCACCTGGGTCGAGACGGGTTCTGATTTCAAGCCGAGCTGGCGGCAGACCATCTCTTCGAGCCGGGGAGACAGGTGGGCGTAAGTGCCAACCGCCCCGCTTATTTTTCCGTAGGCGATCACTTCCCGGGCGCGGGCGATCCGTTCCAGGGAGCGTTCGGTTTCGGTGTAAAAACCGCAGAGCTTGAGGCCGAAACTGATTGGTTCGGCGTGGATTCCGTGCGTTCGACCCACCTGGAGTGTTTTTCGGTGGCGTTGAGCCTGGTCGGCCAGAACAACGCGGAACTCTTCCAGCCCGGATTTGATCCGGTCGGCCGCTTCCATCAGCCGCAGGGCGTTGGCGGTGTCGAGCAGGTCGGAAGAAGTCAGGCCGAGGTGAAAGAAGGATGAAAGGGGTCCGATCGTTTCGCTGACCGCCTCGATGAAGGCCACCACGTCGTGGTTGGAGACCGACTCCAGTTCGGCCACGCGCCGGGTGTTGACCCGGGCCCGCCGGCGGATTTCCGCCGCCGCCGTTTCCGGCACCCTTCCCAGCCGGGACCAGGCTTCCACCACGGCCAGTTCGACTTCAAGCCACTTTTGCAACTTGCGCGTTTCGGTCCAGATCCGCGCCATTTCGGGGTTGCTGTATCTTTTAATCATGATGGAAGCAAACCGGCGCCCCTTTCCGGCGTCGTCCGGCTGTTGAAATAAAGGCGTTCCAGGCGCGGTCCCAGCCGACTCAGGAATTCGTGCGTGATCCCGCCGCTCCAATCGGCCACCTCGGCGGCCGAGATGCTTGTTCCGCCCTGGCGGCCGAGCAGGACCACCTCATCACCGACCGAAGCTCCGCTTCCGGTAACGTCGGCCATCAGCATGTCCATGCAGATCAGTCCCAGAATCCGCCGCCGTTTTCCCCGGATGATTACCCGGCCCCGGCCGGAGATGGATCGGGCGTATCCGTCGGCGTAGCCGATGGCCACGGTCGCGACATCGGTATCGCGGCGGGCCCTGAAAAGACGCTCGTAACCGATCGATTCGCCCGAACGGACCCGCTTGACCAGCACCACCCGCGATTTAAGGCTTGCGACCGGTTGGAAGCGGGGCTGTTTTCCGCCGGAGCGGTTAACCGGTCCCTGGTAGGCCCCGTAAAGGCAGATACCCGGCCGGACCAGCTCAAAGTAACTTTCCGGATAATTTACCACGGCCGCCGAGTTGGCGGCGTGGCGCGCCGGAATTGGCCGGAGTCCGCCCGGTCTTTCGGTTAACCGGCGAAAAAGTTCGATTTGTTTCAATGTGAAACGGTTCCGGGTTTCGGCGGCGGCCAGGTGGGTGAAGATGCCGGCCAGGGTCAACTCGGGCCGGGAGAGACAGGTATTCAAAAGAGGTTGAAATTCATCCGGGGATACCCCCAGCCGATTCATGCCGGTTTCCACTTTCAGGTGGACCCGGGCCCGTTTTTTCAACCGGGCCGATAATCCGGAGATGCCTTCCGCCTGTTTCCGCGAAGCAATGGTCAGGCTGAGATCACGGTCCAGGGCGTCCGGCCATTCTTCGGGGCCGGCACTGCATCCCAGGACCAGGATTTCCTTCTTGATGCCGGCCCGTCTCAGTTCCAGTCCCTCCGCTACGGTGGCCACCGCGAACCCGGCCGTGTCCGCTTCCAGGGAACGGGCGATTTCGACGGCGCCCAAACCGTAAGCGTTGGCCTTGACACAAGCCAGGATCCGGCTCGGCTTAACCCGGTCTCGCACCGTTTGGAGGTTCTCCTTTACGTTTGCCAGGTTGACTTCTATCCAGGACCGGGTTTTCACTTGTGCTTGGCCATGCTTCGGCGCGCCTGGGGCGACTCGAACGCCCAACCTACGGGTTCGAAGCCCGGCGCTCTATCCGGTTGAGCTACAGGCGCAAGAGGCGAGTTTATTCTTTCGGCGCCGCCGGTTTTTCAGCGGATTCCGGTCCCTGGGCGCTCTCTTTTTCCTTCTCCTGTTCCTTTTCCTTTTTCTCGGCCAGCCGGTCCTTGATGTCGCTGATTCCCGAGGCCACGGCCACCAGGCCGCCAAGCACCAGCAGGATGACAATGCCGCCGGTAATTACGTACTTGGTCGCCTGCCACCAGCGCAGGGCCGCCAGCAGCACGCCCAGGACAACCGCGATGATACCCCCGATCAATGCCCACATGCTCCCTCCTTATTGAAAACCGGCCGGTAATTATCCGGCCTTCAACCTAAAATTTCCAGCAATAATGCCTCTTTCAAGGTGTTCATACTATAGCATAACCGCCCGGGAGCGTCAAGCCGGATTGGCGCGGATAAGCCGGCTGGAGTAAAATATAACCTAAAACAATTATGCTTAACTCCCAACCACGTTCCCGGGGATTGATCCGGCTGGCCGCCGCCATTGTCGGCCTGCCACTTTTATTCCTGCTGCTGATGACCGCCTATTATTTTCTGCCGACGGCGGCCCGGACCGACACGGTCCGGGTGCAGCCGGATTCAAATCTCCGCCAGATCGTCGATCGGCTCTACGCCAAGAAATTGTTGCGTTTCCCGAATCTCTTCGTGCTGACGGTCCGTTTAAAAAAAGAGGAAAGAAAACTCCAGGCCGGACTTTACGAAATCAAGGCCGGCAGCAGTCCGCGCCTCATCCTGCACAAACTGCTGAAGGGTGAGACGGCCACCGTCAGGGTGACCATACCCGAAGGCTGGAGTTCGCGCGAAATAGGCGAACTGCTGGAACGCAAGGATCTTTGTCCGCGCGAAAGTTTTCTGTCCGTGGTGGAAGCAAGGCAGCTGGAGGGGTTTCTTTTTCCCAACACCTACTTTGTGCCGTCCCAGTTCACCGCCGAAGGAATCGCCCTGCTCTTCGTGAAAGGATTCGAGTCTTTCTGGTCGGCCGATTACGAAACGCGGGCCCGGGCGCAGAACCTTTCGGTCCGCAGCATAATAACGCTGGCTTCGATCATCGAGCGCGAGGCCAAACTGGATTCCGAGAAGCCGATCATAAGTTCCGTTTTTTACAACCGGCTGCGCCGCGGCATGAAACTGGAGGCCGATCCGACGATTCTTTACGCCCTCGGATCCTGGAACATCAGGCTTACCAGGCGTCAGCTCTTTACCCGTTCCCCTTATAACACCTATTTGCATCGGGGACTTCCGCCCGGCCCGATCTGCAACCCCGGCAAGACCTCCCTGCTGGCGGCCCTCAACCCGGCTCGCACCAACTACCTGTTCTTCGTCGCCAACGGTGACGGGACCCACATCTTTTCCCGGACCGGTTCGGAGCAGGCCGCGGCGATTCGAATGATCAAGGCCCGGCAGGCCGCGTCGCAAGAAAAGCCGGACACCGGTCTTGAGCCGGACGGGTCTGAATAGGGGCGGTTTTCAATCTTCGGCCGGGGAAAGGCGCCGGGATCGCCGCCATTACCCGGCGTCCCGTGCATCAGGCCGTTGACGTGCGATGGCGCCCCGTAGTATAATTCTTGCCGTTTTGGGGGATTAGCTCAGTTGGGAGAGCGCTTGCATGGCATGCAAGAGGTCAAGGGTTCAAATCCCTTATCCTCCACCAATCTGGAGATGACATGGAATCGAACCGGCCTTACTGGATCATCCTGGTGGTGCTGGCGGTGGCCTTCCTTTTCTTCATGCACTCAATCCACGGTTTGCGGGTTGAAAAGGTCATGAAGGAGGCGGCCCGTTACAACGAGATTCACATTGTCTGGGATTGGAATGCCTTCCAGGCGTGGACCGACCGCGGTCAGACCGCCAAGACATTCGACGAGCGGGAGAAGAAACTCGAGGAAGCCGAGACCTCCGGACGCCGATGAAGTTTGGAGTGCACCTGGCTACCGCCGGCCGGTTGACGAGCGTTTTTGAAAACGCGCGCGAACTTTCCTGCGACACCATCCAGATATTTTCCCGCAACCCGCGCGGTTGGTTCGCCCGGCCGCTTTCCGCAACCGAGGCGTCCGATTTCAAAAGCGCCCGGGCGGCAGCTTCGATCTCTCCCCTGGTGGTCCACGCCCCTTACCTGATCAATCTCGCGGCTCCGGATCCGGACATTTTCGACAAGTCAGTCCGTTCCTGCCGCCAGGAGCTCGAAAGATGCGCACTGCTGGGGGCCGACTATTTCGTGCTGCACCCGGGCAGCCACCGGGGAGAAGGTCTGGAGGCGGGGATCGCCCGGGCCGCCGGGGCGCTGCATTCCATACTGAAGGAAACGGATTCCCGGGTGCTACTGCTGCTGGAAAACACCGCCGGCAGCGGGTACAGCCTTGGCGGACGTCTTGAAGAACTCGCCGCGTTGATGGGTGACAATCCGGCGATTGGGTTTTGCTTTGACACCGCCCACGCCCTGGCGGCCGGTTACGATATCGCCCGGGAACCGGGACTTTCCTCTTTCCTGAATTCAGTTGACCGTCTTTTCGGGCCGGGTCGGATGCGATTGGTACACGCCAACGATTCACGCGGCGGGCCGGGGAGCCGGCTGGACCGCCACGCCGACATCGGGGAAGGGTGTATCGGCCTGGAGGGCTTTGCCAGAATAGTCAATCACCAGCGTTTGCAGGCGCTGCCCTTCATCCTGGAAACGCCCAAGGAGGACCTGGAAACGGACCGGCGCAACCTCAACACAATCAGGTCACTGGTAAAATGAACTACGATTTCAAAGAGATCGAAGCCCGCTGGCAGCGGACCTGGGAAGAACAGGGCCTCTTCCGGGCCCGCCCCGAGGGGAAGAAAAGTTATATTCTGGAGATGTTTCCCTACACGAGCGCCCAGATCCACATGGGCCATGTCCGCAATTACAGCATCGGAGACGTCATTGCCCGGCAGAAAATGATGCAGGGATTCTCCCTGCTGCACCCGATCGGTTACGATTCCTTTGGAATGCCGGCCGAGAACGCGGCCATCAAGCAGAAGACCCAGCCTTCCACCTGGACCTATCAGAACATCGCCACCATCCGGCGGCAACTCAAGCGTCTCGGGCTTTCCTACGACTGGAGCCGCGAGGTTATCACCTGCGATCCCGATTATTACCGCTGGAATCAACTCGTCTTTCTGAAATTGTATGAACGCGGCCTGGCCTATCGGAAACGCTCGACCGCCAACTTCTGTCCCGCCTGCCGGACGGTCCTGGCCAACGAACAGGTCATTAACGGGGGCTGCTGGAGATGCGCCTCTCCGGTCAGCCAGAAGGAGCTGGAACAATGGTTCTTCCGGATCACCGCCTACGCGGAGGAGTTACTGGATTCCAGCGGTCTCGGCGGCTGGCCGGAACGAGTGCGGACCATGCAGGCCAACTGGATCGGCAAAAGCCAGGGAGTCGAAATCTTCTTTCCGGTTTCGGAACTGCACGAAAAACTAACTGTTTTTACCACCCGGGCGGACACCATCTTCGGGGCCACCTACGTCGTTCTTTCTCCGGACCACCCCCTGATAGCCGGCCTGGCCGCTCGTTCCGGACGTCGTGATGAAATCGAGCATTTTTTGTCCGAATGGCGCCGCACCAAGGATGATTTCGATGTCGAAAAGTTTGGCGTGGACACCGGATTCAAGGCCGAGAACCCGGTCAACGGGGAAGCGATTCCGATCTGGATAGCCAATTATGTCCTTTCCGGTTATGGCACCGGGGCCATCATGGCCGTGCCGGCCCACGACAGCCGGGACTTCGAGTTTGCCGTCCGCTACGGGCTGCCGGTTCGCCGGGTTATTTGCCCGCCCGAGTCCGGAACGGTACCGGCCAGCCTGGAGACCGCTTATGAGGAGCCGGGCCGCCTGGTCAATTCCGGACCGTTTGACGGCCGGGAAAGCGAAGCGGCCAAGACCGAAATCGCCGCCTGGATGGAATCGAAGGGTATCGGCCGGCGCACCGTCCACTACCGGTTGCGCGACTGGTGCATCTCGCGCCAGCGTTACTGGGGCAGCCCGATACCCATTGTTTACTGCGATAAGTGCGGAACGGTCCCGGTGCCGGAAAAGGATCTGCCCATCACGCTTCCGGATGCCGGAGTGCGTTTTACCGGCCAGGGCGGCTCGCCGCTGGAAATAGATTCCTTTGTTAATTGCGACTGCCCGAAATGCGGCGGACGCGCCCGCCGCGAGACCGACACCATGGACACCTTTGTTGACTCCTCCTGGTATTTCCTCCGATATGCTTCCGGAGACTGGAACGGGAAACCTTTTGATTCCGGGGAGGTCAATTTCTGGATGCCGGTGGATCAGTATATCGGCGGCATCGAGCATGCCATTCTCCACCTGCTGTACAGCCGCTTCTTCACCCGGGTCCTGCGCGACATCGGGCTGGTCTCCTTCAGCGAACCCTTTTCCAATCTGCTCTGCCAGGGAATGGTCATCAAGGATGGCGCCAAGATGTCCAAGTCGAAGGGGAACGTGGTTGATCCCGAGGAGATGATAAATCGTTACGGGGCCGACACGATCCGTCTCTTCATCCTCTTCGCGGCGCCGCCGGAAGTTGACCTGGAATGGAGCGATCAGGGCGTAGAAGGCTGCTGGCGTTTCCTGAACCGAGTCTGGCGTCTGGCGGAGGATGCCGCCGATTACCGGCCCGACCGGGTTGACCCGGCCGCCGAAAAGGATCTGGTCTATCACCGGCACCTGACCGTCAAGCGCGTCAGCGAGGATTCCTTCGTCTCCTTTCACTTCAACACGGCCATCGCCCGGCTCATGGAATTCAGCAATCAGCTGCTCGAAAAGAAGAACGGCCACCGGATCAGCCGGGAAGCTTTCCAGGAAGGAGTCCAGGTTCTGGTTCGACTGCTGGCGCCCTTCTGTCCGCACCTGGGCGAGGAGCTCTGGGGCCGGTTGAACGGCCAGGGTTCGGTCTTCAAGGCCGGCTGGCCGGACTTCTCCGAGTCGGCGTTGCACCAGGAGACGATGGAACTGGTCATTCAGATCAATGGCAAGAACCGGAGCCGCATGACCGTCGCCGCCGGAACCGGGCAGCCCGAAATAGAAAAACTGGCCCTGGCCGATGAAAAAATCCGGTCCGGACTGGCCGGCCGCCAGGTGCGCCGGATCATCCTGGTAGCCGGAAAACTGGTCAATATCGTCGCGGGTTGATGGAAACAACCCTGCTTTACCTGCTGGCCGCCTTCCTGGTGATGCTGGTAGCCCGGCCGCTCTCCCGCCTTTTAAAACTGCCCGTTCTTTCCTTTTACATCCTGGTCGGCCTGTTTTTGGGACCGAGCGGTTTCGGGTTCATCGGCGAGACCGCCTCGCTGAATTATTTCTATACCCCAGTTTTCGGCCACCCGGTCGGCCGCGGTTGCTGGCCACGAGATCGGTTTGATTTCCGATGTCATCCTCGACTCGATCATCGTGCTTTCCCTGGTCACCACCTTCCTGGGGCCGTTGGTCAGCAAACGTCTTCTTTATCCGGATTCAAAAAGGCTTGGCGATTATCCGACGGTTGACGACTACCTGATTTCCGATATTCATCCGCTTCATCTCGAGGAGGATCTCGGTTCGATCATGATGCATGTCCGGGGGCAGGAGATACCGGTTTTCCCGGTCACCGACCGGAATGGGATCTACGCAGGAGTGGTCGAGCTGGGGATTTTGAAAGAACTGCTGCTCGGGGAGGAGTTGAAGAACCTGGTTATCGTCCAGGATCTGGTGAACCGGAATTACCCGTTCGTTTATCGGGACGAGCCGCTCGACCGGGTCTTCGACCGTTTCCGGGAAAATGTCTGTCCAGCCCTGCCCGTCCTTGAAGCTTCCGAAACGGGGGACTACTACTTGGGGCTGCTTCTGCTCAAGGACCTTTTGCCGGAGTTGACGATCGAGGGCGGGCGGGCTTTTCGCAACCGTTCCGGTTAAGAAGGACGTCCTTCGACCGCCGCTGTCAGGATCTCTTCCAGGCGGACCGCCTGATTCTCCACCGAGAGTTCCCGTGCCTTTCGATATCCGGCCGTGGCCAGCTCATGCAGGAGTTCCGGTTCGAGAATCAGCCGGCGGGCGGCCGCCGCCAGCGCTTCCGGACGTCCGGGCGGTACCGTCAGGGCGGTGATCCCGGAAAGCAGGAAATCACCGTGGCCGCCGGTCTCGGTGGAGACCACCGCGCACTGACAGGCCATCGCCTCCAGGGGCGGATTAGGTGAGGCGTCGGCCCGGCTGGGGAAGATGAAGATGTCCAGGTCGGAATAGAAGCGGGCCAGGGCCGCCTGGTCCTGGCCGGCGAAGAATTCTATCCAGCCGGGCAGCCAGCTTTCGCGCCGGAAACCGGCGCAGGCGAATTCCAGGCCGGGGAATTCGGAACGCAGCTTTTCGAGGGCGGCCACCGCGTCATCAAGGCCCTTGTGGGCCGGGCGTTTTTGATAGAAGAGAAAGCCGATCCGGCGGGCCGGACGGAAACGCCGGTCCGGGTTCCGGAAGAGTTCCAGATTGACCCCGTTGAGCAGCAGGGGGATTTTTCGCTCCGGGAAGCGCTTGAGCAGCAGATTCCTGACCAGCGACGAGGTGGCGACCAGCTGGATTTCAGCCGGTACCTCCGGCGGCTGCCGGGCGAAGAAAATATCGGCCACCCTCATCAGTTTCGCTCCGTTGCGCTCGGAGAAGCCGGCCACGGTTTCGATCAGCCGGGTTGAGCTGAACAGGGTGGCGTCGGCCGCCGGCAGATATTCTTCCCGGTAGGACGGCACGGCCACAATTTCGGCGGAACACTTAAGCCAGGCAACCCGGTACGGCCGCCGGGGCGCGCCGGTGTGCAGAAAAATCCACTCGCGCCCGCGGGCCGCGAATCCGGCCGGCCGGGTGCCGGCGCGATTGATCGCCTTGATGACGGTAACCCGGTGGCCCCGTCCGGTGAGACGGTCGGCATACTCCAGAAAGTTGCGGTGTGCCCCGCCCGGCCGCCGGCCGAGCGTGGCCAGAATGTTGATGCGCATAGCCCCGGTTTCCCAAGAAACGATTCCGACCCTTCCGATTTTGATTATGTTATTATAATATAAAAGGAAGCCGACATGAAACGAACGGAATCAAAACGCGAAAATTCACCAAACCCGCAAGGTTCTCTTGGGGCGCGGCCGTCGGAGGCAAACCCGGGATGGGCATGATCCAGAGCGTTTCCGGGGCCCGCGGCCGGGTGGGCGAAGATTTTACCGCCGAGGCCTGTTTTAAACTGGCGGCCGCCTTCGGAAATTTCCTTCCGAAGGGACCGGTTTTGATCGGCCGCGACAGCCGGCCTTCCGGAAAAACGGCCCGGCAGTCCGTGGCCGCGGGGTTACTCTTAACCGGCCACCAGGTGGTTGATCTCGGGCTGGTGCCGACTCCGGCGGTGGGTTTTGCCGTGCCGGTTCTGAAAGCCCGGGGCGCGGTGGTGATCACCGCCAGCCATAATCCGGCCGAGTGGAACGGCCTGAAGTTCCTGGATGACCGGGGGCTTTACCTGGGGCCGGAGTCCCTGCGTTCGGTTTATGCCCCGGATCGAACCACCGATCCAGCCGGCCGGGGAAGCGGGGACGAGTCCGTTCCGGCCGATATCCTGAACGATTACCTTGACGCCGTGGTTGAACAGGTGGACCTCCGCCTTCTGAAAAAGAGAAGATTGAAGGTGGTTGTGGACGCCGTCAACGGTGCGGCCGGTTATCCGGCCGCCCGCCTGCTGGAGAGGCTGGGAGCCGAATTTTTTCTACTGAACGGGGAGCCGACCGGATTGTTCACACACCCTCCCGAACCCAGGCCGGAACACCTCGGGCAGCTGGCGGAAGAGGTGCGCCGCCGGGAGGCCGATCTCGGGCTGGCCCTGGACCCGGACGGGGATCGTCTGGCCCTGATCTCCGAATCCGGGATTCCTCTCTCAGAGGAGTTGACCCTGGCCTTCTGTGTCGAGGCGGTACTCGAAAAGAAGCCCGGGGGCGTAGTGACCAACCTTTCGACCAGCCAGATGGTCGAAGAAATCGCCGCCCGTTTCGCGGTTCCCTTTGAACGGACCCCGGTGGGCGAGTTTTTTGTGGCCAGGAGGATGCTGGAGCTTGACGCCGTGATCGGCGGGGAAGGCAACGGCGGGGTGATCCTGCCGGCCTGCCATCCCGGCCGGGACGGCCTGGTGGCGGCGGCGCTCCTGCTCGAACTGCTGGCCCGTCGGAATGAACCGGTTTCCAGACTGGCCGCCCGGCTGGACCGTTTTTGCCTGCTCAAGGAACGGGTCGAGATTGTCGGCGGCCGCCCACCGGAACCAGACCGGTTAAAATTGGACGCGCTGTTCAACGGTATCCAGCCCGACACCCGGGATGGGCTTCGTTACAGCGGTCCGGGCTGGTGGTGCCACATCCGCGTTTCCAACACCGAACCGATCGTGCGGATTCTGGCCGAGGCGGGCGACCGGTCGGCGGCCGCCCGGATCGTGGAGGGCGTTCGGACGATCCTGCGGTCTTGACAGCCCGGCTTCCCTTGTGGTAAAGTTTTCGGAAAGTAATAATTTACGGAGGACCGAAAATGAGAAAAAGAATGCTTGTTTTGATGGCCATACTTCTGGCGCTGGCGGTGGC
>Ga0209605_1004795_pt1 | contig 10861 bp, 11 predicted proteins | sample AD_UKC035_MetaG_FD_184408 | JGI IMG/M metagenome (GOLD analysis project Ga0209605, IMG submission 184408) | Active sludge microbial communities of municipal wastewater-treating anaerobic digesters from USA - AD_UKC035_MetaG (SPAdes) (version 2) | ecosystem: Engineered > Bioreactor > Anaerobic >...
GCATAGGATTTTTGGTAGTCTCCCTCTTTGCTGTTGTTAGGAAAAGGAGTAAACTGGAGGCAAATGAGAACCGAGGGAGACGATGGAACGATTTGCACATCCAGGGGACTTTTGTCCCAACCCGACTTGCCCGGACTACGGCAAGCTAAAAGTGGACGAACCGAACATTAAAAAGTCAGGCAAGACCGAAGCTGGCGTACAGCGCTACCAATGCAAGACCTGTGGCAAGACATTTACGGCGACCAAAGGAACGCTGCTGTTTCGCAAGCGGCGATCGGAGACCGAAATCCTGGAGACCCTGGCTTTGCTAGCTGAAGGCAGTCGGATCAGCAGCCTGTCGCGCGCCAAAGGGATCAAAGAAGACACGATCTTGCAGTGGTTGCGAGAAGCCGCACAACATGCAGAAGCCGTATCCAATGTGCTGATGGCGCACTACCAGATCAAGCGAGCGCAGATCGACGCCTTGTGGTCGTATGTGGGCCGCAAGGCACAAAAAAAATGAGCTTGCGGAGCGCACGGAAGGCGAGTTTTGGCGCACGACCATTCTGGATGCTGACCATCGTCTGCGAGTAGCCTGCGGGATTGGCCCCGATGAAACCCTGGCCAGCCTGGAGGCCTTCCAGGTTCTGCAACGGCGCGGGCATCCAGTTCTGCCACCCTGGTTGCTCTCGGATGGTTGGGGTGGGATTGACGATGCCATGCTGTCAGTCTACGGTGTTGTGCCACCCTACTCCGGCAAAGGCCGCCCACCGACGCACCCCAAACCTCAGCCGGGTTGGCATTATCTCCAGATGGTCAAACTGCGTGATGAACATGGGCATTTCAAAGGTGTCAAACTGCGCCCCATCTACGGTGAAAAGGAAACTCTGGTGGCAGTGCTGGGCAAAAGTACGGCCTACCTCGAACGCAGCAATCTGACTGCTCGTTTGTTCAGCGCCCGCTTGACCCGCAAGACCCTGGCCTTCTCCAAGCAATTGGCCATGCATCGCGCCTCGGCCACCTGGGAAGATGCTTATTACAACCTGGTGCGCCCGCACAAGAGCTTGCGCTTACCAGTTGAAGATCAGCCTGGAACCAAGTGGAAGCCCCGCACGCCAGCAATGGCGACTGGCCTGACCGATCATATTTGGACTGTTAAAGAACTATTGTGGCTTTTGCCCTTACCAGGTGCTAACAACACCTAAAAGGGAGACTATCATATTCTAAATCTCTTGATAAAAAATGGGTTTTTGAAAAAGGGCTTCTATTTCCTTTGGTCAGCGGCACAGATGTCAATCGTTACAGTGCATTGCCAGAGCGACAATTCATACTGTTCCCTTATCGAGTTGAAAACGAAAAGGTTGAGCTGATCGATTTTAGCACCTTAGTGAAGGAATACCCCAAGACAGCGGAGTATTTATTGGCAAACAAAAAGCTTCTCGAAGGCCGCGAGAAAGGGAGAATGAGGGGTGCTCGTTGGTACGGCTATATTTACTTGAAAAATATGATACGACAATCGATAAGAAAGCTTTGCATACCGCGTTTAGTTGACAGGCTTTATGCTGCTTATGATAAAAGCGGTAAACATTTTTTGGATAATGTCGATGTGGGTGGAATTGTATTCAACCTTAGCTATTCATCGCAAGACTTAAGGTTTTTGCTGGGGTTATTAAATTCAAGTTTATTACGTTGGTATTTCCCTTACGTTAGTGCGCCATTTCGAGGGGGGTGGATATCGGCTAATCGTCAATTTTTATCCCAACTCCCCATCCGCACCATCGACCCCGCCTCGCCCGCCGACGTGCAGCGCCACGACCGCCTGGTGGCGCTGGTGGAGCAGATGCTGGCCCTGCACCAACAGCTTGCCGCGGCCAAGATGCCGCAGGAGAAGGAGCTGCTCCAGCGCCAGGTGGGCGCCACCGACCGGGCCATCGACACCCTGGTCTACGAGCTGTACGGGCTGACGGATGAAGAGATCCGGATCGTGGAAGGGGAAGCATGAAGCACATCTACGTCCCATCTGCCTCCCCCGAAGACTGGCGCCGCCTGCTGGCTGAGCCTGAAAAGCAGTGGCGGGCTGGCTATTCGGCCCGCATGCTGGCCGAATGTTGGCAGGCGGCGGAGGGCTTCCCGGCTGAGGTGCAGGCCTTGTTATCCGGTGCTGCCGAGCCGGCCTTGCACAAGTTGGAATTGCTGCTCGCCATCCCTGAATACCCGGTGGCGCTGCCGGGCGGAGGCCGCCCTTCGCAAAATGACCTCTTTGCCCTGGGGCGCGCCGCAGATGGGCAGTTGGCGGTGCTGATGGTGGAGGGCAAGGCTGCCGAGCCGTTTGGCGAGACGCTCACAGCCTGGCTGGAGCATGCCTCGCCCGGCAAGCTGGCCCGCCTGGAATTTTTGTGTCACACGTTGGGCCTTTCCAACCCGCCGCCGGGGGCGCTGCGCTACCAACTGCTGCACCGCACCGCCTCAGCCCTGCTCGAGGCACAGCGCTTTAATGCCGCCTATGCCCTGATGATCGTGCATTCTTTCAGTCCCCAGCAGGCCTGGCTGGCCGATTACCAGGCCTTTTTGGCATTGTTTGGCGTTACCGCTGGGGCGGGAACGCTGGCGGGCCTGCCGGTCCCTGGTAGGGTGCAGGCCTACGCCGGTTGGGCCGGGACTGGCACAAGCGGGTAAAAAACAAAGGCGGTGCTTTCGCATCGCCTTTGTTTTTTTCTTTAGCTGAGTTTACTTCTTCGCGCCAGCCAGCGCCTGTAAGAACGAGTTGACCACCAGGCCGGTGGACTGCTGGCGATGGGGAGAGTTCCCCATGCCGCTGACCGCCATGAAGGCCTGGAGCAGGGCTTGCATGTTGCTGCCGCCTTGCTGCTTGGCTTGCAGGTAGCCCATGCCGGCCGTGAGCAGGTCGCCCACGTCCAGGCCATCGGCCAGGCCGCCGCCAGGCTGGCTGCTTCCGCCGCCCGCCAGGCCGCCCAGCAGTGCGCCGAGCATGTCGCCGCCGGCTGCTTGCCCGCCGGACTGCGGCTGGGATTGACCACCCGCCAGGCCGCCCAACAGCGCGCCGAGCATATCGCCGCCGGCCGACTGCTGATTGGACTGGGATTGACCACCGGCCATGCCGCCCAGCAGCGCGCCGAGCATATCGCCGCCGGCAGACTGCTGATTGGACTGGCTTTGACCACCGGCCATGCCGCCCAACAGCGCGCCGAGCATGTCGCCGCCAGCCGCTTGACCGCCAGCCTGCGCCTGCCCACCGCCAATCAGGGTCTGGAGCAGGTCCATGGCGCCGCGTTCATCCACTTGTTTGCCCTTGAACTGGGCGGCAGCCTGGGCCAGGCCCTGGGCGTAGAGCTGCCCTGAGCTGCTGTGCGTGCCGGTGGACAGTTTCTTGGCTGCATAGGCCAGGGCGGCGCTGTCTGATTTACCCTTTTTCTCTTCCAGGGCTGCGGTGATGGTCTGGAATGTCTGCACCATGTTGTCGCCATGGTCCTGGTTGAACGTATCGGCGCTGTTCAGCGCCTGCTTGTTCTGAGCCAGGTCCCGGGTGACCGTCTGGAAGACATTGGCCAGGTCTACACGGTTCTGTGGCATTTTGGGTGCCTGCTTATTTCTTCTTCAGTTCGGGGGGCAGGGGCGGGATGGAGATCTCGAGCCCAACCTTGATGTCATTGGGGTGATTGCCAATGATGTCTTTGTTGGTTTCGTAGATCAGGCGCCAGTAGGGTTCTTCCATCGAGCCGTAGTACTTGAAGGCCAGCTCGGCGTAGGTGTCTTTGCGGGTCCAGGTGTGCTTGACCGTTGGGCCAAGGAGCACTTTGGGGGTGGGGGCACCCTCTACATGGGCCACGGGCACCTTGGGGGCGATCGGGCGCTTGGCCACGGGCACCTTGGGGGCCACGGGGCGCTTGGCTAACGGGGCCTTCGCCACGGGGGCTTTGGCTACCGGGGCCTTGGGGGCCACGGCGGGTTTCTTGGGGGCCAACACCGGCTTGTTGGGTGTGACCACCGGCTTCGGGTTGATGGTTACCGGCTTCGGGCTGATGGTTACCGGTTTTTTAGGGGTGGTAGGTTTCTTTGGGATAGACATTTTTCCTCCTAGACGTGCATTGGTCGATATGTGTTGTGCACGTTAACAGCCTTAATTATACTCCGCTCTATGTAATCTGGTGGTGTTTTTATGAAGAATGTAATGAATATGGGATGTTTTGGCAAGGTTAATTGACAGGGCGCAAGATGCGTACTACACTAAGCAGGTAGTAGGAGTGTATCTATGTCCATACGGCTTCACCTGCCTGGTAGATGGATTTTCTGCGCCCTGTTGCTGGCCGCTCTGCTGCTGGCCTGTTCTTCCACCGCCGCTGATGCCCCCCCCAATACCCCGGCCCCAACCCCGCTGGTTGACAACCCGCCCGGGCCCACGCCCTTGCCCTCTGAGCCTGCCCTGCCCGGGCCAACCCCTGGGCCAACCGAGGTTGTGCCCCTGGGGCCAACGTCCACGCCTGCATCCCCCGCTGGCAGCCAGTTGATCCAGGTTTACTGGATCGCCCTGGAAGATAACGGCCTGGCGGGCCCGTTGGTGGGCTGCGGCGACAGCGCCGTGCCCGTCTCGGTCGAGATCCCGCCTACCCAGGGCGTTTTACGCGCCGCCCTGGAATACCTGCTGGCCCAAAAAGAGGCCTATTACGGCCAATCAGGGCTGTATAATGCCCTCTACCAATCAGACCTGGCCGTGGACGATGTGCTCATCGTGGATGGCGCGGCCGCCATTTACCTGACCGGCTCTCTGCTGCAGGGCGGGGAGTGCGATGCGCCACGCATCCAGGCCCAGCTTGAGCAGACTGCCCTACAGTTCTCCACCGTGCAGAGCGTTTCTATTTTCATCAACGAAGTGCCGCTGGATGAGGTCCTGTCACTGCAAGGGCCCTGAGCACGAACTGCTGACCCTGCTCTCAAAACCGTAAGGCCCCCGGCGGGCAGAGGAGTGAATTGTGGGCTTATAATGCATTTATGCATGCTGACGATTACGCCGCCCTGATGCAGATCCTCTCTCGCCCGCGGCCGAGCGGCAGCGCCCGTGAACGCCAGGCCCTGGGGGCGCTGCAAGGCTGGCTTGAGCGGCATGGTCTGCCTTACCGTTTGCAGCCTTTTACCCTCTACCCGTATTTTTTGAACTGCATTGGCCTTTGGATACTGCTGGTCTTCAGCCTGTTTGCGCTTTCGATCTGGCTGGATTGGGGTTGGTGGGTCACCGGCCTGCTGGGGCTGCTGTGCGTTTCGGGCGGTCTGCTGGATATCACCTACGATATTCCCCTCGTCACCTGGCCGGGCCGCAGGTGCGGGCAGAACATCCTGATCGAGTTCAGCGCCCCCCAGCCTCAGCGCGAGCTGGTGATTTCGGCCCATTACGACACCAAGAGCGAGCTCTTCGATCACCATGTGCGCTTTTTCTTCTTCAAGAACCTGGGCCTGGGGGTGGCGCTGGTGGTGGTGTTGGCTGTGCTCAGCCTGGCGGCCCCCAGCCTGCCGCCGGCCTGGCAAGTGCCGCTGCAGTGGCTGCGCATTGTGTTGACCCTGCCGCTGTTGGTGCTGGCCTGGGGCCTGGGTTTGAACATGGCCTTTGGGCGGCTGCGGCGCGTCCAAAGCCAGGGGGCGGTGGATAACGGGGCGGCCTGTGCGATCTTGCTCGGCTTATCTCGCCAGCTTGCCGAGGGGCAGGTGCCGCTTGCCAACACCCGCCTGACCCTGGCCCTCTTCGGCGGCGAGGAAGTCAACATGCAGGGCTCGCGGGCCTACGTCCAGGGGCGCGCTTGGCCCCTGCCGGCGGCGGCCCTGAACCTGGAGATCATGGCGCAGGATGGGCAGTACGTCTATTGGGAGCAGGATGGCACCTCGTTCAAGCTTTACCCCACCCATGCCGGTGTCAGCCGGGCCGTCTCGGCGGCGGTAGCCGGCATCACCGGCGCGCCGGCCTCTCCCGCCGGGCCGATCAATTCAGACGGCTATTCGTTCTTGCGCGCTGGCTTGCCGGCCACCACCCTGGGCACTTATGACCGCCAGTTGGGGTCGCACGGCTTTCACCTGCCCTCCGATAACCTGGAGCGGGTGCAGATGAGCCGCCTGCCGGAGGGGGTAGAGATCTTGAAGCTGTTCATCCGTAATTACGACCAGGGCGAAACGATATCGCTTGCCCCTTGAACTGGCTCATGTACAGGTGGTGGTAAAAGCCTTTTTGCGCCAGCAGGCCCTCGTGGGTGCCGCGCTCGATGATCTGGCCGTGGTCGATCACCAGCACCTGGTCGGCATCGCGGATGGTGGACAGGCGGTGGGCGATGACAAAGCTGGTGCGGCCCTGCATCAGGCGCAAGAGGGCCTCTTGCAGGTGCTTTTCGGTGCGCGTGTCGACATTGCTGGTGGCTTCATCCAGGATCAGGATATCGGGGTCGGCCAGGATGGCCCGGGCAATGGCCAAGAGCTGGCGCTGGCCCTGGCTGAGGTTGCTGCCGCGCTCTGAGAGCAGGGTCTGGTAGCTCTGCGGCAGGCGGTGGATGAAGAGATCGGCGTTGGCCAGCCGGGCGGCCTGGCGCACGTCTTCGTCGCTGGCCTCCAGGTTCCCATAGCGGATATTTTCCATCACGGTGGTGGCAAACAAGAAGTTGTCTTGCAGCACCAGGCCCAGCTTGCGGCGCAGGTCGTCTTTCTTGAAGGCCGCCGCGTCCTGGCCGTCGATCTCGATCGCCCCGCTGTCGACGTCGTAGAAACGCGTCAGCAGGTTGGCGATGGTGGTTTTGCCGGCGCCGGTGGGCCCCACCAGGGCCACCAGTTGGCCGGGCTCGGCCTCCAGGCTGAGATTTTTCAGCACCGGCACCCCGGCTTCGTAGCTGAAGGTGATGTCTTTCAGGCTGACATGGCCGTTGATGCGTTCCAGCGGGCGCGCCTCAGGCGAGTCGCTTTCGGGGACCTGGTCCATCAGGTCAAAGACCCGTTCGGCGCCTGCCAGCGCCGCCTGGATGGAGGTGAACAACTGGGCGATCATGTTGAGCGGGCGGCCCAGGCGCCCGGCGTAGGTGATGAAGGCGGCAATCTCGCCTACCGTCGCCAGCGAATTGACCGCCAGCACGCCGCCGGTGCAGGCCACGATGGCCAACCCCAGGTTGTGCACCATGTTCATCACCGGCCCCATGAAGCCGGTCAGGATGCGCGCCCGCAGGGCCACCTTGCGCAGGCGCTGGTTGACCACAGCGAACTGCTGGGTGGTGGCGGCCTCGCGCACGAAGGCCTGCACCACGTGCTCGCCGCTGACGGTCTCTTCGATGATGCCGTTCAGCTCGCCCAACGTGGCCTGCGTCTCACGGAAGCTGGTGCGCGTGCGCCGGGCAATGGCACGCGTCAAGAAGTAGGTCAGCGGCATCACCACCATGCTCACGATGGCCAGGGGGATGTTGAGCATGAACATGATGAGGATCACGCCCACCAGGCCGATGACGTTGGAGATGAGCTGGCTGGCGCTGGTGGCCAGGATATTGCTGATATTCTCCACGTCGTTGGTCAGGCGGCTCATGATCTCGCCGTGGGCGTGCTGGTCAAAGTAGCGCAGGGGCAGGCTTTGCAGGCGGGCGAAGAGATCGCTGCGCAGGTCGCGCACCACGTTTTGGGCCACCCCGGCCATGAGGTAGGTTTGCAGCCAGGTGCCGGCCGAGGCCAGGATGTAGCAGGCCAGCATGAAGGCCAGCAGGCGCGCCAGGCCGGGCAGGTCGCCGGTGGTGATGTAGGTATCGAGGGCCAGGCCCATCAAGTACGGGCCCAGCAGGTCCACCACCGAGGTGGCGATCACCAGCAGGGTGGTGCCGATCAGCAGCCAGCGCTGGCGTTCCAGGTACTTCCACAGGCGGCGCAGGACGTTGCGCATATCTTTGGATTTGGGCGCGTCTTGCATCAGGGCCATCATGCTGCCCGGGCCGCCGCCGGGGCGCAGGGCGATGGGGGGGCGTTCGGAGGGGGTGCGGCGTGGTTCAGCCATTGTTGGGGCCTCCATTTCCAAGCTGCGAAGCATAGATCTCGCGGTAGATGGGGCTGTTTGCCAGCAGTTGGCGGTGCGTGCCTTCGGCGGCAATCTGCCCGTCATCGAGCACCAGGATCTTGTCGGCGTTCAGCACGGTGCTGATGCGCTGGGCAATGACAAAGCTGGTGCGGTTTTGCATGATGTCTTCCAGGGCGGCCTGGATCTTGGTTTCGGTCTCTACGTCTACGGCGCTGGTGCTGTCATCGAGGATGAGGATGGCCGGCTTGAGCAGGATGGCGCGGGCGATGGCGATGCGCTGTTTTTGCCCGCCCGAAAGGTTGACCCCGCGCTGGCCGAGCTGGGTATCGTATCCATCGGGCATGGCGCTGATGAAATCGTGCGCCTGGGCGGCCTTGGCGGCTGCCACCACCTCCTCCTCGGGGGCGTCGGGCCGCCCGTAGCGGATGTTATCGCGGATGCTGCCACTGAAGAGCACCGTTTCTTGCAGGGCCGTGCCGATGCTGCGGCGCAGGGTGTGCAGGTCAAGCTGGCGCACATCCTGCCCGTCGAGGGTCACGCGCCCTGAGCTTACGTCGTAAAAGCGGGGGATGAGGTGCACCAGGCTGGATTTGCCCGCGCCGGTGGTGCCCAGCAGGGCCACGGTCTGCCCCGGTTCGGCGCTGAAGCTGACGCCTTTCAACACCGGGTCGCCCTCTTCGCCCTGGTAGTTAAAGGTCACATTCTCGAAGGCCACGCGCCCCTGCAGGGTGAAATCTTGCACGGCCTGGGGGTGGTTTTGCACCTTGGGCTGGCTGTCTAGCACTTCTTGGATGCGCCGGGCCGAGGCCTGGGCGCGTGCCAGTTGGATGATCAACTGGCTGGCCATCATCAGCGAGAACAAGGTGATGATCAGGTAATTGACGAAGGCAATGATCTGCCCAAGCTGCATGTTGCCCAGCATGAATTGTTTGCCGCCAAACCACAGCACGGCAATGACGCCCATGTTCATGGTCAGCATCATAAAAGCCGGCATGAAGGCTACCGTGCGCGCCGCCCGCACCGATTGGTCGGTCAGGTTGGTGTTGGCCTGCCCAAAGCGGGCCTCTTCGTGCCGGCCGCGCACAAAGGCCTTGACCACGCGCACCCCGGCCAGGTTCTCTTGCATCACCTGGTTGAGGTCATCCAGCCTGGCCTGCACCCCCACGTACAGCGGGGTGGCCTTCCTGACGATCCACACCACCGCCGCCAGCTCGATGGGCATCAGCACCAGCGGCAAGAAGGCCAGCCTGGGGCTGGTGACGATGGCCATCACCACGCTGCCCACCAACAGCAGGGGAGCGCGCACCAGGATGCGCAGGGTCATCATCACCGCATCCTGCACCTGGGTCACGTCATTGGTCAGGCGGGTGATGATCTGCCCGGTTTCCAGCTCATCCAGGTTGCCAAAAGAGAAGGTCTGCACCTTGCGGAAGAGCTCCAGGCGCAGGTCGGCGCCAAAGCTCTGCACCACCAGCTCGGTGAAGATGCCGTTGCTCATCCCGCCAAAGGCCCCCACCACCGCCAGGCCGAACATCAGCAGGCCGGTTTGCAGCACCAGGTTCAGGTCCAGCCGGGCGATGCCCTCGTCCACGATGCGCTGCACCATGCGCGGCTGCAGCAGGTCCATGCTCACTTCAAGCACCATTAACAGCGGCGCAATCACCGCCCAGCGCCAATACGGTTTGATGAACTTTAACAAGTTGTCTTCTCCTGAATGGACTGCGCCAGGTTGGCGCGCACGCGCAGCAGGTAGCCGCGCAGCAGGGCGCGTTCTTCGGGGCTGAAGCCGCTGAAATTCTCGGCATCCATCTGGTCCCAGGCAGCTTCCAGCCGGGCACGCACAGAGCGGCCGGCATCCGTCAAATAGACCCGCGAAACGCGCTGGTCGCGGGCATCTGGTTGGCGCTGCACAAACCCGGCCTTCTCCATACGCTGGATCATTTTGGTGGTTGTGGCGGGGGTGATGCCCAGGCCTTGGGCCAGCTCGGTGTGGGTTTGCCCATCTTGTTCCCACAGGGCAAACAGCATGGGCGGCTGGCCGCGGTACAGGCCAAGCTTGTCAAGGACCTCGTGGGCGCGCTGGTAGTGCAAGCGCGAAACCTGGGCCAGCAGATGGTCGAGGGTTTTGGGTTCGGGGAGGGGTGGGGGCATGAGGGTACTCCGAGAAAATAAATAATTAGCCGGCAAAATATTAGCCGGCCAATTATATGGCGTGCCCGATTGGGTGTCAAGGAGCAGTTTGGATAAAAATCTTTGGGGTACAATATCTGTCTACCCATCATTTGCCCGAAAGGACTCCTCATGGATATTCCCACCCTGCGCCAGCTTTTCCCGGTCACCGGCCATGCCGTTTACTTGAACAACGCCGCTGAGTCACCCATGAACAGCCGCGTGCGCCAGATGCTGGAAGAATACCTGGTTCTGGCTTGCGAGGCCCCGCAAGATAAGCCCTCGGTGCGCACCCCGCTGCGGCAGGCCCTGTGCGGGCTGTTTGGGGGCCGGCCCGACGAGTACGCCCTCGTCACCAGCACAGGCGTGGGGGTGGGCATTGTGGCGGCGGGCTACAACTGGCAGCCGGGGGATAACATGGTTTTGCCGGCCGATGAACACTGGAACAATACCTTCCCCTGGCTGGCTCTGCAGGCGCGGGGCGTCGAGGTGCGCCTGGTGCCGGTGGGGCCAGACCAGCGCGTGGACCCGGATGCGGTTGCCGAGCGGGTAGACGGCCGTACGCGCATCCTGGCGACGGCGGCGGTGCGCTTCAACACCGGCTTCCGCGCCGACCTGAAGCGCCTGAGCCAGATCGCCCACGACCGGAGAGCGCTCTTCCTGGTGGATGGCATC
>Ga0209605_1004798_pt1 | contig 10853 bp, 4 predicted proteins | sample AD_UKC035_MetaG_FD_184408 | JGI IMG/M metagenome (GOLD analysis project Ga0209605, IMG submission 184408) | Active sludge microbial communities of municipal wastewater-treating anaerobic digesters from USA - AD_UKC035_MetaG (SPAdes) (version 2) | ecosystem: Engineered > Bioreactor > Anaerobic >...
TGAGAATTAAATAACTTGGGCCATTGCGGTTCACGGAGAAGCATGGTATCCTCGCCTCTGCTTGAAATCTAGGGTGAGGAGCTGTGTATGGAACCGTATGCGCCGGACATTGTCGAGAAAATGTGCTGTTTCTATCGGAGTTTGAATGAACGCGACCGCCGTCGGTACGCGGGCCTCGAAGCCTTGAAGTACGGGCACGGCGGGCGCAATTACATCGCCCAGGTGTTGCCCTGTAGCCGCAATACCGTCAGTCGGGGCGCGCGGGAAGTCAGCGGGTTGTCGGCGCGGGACACCGAGGCACGGATCCGGCAGCCTGGGGGTGGGCGCAAGACTTACCGCGTCACCTGGGGCGCGGCACTGGACACGCAGTTTCTGGCGGTGTTGCGCGAGCATACGGCGGGCGACCCGATGGATGCAACGGTCAAGTGGACCAATCTGACGGTGGGGGAGATTGTCCAAGCCCTGGCGCGCGATTACCACGTGACCGTCAGTGCATTTGTGGTGCGCCAATTGTTGCGCCAGCACCAGTATCGCCGGCGCAAGGCGCAGAAGAAAACGAGCCTGAAGTCCGGCGGCAAGCACCGGAACGCCCAATTTGAGAACATCGCGCGCCTGCGTGCCGAGTTTACGGCGGCGGGGCTGCCGATTCTCAGCATGGATACCAAGAAGAAGGAGTTCTTGGGCAATCTCTATCGGGAAGGCCACCTGTATACCTTGGAAGAACTGCATACCTATGATCACGATTTTCCCAGCTATGCCGACGGCGTTATCATTCCCCACAGTCTCTACGACGTGCAACGTAACGTGGGCTACATTCACTTGGGCACCAGCCACGACACCAGCGAATTCGCCTGCGACAGCCTGCGCTTGTGGTGGTATACCTACGGGCGGCACCAATACCCGACCGCTACCGCCCTGCTCCTCTTGTGTGATGGCGGCGGTAGCAATGCGGCCCGCAGCCTCTTGTTCAAACACGACGTGCAGGCCCTCGCCACCGAACTGGGACTCGAAATTCGCATCGCCCACTATCCGCCCTACTGCTCCAAATACAATCCCATCGAACACCGCTTGTTTCCTCATGTCACCCGCGCCTGCCAAGGGGTGATTTTTATGAGTCGGGAACTGGTCCAAGAGTTGATGACCAAGACCGCGACCACGACGGGTCTGCACGCCTTCGTGCAGATTATCGACAAAGAGTACGCCACTGGACGCAAAGTCGCGCCCAATTTCAAACAGACCATGCGCATTGTGTTTGACGAGCTCTTGCCCAAATGGAACTACCGCGCTGTCCCGCGGTTAGACCCAAATGCACAAGTTATTTAATTCACGTTCCTAAGTGTAGCTGATCCCGCGCGGGACGCCGCTGCCGGTCTCCGTGACGTGCGTGCGGTTGCCGGTGGCGGCGCTGCTGGCGCAGTTGCGCGCGCCGGAGCTAGACCTGGCGACGCGGCTGGCGCTGGTGGCGGAATTGCAGCGGCTTTTACCCGCTGAGTCCCCGCTGCCGGGAACGGTGATAGAACGAGAGTATCGGCACGGAAGATAGGGCTACGCTGGAGAGCGACCTGAGCGCCGCCGCCGGTGACGGTGCAACCGGGCCGGGGCAGCAACGCCCCGGCCCGCAGGCTACCGCCAGGTTGCACTGTCGGGAAGGCGATAAACTCAAAACCTGCGATGCACAAAGTACGGCAAAAGCATAATATAGATGTCATCGTGCAGCCAATGTATATGCTATCTCGACCTTGCCCATTCACTGCTCGCTGCCATTTTCAAGCGTTGGCTCGAAGTATGGGCCAACGTGAGTGTCAATGGCGCAGATAATATCTTGAACATCCTCCAGAGACATACGTTCAGGAACCAGCCAAGAACCAAAGTGAACAATGTATTCATCATACAAACCGGTCCAGCTACAATTTATCTGATCGTGTTCTTGATAAGATTCACAATTAAGCTGACTTTGCTTGGCGTACAACCTGTCACAGGTATCATCAGGTAATTTTTCTCCCCGATGTAATGTTGAGGTTGTAATTTCTTCATACATCCGTTGTGCGATTTTCACATTGTGATACTGATAAACGTATAGCATAGCTGTGTGGCGTGGGACATCGGTGTCGGCCTGAAAACCAATAAGCCAGAAACCGTAGGTACTGCTAAATTGATCCCACTCTGCAAAACGCGGCCCACTGCTTATCTCCCAGCCTTCCGGGAACACAGAAGCGTCAACCAGTAATTCCTGCATTGAAAACGTTCGTTCTGTCGGGGTGGATTTTGCACAAGCGGACAGCAATATCAAGAGTCCCGCCAATACCCTGGTCATCCACCGTCTACAAAATGTGTTAGAGGCTTCTTTCCTAATGCTCTTTATCATCGCCCTTTTTCCTCGCTATATCAAAGCATAAATATGAAGACTGTGTGTCTCAGACCCCATTGCATTCTCGTGGCCCACGGCAAAGAAGAGTCGTTTTATTCCCAACTTTGCGCAGTCCCGTATATATCGATGAAATCTTGTAAGGCTTGCTCAAAAGCTTCAGGAGTCAGGGCGTCGAGTTCATGGGCAATCATGTAATCATAAAGATACGAACCAAAAACAACACACCAATGGTCGTAGGGCTGATCCCAGAAAGTATCCCAGGGCCCTACAAGCCCCGGATTCGACTTGTGGTGTTGCTGCCACTGATTTACACCAGCCCCCAATGTTAAAAGCAGTTCGGGAAATCCGGCTGCCCGCCCCACAAAGCCATAATGAATATTCGCAAATGCATCATATCTAAAGGTTTCCCTCCCTATTTTGAAATTGTTGGGGTATGCTTCCTCATATCCAGCTAGTTGGATATCGCCCTTGAAATCCCATATTGCCCCACCACGTACCAGCGCATTCCATCCGGCTAACGCCCCTGCCATTCCTTGAGGTGTCTGACTGCGCCAATATTTCCCCATCAACACCACGGCCTGAGATTGTGCATTGGTATTCATTTGATCAATCAGCCAGGTTGTCAGATTATCAGCCGATTCCGGCATAGGAGTTCGTTTTCCCGTTGAGGAATATTCTGTCACAGCAGGAGCATCAACAGTCAAGGCCCAGTAACTGAGACCACGCTTGACCCAGTCGCCGATGCCATTGAACGATGGGAAATGTCCACTGGGATCCGTATACCTGAGCGGATTATTGAGCACGTAACTGTACCGGTTGAGGCTTTGCGGATTAGTGGGATCAGGTACAATGGTGTCGGGACTGAGGAAGCGGTTAAGATAAGGGTCATAATATCTCGCATTGTAAAAGTATAGCCCCGTCGCGTCCTTGCGTTGCCCAGTGTACTGGAAGCTGGTGGGCGTGGTCCCGGAACTGTAGCGGGGTTCGCCCCAGGGCTTGTAGCGCAGCTCGGTCACTTAGCCGCTGCGGCTGTTGGCGGTGATAGATGTTAACCCCCAAGATAGCTTTTACGCGGTGGGCGTTGCTGTCATAGACAGGTAATATAAAAAAATTACAAGAATAACTTGCGTAGCCTGTAACATTTCTGCTTTTACGTCCACCAAACAGATAGTTCAATTATAGAGTTATCGACTATCTAACCAGTCTTGCATTTTTGGTGCAATATCAACCTCAATATTTTCCCACTCATCCCACGGCTTTAAATCGAAATAGCCCGTAGCGTTGGGCACGAATTGCTGCAAAACTTCCTCTGAACTCCCAGGTATACCTATTAATATTGCATCTACAGGATAACCATCTCCTATCAATGGGGTTTTTTGTGGTATGGGCTTGTAATAACGATATGTGTTTATAAATACCCCATCTGATGGATATAGTATATCAAAATCCATGTGACCACTGGTATCCCGTTTCTCTATATCATAATATGCATTGTAAAACTGTGGCTCGCCCAAGCAAACCATGATTTCACGAATCGGAATACCATTATGTTCATTCCGAGAATCTTTCCCAATACGGGCTTCCACTAATTGTCCATCAGCCAATGTTGCTGAATAATTGTATCCAGAGAGTGTCCACTTATAAATGACTCTGGAAATGGACGATTCTAATACATCATACTTTTCAACTTCATCAAGTGACTTTAAATCATATGTATTAACAACCCAGTCCTCAAATTTGTCTTCAGAAAAACTCGTCATGATATTATCCTGTAGCACTGCAATTTGATCACAGGTTAACGTAGACTCGCCTGCCTTCAGACAAGCAGCTAAAGATAACAAACTTAGCAAGACAACATAATCAATCAAACGGCGTAACATCTCACCATCCCTCCAATGTGTTGCGCATAGCCTGCATTTGCACGGCCAATTCAGCAGGTGTAAACATTGTCATTTGATCAGGATGAAACTCACTGACGTAGCCACCATTTGCATCGTAATATCCAAAAGCAAACACAGTTAAAGCTTCCGCCCAAATATCCCATCTTTGACGGTAAATAACAGGAATATTTGGAGCCCCTCGTGCATAGTCAGTAAGAGCATCATGTTCGTCACTCCATGCAGAAGAAAATCCATTCTGCCAATCAATTACGTGGCCTAATTCATGAATGAAATATTGTGCGCCTACTTCTATGGTATCATTCATCATGTACTCTGAGAGAATTATAACCTGACCATTGCTCAATGGTTTCGGAGGTGCCCAACAACCACTTCCAAAGGTTTTTTTCTTTAAATTGACTTGTGCGCCTCCACCAGTCAATGATTTAATGGCCGGCACGCCCCCGCCCAATTTTTGTCCTAGTCTGGAAATTCCAAACGCTAATTGCTTTATATTGTCATCAGTCCATGTTGCATTTCCTCCCAATGTAACACCAGCTTCACCAAGTACCTCATGCGCAATATCCACGTCGGCAAAAACTGGATCCCCAACGGTTGACCAAAATCCAGTAGATGAGTTCCAGAAATAACCATGCGCATTGTACCACCGGTTTTGCCAATCCCATTCAGTCATTTCATGACCTGTTGGGTCGACATACCTGAGCGGATTATTTAAAACATAGGAGTACCGATTGAGGCTTTGCGGATTGGTGGGATCAGGTACAATGGTGTCGGGACTGATGAAGCGGTTAAGATAAGGGTCATAATAGCGGGCATTGTAAAAGTACAATCCCGTCGCGTCGTTGCGTTGGCCGGTGTACTGGAAGCTGGTGGGACTGCTGCCATAGCGCGTCTCACCCCAGGGAGTGTAACGTTGCTCCGTCGTGGCGCCGTTAGCCGTGTTGTAGGTCTTGCTGGTGGAGCCAAGATGGTCGCCGAGCAAGAAGATGGGCGCGCTGCTCCCTTGCCGCATCGCTACCCGTTGGCCGCCGGCGTAGTAGTATTTGATCATTGTGCTCGCGCTGCCGGTCCACTCGAAGTGGGCGCCGATGTAGGTGGTGCTGCTGCTGGCAGTTGTCCCCCAGACGGCGATTTCGACCCAATGATTGCTGGTGTTGGCCGTCGAGCCGTTGAGGTAGTCGCGCACATAGCGCACGCTGCGCGCGGCGAACCGGTGCGTTTTCCCCTGCGCCGTTTCGGCATACTCCCCGGATGTGGCGCTGTCAAACACCGTATACCACGTCGTCCCATCCGCGCTCACCTGCGTTTTGGTATTGTGGTAAGTGCGCCCATCGGCGGCATAGTGCCACACCCGCACCGTGTCCACACTATACGCCGCCCCCAGGTCTATTTGGAGATACCGTAAACCGGTTTGCGTCGTGTAGGCGAACTCGCCGCTGCTGCCACTGCCGCTGTCGGCCCACAAGTCGCCGTCGGTCACGGCCTGGGGCTGGTTGAGGGTGACGCCGCTGGCGGTAGTGGCCGGGCGGCCATACGCCAGATTGACGTAGGTGGCCTGGCGCACCCGTTGGCCGTCGCCATCGTAGCTGTAACGGGTGAGGGACGCTGCGCCTTCCTGCACGACCTGCTCCAGGCGGTTTTCCGCGTCGAACTCATAATGGGCGCGTTGATCAAGTTGGTTGCGGTAGATCTGATTGCCGTTGGCGTCGTAACTATATGTGGTATTGCCCCACGCCGTCACCGCGTGGGGGCGGATGCTGTTGGCCCCAGAGGCGGGATACGTTAACGCGCCGCTGCCATTGTTGGTCAAGTTGCCGATGGCGTTGTATTGGTAAGTCTGCTGGCTGTACGTGCCGCCCGTCCCCCCGGTAGCGCTGGCGGTCTTCAGGCGATCCAGCGCATCGTAAGTAAAGCTCTGCGTCTGCGTCCCCCCGGCGTTGTAATCCACAATGGTCTGCACGTTGCCCACCGCATCATAAGTATAGTACAGCGATTGCAGCGAAGTCAAGTTCGTGGGGACGCCGACTTTCAGGGTTTGCAAGCGTCCCTGGCCGTTCGCCGCCGTCCAGGGGTAGTAGTCATAGTCCTGGCGGAGGACATCCGCTCCCAGCACGCGCACGTCCACGCGGCCGGCGGCGTCGTACGTGGTGCTTTGGACGTAGGTGCTGGTGCCTACTCCCGCCGTGCTGTAGAGCGCGCCGTTGGCCGCGTAGGTGGTGTTCACCTGCTCTCCGACGCCACCCGTATTGCCGCTAGGGTACTTCAGCCACGTCACGCGATCCATGGCGTCATAGCCCCATTGCGTCTTGAAGGTCCCCCCGCCACTGATGACTTTGGTTTCCTCCGTCACTCGCCCGCGGGCGTCGTATTGCCACGTCGTGCTGCCGGAGCTATCACTCATCCCGGTGCGGTAGCCTTTGCCGTAGTTAGAACCGGCCGTGAAGGCGTCATAGGTGTAGGTGACGTTCAAGGTGGGGGTGCTGGGACAACTGTCGTTAGTGCGATAGTGTTTGCCGGTGAGCCGATTGAGCGCGTCGTAGTAGAAGCAAATCCGCTGCCCCCGCGCATCTCGCTGGCGAATGAGATTGCCGGCATTGTCGTAATAGTAATACCAGTGACCCATATCCGGGTCGGTCATCTCCGTTTTGCGGCTCAGCGCATCATACAACATCGTAGTGACGTTGCCGGCCGCGTCGGTGACGGTGCGCAGGTTGCCGAGCGTGTCGTAGGCGTAGTGCGTGCGCTTTTCGTTCACCCAGGAAGGATTGCCGTTGCTCCACGTGCCGTCACTCTCACTGACGCTGCGGAGTTGGCCGTAGGCGTCGTAGCTCTGGCGGGTGAAGTGGGCGTTGGCGTCAATCTGGTGAACCACGGCGCGCGGCGTGGCAAAGTCAGGGTCGGCCGGATTGTGGGCAATGCCGTAGACCTGCCGCGTCACGCTGCCATCCGGCGCAGTCACCTGTGTGACGCGGCCCAGGGCGTCATAAACGGTTTGCGTGCGGGGGCGCGCGTCCCAACCGGTGGGGCGGCTGAAGTCCCCGGTGAAGCTTTCGGCTTCCGGAACATAGGTCACGACGGCGCGGCCCACCGCATCATACACGGTGTTGACCACGCTTTGGGTGGCGGCTTCGGTCAATTCCGCGCGCTGTTGGACGGCGCGGCCCAGGCCATCATAGAAGAGCACCGCGGAGACGTTGGCGCCGGCGCCGCTAGTTTCGCGCTGGTTGACGACGATCCGCAGCCCCAGCAGTCCGCCGCCGGCGTAAGCATCGGTGTAGGTGCGTTTCACAGTGGGATACTGGAAACTGTCGCCCGGCCGCACTTCTTTGATCGGGCGGCCGAAGGCGTCATAACTATAGTAGGTGGTCGTGGCGCTGCCGTTGCTGTCGTACGTCTTTTGCACCTGCCCGAAGAGGCCGAAGTCGTCGCTGAGCGGTTCCTCGTTCACGCCATAGTAGTGGGTGGCGGTGCATAGGTTTTGGCGGCACACCTGGGTGGGGAACTGGTGGTAGCCATTGTCATTGTAGGCCGTGGTCGTGGTGTGACCGTTAGGATCGGTGACCTGCGTCACGTTGCCCCAGGTGTCGTAAGCGTACTTGGTCAGGATGAAGTGGCCCGGTGTGGTGCGCTCATCCCAGTTACCCTGACCTACCATTGTTACCCGGCCTTGCGTGATGGCAGAGGGAGAATAGGGCGCGATCGGCACGTTGTTGAAATTATAGGTGAGATCATCGTAATACCAGAAAGTTTGCGTTTTGCGGGTGGTCGCATTGGTCGTGAAACTCTCAAACACATTTTCCCCCCCTTGCAAACCGATGAGCCACGGCCCATTGTCATTGACTATATTGTAGTACCAGCGTCTAATTGTGCGCTCGTCGCCGCTAGCGGCGTCGCCGTGGTCGTAGACCACGGTCTGGTTGCCGTAGGCATCGTATTCATAATTCACCTGGCGGGTCATAGATGCGCCCCCCGGCGCGTAGTCCGTGGTCAGGGTTTGCATAACCTGCCCCACCATCACCGTGATCTCTGGCGGGCCAAAATTCTGGAGGCCCCACGTGTGGGTTTGTTGGTGCAACAAGTCTTGGTCGGCGTTATAGAGGGCGGTTTGGGAAACTTTCCCCCGGTTGAGAGTCTGGTCGGTAATGAAGGTGGATTGGGTGGTGTTCAATAGGGTCGTCCCGCCGTAATCGTAACTGTTCACGGTGGTAGTCGCGTGACCGATGAGGGCGTAGGTGGGGTTTTCCACGCCGCTGCGCCGGCAATTGGGCAAACTCGTGCCGTGCCCACTGAAACACGGCGCGGTATAACTGTAGGCCGTGCGCGCGGTGCGCCCCAGCCCATCGCTGACCGTTTTCTCGACCACCCGCCAGCTATACACCCCCCGGTGCTCCAGTTGCTCGTAGGTAAACGTGGTTTGGCCGCCATAGCCATTGTGGGCCGCGACCAGGCGGGGGTAGTGTAACTTGCCGCCGAGATTGCCGCCTACCGGGTCCACCGTGTTGTCGCCTTGGATGAAGCTGTTATAGGTGAAGGTGGCGGCGGGAAGCGCCACCTTTTGGCCTTGGGCATTCCAGCCCCAGGGGGTGAGAGTCGCCAGGCGGGTAGTCTCGTGTGGGATGGTGTTGATAATCCATTCCAATCCGGGCCACGCTTCTTCCATCAACTGATAGTCCAGGTCGTACTCCGCGCGGCTGGTGCTGCTATCGGGACAACTCGTGCCGGCGAGTCCGGCGCAGATCCGTAAGCGGTCCAAGCGGTATGTGTCGCGCATAGTGAACGGGCGGGCGGCCTCCCCATCGTCGTGCCACTCACAGCTACTTGTCGCCGGCTGCCCCACACAGGCATTGTCATTGACCACGCGGCGTTCTTCATAGAGAAAGTCTATCAAATAGGCGCCGGCCGCCGTAGGCGTATCGTTAGTTCGCCCGGTGTAGCGGAGCCAATCGGGATATTGGGCGCGCGACCACTCGCTACCATGGCCTCCGGTGTCGGGTTCTTCCCAATAGCCAAAGAAGATTGCATTGTCCGCGGTGTCGTGGATGCGGTCAACGGCCCAGCGGTACGCGACGCGCCCCGGCGCCTCGCCCGCGTAACCGGCGAAGGCGCACCAACAGCCTGAACAAACGCCGGTGTAGCCGCTCGTCAAGGTCATATTGGCGGGGGAATAGCCATCCATGCGGGTCATTTGTTCGGCGTCGGCGGTGAAGCCTAAGCGATACTCGACGCCCTGCGCCGTAGTGACCACCCAGTATTCCCGGCTGGCATTGGCGAGGCCGACGGCCCCTGCCGGGCCGTAGCCGCACAGCTGGTTCCCGCTCCCCGGCGCCGTGTAGCGCATCACGCGCAGGTGGGGGGCGTCTTCCGCATAGTAGCGGCAACCGCCGGTCGCCAGTTTTTGGGGGCCTCTCAGTGAATAGGCGGCGCCGCCGAAAATGAGGGAGAAGGCATTGGTGTAAATCCAATTTTGCAGTGGGTCAGAAGCCCCCACCTGGGCGACGCCGGACTGGATCGGCCGGACAATGGCGATATGACTACTCAGGCTCCAGCCCGCGCCGACGTAGTTGGACTGCGCCACGCCCATCAAGCCGTTAAGCGCGGCGCTGCTGTAGGTCAGGGAGAGGTCGGGGGTCAAGCCCGCGCGGCCGGCCGGCAATGGGAAATCATAGGCATAGGTGGCGGCGCCGGTGAAGGCACTCACGTCCGGGAGGTTGGTCAACAGGTAATGGCTGCCGCTATCGGGGAACTGGGCGGCGCCCGTTACGCCGACCTGTGAGAATGTCGCTACTTGCCCGGTGAGGATGTGGGTCTCAGGATCATAGTACGCGGGCAACCTTTCCCATACATCGGCAGCGGCATCCACTTGATGGACCAGATAAGGGCGTAGCCAGACGGGGAAGCCGGTCAAGTCCAGGGTGATGGTCACGGGCTGCGCAAAGTGCAGATGCGCGGCGCGGGCCGGGCCCGGCGTGGCATCCGCCAGGTCAAAGGTGAGCCAGAGGTAGCGCGGCGCGCGGGACTCGGCGGCGCGGGCGGCGTTCGCGGGGCGCGCGGGATAAGTGTAGGTCATCGGCAACGCCGCGGTGAGTTCTACAGAGAGGTCCCGGTTGGTGGCCTGTGGCGGGAACTCCAGCGTGATACGCCCATTCAGCGCCTGCAAGCGCCCGCCGGCCGGCGCGAGGACGGCGGTGAGCGTCTGGGTCGCGGTGAGCGCTGGCGTATCCAGCCAGCGGGTGGGCGTCATTTCCAGCGTCGGCGTCACTTCCGGCGTCGGCGTCAAGGTGGGCGTCACCGGCACCGTCGGCGTGAGCGGCAGCGTGGGCGTCAGCGGCGCCGTGGGGGTGAGCGGCAGGGTAGGCGTTAACTCCGGCGTGGGCGTCGCGGTCGGCGTGAGCGGCAGGGAGGGCGTTACCTCCGGGATAGCCGTCATTCCGGGAGTGGGGGGCGCTTCCAGGGGCCCCCCCGCGGTGGACGCGGGGGCGGGGTCGTGGCGCACTGGGCGCAGCGCAGCGGGCTGTGCCACCACCAGACCGGGCGGCAGTAGCAAGGTGACAATGATGAGCCAGGACAGGCCAAACCACAGGGGACGC
>Ga0209605_1004799_pt1 | contig 10851 bp, 7 predicted proteins | sample AD_UKC035_MetaG_FD_184408 | JGI IMG/M metagenome (GOLD analysis project Ga0209605, IMG submission 184408) | Active sludge microbial communities of municipal wastewater-treating anaerobic digesters from USA - AD_UKC035_MetaG (SPAdes) (version 2) | ecosystem: Engineered > Bioreactor > Anaerobic >...
TACACGTTGGCGATACCCCCTATGAGCTGTCTGTCGCATTCTGTCAACGCTTGACCGACATCCACGCCGACCGTGATATTGCGGAGGTCCTGGCTCCCGGCGAGGACGAAATCAAAGGGGTGGTGGAAACCTACATTCAGGCGTGGTACACACCGCGCCCCTTGGATAAGGCGGCTTGCCGCGCCGCCGTTTGGTCGTGGTGGAAGCTCCAATGGCGCCTGGAACTGGCGCGCCTGTGGCGCAAACCCCCACCGAACCCCAAACCCGTGCCGGCGCCTTATGCCATGAAATCCGTGTTCAGGAGATAGGGATGGCCCATATTTTTCAGATCAATATTTCGCCGGGCGGCGTGCCCAAATTTGCAGTGCGCTGCGCCGAAGTGACTCCACTTGGCCTGGTGGGGGACGCTCACCACAACGTCAAAGTTCATGGCGGGGTGCGGCGCGCGCTGTGTCTGTACTCCCTGGAACATCTGCTGGCGCTCCAGGCGGAAGGGCATCCCATCTTTCCCGGCGCAACCGGTGAAAATCTAACGTTGACCGGCTTGCCCTGGGACGTTTTGACGCCAGGCGCGCGCCTGCGTCTGGGGGTGGATGTGCGGATCGAGATTACCGGTTATACCGCGCCATGTCCCAAAATTATCGAAGCCTTTGCCGATGGCGAGATCCGCCGCATGTCCCAGGAGGCGTATCCTGGTTGGTCGCGGCTGTATGCTCAAGTGCTGACCCCAGGCCTCATCGGCGTCGGCGATCCTGTGCGGCTAGAGTCTGCGGAATCGTAACCGCGCGGTGGTTGGTCTGTGGGAATTGGACAATGTAAAGAAACCCATTATAGTGTCCCTTGCTGTGATTCCATACTAACCAACTTGTAACTTTATAACTCATTACTTAATCTGGAGGAAAACTGATGAAAATCTTAGTGACCGGAGGGGCCGGGTTTATTGGTTCTCACGTGGTGGATGCGTATGTTGCGGCCGGCCATGATGTGCTGATCCTGGACAGTCTGTGGTCAGAGGGGGGGGGGCGGCGCGAGAATATTAACCCGCGCGCCCGTTTCTATCAGCTCGATATTCGCAGCGCAGAGGCAGCAGATTTGATTGTAGCGGAACGTCCGGAAGTCGTCAACCTGCACGCTGCGCAACATTCGGTGAAAATCTCCACGGATGATCCCCGCCTGGATGCCGAGGTCAATGTGATGGGCTTGATCAATCTTTTGGAAGCATGTGTGGCCGCCGGGACGCGCAAGATCATCTTTGCCGGCAGCGGCGCCACCTATGGTACGGTGGACAAGATGCCCATTGACGAACACTCGCCGCAGCGCCCCCAGTCGCCCTACGGCATCACCAAGATGGTCACGGAGCACTATCTGCGCTACTATCAGCAGTTGGGGTTGACCTACACCATTTTCCGTTACGGCAATGTTTACGGCCCGCGTCAGGATCCCACTGGCGAGGCCGGCGTCATTGCGATCTTCACCGGGCGCATCCTGGCGAAAGAATCCGTGCGCATTGATTGGGACGGCGAGCAGCAAAAGGATTACGTCTACGTTGGCGACGTTGCCCGCGCCAATACCCTGGCATTGACCGCCGGCGACAATGACGTGTTCTGCATCGCCAGCGGGGCGGGCACATCGGTGAATGAATTGTACAAGCGCCTGTGCGGGATTATTGGCTATGAGTCTCCTATTGTGCGCGCGCCGATGCGTCCTGGCGACATCTACCTTTCCTACTTCGATTGCGCGAAAGCGCGCAACGTCCTGGGCTGGACGCCGCAGGTGGATTTGCAGCAGGGGCTGACCCTGACCGTCGCCTCGTTGCGATGAATATGATGCGTCTTAATGCTTTGTGGGTGCTTTCCCGATTGCTTTTGCTGAGCGCGGGACTGCTGTTGCTTGTCGGATGTCGCCCTGCGTCCACAATTTCCACGACCCCGACGCCCACCCCCTGGCCGACCATGACCCCCCGGCCTACGCCGACGCGCATACAGCCCACCGCCACTCCCGTGCGAGATGCACAGGCGTTTGCTCAGGCCGAACGCCTGGGGCGCGGCGTCAACCTGGGCAATGCGCTGGAGGCGCCTGCCGAAGGCGAGTGGGGCATGGTGCTGGAAGAAGAATTTTTCCCCTTGATCCGCGCCGCCGGTTTCGACACAATCCGTGTGCCGATTCGCTGGTCCACCCACGCTATGACCGAAACTCCCTACACGATTGATCCCGAATTCTTCGCGCGGGTGGATTGGGTGATCGAGAATGGTCTCGCCAACGATCTCAACGTCGTCATCAACATGCACCACTATGAGGAGATTTTTGCCCAGCCGGACGCGCACCGCGAGCGGTTTATCGCCCTCTGGGAGCAGATTGTGACGCGCTATCGGGAGCGCCCGGATAGCCTGTACTTCGAGCCGCTCAACGAGCCGCATGACGCGCTGGATTCCGCGCGCTGGAACTCTCTGATGGCGGACACGGTGGCGATGGCGCGCGCTCTCGATACGCGCCACACGCTCATCCTGACTGGCGCGGAGTGGGGCGGCATCGCCGGACTCCGGCAGATGCGGATTCCGGGAGATGGGAAGAACCTCATCATTACCTTCCATTACTACGATCCGTATCTGTTCACCCATCAGGGCGCCGAATGGAGCGGCCCGGAAGTCGGCACACTGGGCGTGATTTGGCCCGGTCCGCCGAAGACGCCGCTTGAGCCTGTCCCGGAGGCGCGCGCGCTGGCCTGGGTTGCCACCTGGTTCCAGCAGTACAACCAAGCCTCCGCCGAGCGCAACCCGGCCGGCCCCGCGCCCATCCGCGCCTCATTCGACGAAGTGGTGGCCTGGGCCGAGAAACGTGGCCTACCGCTGTGGTTGGGGGAATTTGGCGCATATAGTAAGGCTGACATGCAGTCGCGGGTCAACTGGACGACGTTTGTGCGCGAAGAAGCCGAATCGCGCCGCATCGCGTGGGCCTACTGGGAATTTGGCTCCGGCTTTGGCGTCTACGACCGCGAGGCGCAGCGTTGGAACGAGGGCCTGCTGCGGGCGTTGATCCCATCACAGTGACCCATTCTATCATAAGAAGTTCCGCGGTGGGATTCCAACCAAAGGGATCAGGGATTGGGGATTAGGGAGTGGGACAGCCCAATCCCCAATCCCCATTCGTTATTTTCAGAGGAATTACCCATTAACCTGCGGTTCGCCTGCGGGTGGATGAAAATTTTCACCGCAAAGACGCAGAGGACGCAGAGATTTTGCAATTCGCAATTCGCAATTCGCTATTTTCAGAGGAGGAAGCATGGCAAGTAAATCGGGAAATGACCATAAGTTGACGCGCCGCGACTTTTTGCGGACGGCAGGGCTGGCGACGGCCGGGGCGCTGATGGCCGGTTGTGGCAAGCAGTCGCCGCCGGAGCCGACGGCTGCGCCCACCGTGGCAGCCCCTTCCCTCGCGCCTATGCCGGCCACCGTCGCCATTGCCCAGGCCGATAATTACGATGCCAAGGTCGTCTACGACCGGCTGCGGACGATGGTGGATGGGCTAGGGGGGCTGAGCGATGTGGTGAAATCCGGCGATCGGGTCGCCATCAAAATCAACATGACGGGCGGCATCTATTGGGAAGGTAAAGTGCAGGGCTTGCCCGGCGTGGACACGTTTATCACGCATCCCGAAGTGGTGCGCGCGCTGGGGCAGTTGGCGCTGGACGCCGGCGCGAAGGAACTGTACATCGTTGAGGCTGCGAACCAATGGGATTCGTTTGCAGTGTGGGGCTACGAACAGGTGGCGGAAGACCTGGGCGCGACGCTCATTGATTTGAACGACACGAAGCCTTACAAAGATTTTGTGACCGTTAAGGTGCCCGGCGGCGGGGTGGTTTACCAGGAATTTGAGTTTAATCCCCTGTTGACAGAGATAGACGTTTTCATGTCCGTCTCAAAGATGAAATGCCACAATATCTGCGGCGTCACCCACACGATGAAAAACCTGGTGGGCCTGGTTCCCCTTCAACACTATGAGCGCAAGAAGGGGGATGGATATCGCACCATGCTCCACGGCCCAGACGAAAAATCTGCCGGATACCGTATGCCGCGCATTATCGTTGAATTGAACAAGGCGCGGCCGCTCCACTTTGGGGTGGTGGATGGCATTAAGACGGCAGAAGGCGGCGAAGGTCCCTGGATACAAGGGATGAATGCGGTTGAGCCGCACGTCTTGATCGCGGGTAAGAACGTTGTGGCGACCGATGCAGTGGCGACGGCCGCGATGGCGTTTGACCCCACGGCGGCTTCGATGACCGCGCCCTTTATCCGCGCCGACAATCACTTGCAACTGGCTTACGAAGCCGGTTTGGGGACAAATCGGCTGGAAGACATCACCATTGTCGGTGAGGCCATCGAGACTATCAAACACTCTTTCAAGGTCAGTGTGTAAAATTTTTAATAGCCCTTTTAGGGCGCAACACACCTGGGAGATTCCCGTGCGTTGCGCCCGCTACGCAGTCTTTTTCGCGCCCCTCTCTGGATGATAGGGCTTTATCATTCTCGGCTGGCAGCGCCTGTTTGAAAGGTTTTGCGGCTAAAGCCGCCGTAAAAAGGGGGTTTTGGGGTGACGGGCGGTAGCCCGTCACCCCAAAACCCCATTAAGAATCACGGCTTTAGCCGTCTCCTATGTCGTGGCGCACCATCCGGCGGGAGAATGATAAGACCCTGCTGGATGATGTTAACTCTTGACAAACTGCACTATAACAGTATAGTGTGAACACAGAATTGGAAGCGCTTTCAATGCGCCTTCGCGGGCTTTGGAAGCGCTTTCAATGCGCCTTCGCGGGCTTTGGAAGCGCTTTCAATAGCCTTCGCGGACTTTGGAAGCGCTTTCAATGCGCCTTCGCGGGCTTTGGAAGCGCTTTCAATGCGCCTTCGCGGGCTTTGGAAGCGCTTTCAATAGCCTTCGCGGACTTTGGAAGCGCGAGAGGCTTGCTTTTGTTGACCTTGCCGGACGGGCGGCGGACGTGGGCTTCCTTTTTTTTGCCTATCATCACAGAACTCGGTCTATTTTCGGAAAGAGGAGAACCTCTGTTATATATGGATACATCGTATCTTGACTACGAATTGCAAGACGGATACATCCACAACTGGCTGGTGGCCGGCCCCCAAGAGATCGCAGTCTCCGGCGCGGAAGGCCTGCGCGAGCATGACCGGAAGTTGCAGATTGCCCATGAGTTGTACGAGGCGGCCTCCGGCATCGTGCAGCCGCCGGTAGAAGGCGCCGTGTTGAAATTCAGCGAGGGTGAGTTGACCTGGCGCTACGTGCGCTGCCTCGATGATCACTTTGTAGATCAGTCTGTTTTTCACCATGAGTGGCATTACCTGCGCTCGTGGGCCTATACCCAGGTAAGCGTCTGGGAGGAACACGCCGTTACGTTGACGCTGACGACCAACGGCCCGGCGGACGTGTGGCTTAACGGGGAACATGTTCACCGCCAGGAACACTTCCATCACCAGCAGCCCCACAGCGTGACATTTAACGCCACTCTGCGCGCGACCACTGATGAAGGGCTGGCAAATGAAATCCTGGTGCGTTTCGAGGAAGTGGCGGCGCGCGAATGTCCCTACGTCATGGCGTTACATATTGCCGGCGTGGAAGCTGAGGATGCAGAAATTCGCGTCTCGACAACGGTGGCGCGCACGGCGCGGCGGCTGATGTATGAGCGCGCTTTCGAGTACGCCTACCTTGAGGAAGTGGTCAACTATAAGGGCGCAGCCTTCAATCTGCGTTGGTCCGAAGATTTGCCGGTGCGCTGTAACTACACCTACCACATTATGGACATACTGGGGCGCACCCACATTGACGGTTCTAGCGAAGCTGTGCCTGGGGCAGTCGCCGACGTGGGCCACGGCTATCGTCTGTGGGAACGACCCTATCGGGTGGTGTTGCGCGCGATAGCGGACGAATACTACAAAGACAACATTCGCTATCAATGGGAAATGCCGCTACAGGTGTTGGACACTCCCTATGTGGACAAATACGACGGCGCGTATGAGGCGCGTCGTCAAGAATCCTTGAAATATGCGGCGGGCCGTGAGGGTGACCTATTCGCGGAAATTGCCAAGATGGCGCTGGGGCAGTGGGATAAGTTGGCGCTGTCCGTCATTGACAAAACCCTAACGACCATCAATCACCGGGGCGATTGCAGTGACTTCTATTTGACGGGGCTGTTGGGGATGATGTATCGTTATATGGCCGATCCGGCCTTCCCCGAAGCGCTCAAATCGCCGTTGAAGGCGTGCGTTCTGAATTTCAAATACTGGCGCGACGAGCCGGGCGCCGACGCGATGTGTTACACGACCGAGAATCACAGTATCCTGTTTCACACCTGCGAAGTGCTGGCCGGGCAACTTTACCCGGAGGAGGTCTTCTCCAATACCGGGCAGACCGGCGCGTGGCATCGGGAGAAGGGAGAGCGGCTGGCGTTGGACTGGTTGAGCCAGCGGGGCGCCGGTGGCTTCCAGGAATGGGACTCCAACTGTTACTTTGACGAGGATCTCTTAGCGCTTTCTCACCTGGCCGATCTGGCCGAAGATACCACGCTGATGGAACTGGCCGCCGTGGTGATGGATAAGTTGCTCTTTACCATGGCGTTGAACTCTTACAAGGGCGTCTTTGGTTCCACCCACGGGCGCACCTATGCCCCCATGATCAAGGGGGCGCAACTTGAGGCCACATCGGGGATCAGCCGTTTACTGTTCGGCCTGGGGGTGTATAACCCGCACCTTCGCGGCCTGGTGAGCCTGGCGTGTTCCGAGTATGAGGTGCCGGCGCATTTCGTGGTGATTGCCACTGCGGCGCTGGAAGAAATGTGGAGTCGAGAACGCCACATCGGCGCGCCGGAGCTATGGGCTGCCTCCGGCGCATTGGGGCCGGAAGTCAATAAAGTCACCTACCGGACGCCCGATTATATGCTGTGCTCGGCGCAGGACTACCACCCTGGCGAAAGGGGCTATCAGCAGCACATCTGGCAAGCTACCCTGAGCCAGGATGCTGTCGTGTTTGTCAATCATCCGGCGTGCATGAGTGAGAACGGCGCGCACCGTCCCAATTTCTGGTGCGGCAACTTTATCTTGCCGCGTGTGGCGCAGTGGAAGGACACACTCGTCGCAATTCACAAGGCGTCGGCGGACGATTGGATGGGCTTCACCCATGCCTATTTCCCGATTTACGCCTTTGACGCTTATACATTGACGCCGCACTGGGCCTTTGCGCGTAAAGGCGATGGCTATCTGGCGTTGTTTGCGGCGCAGGGATTGGAACTGGTCAAGCGTGGGCCGAGCGCCTACCGTGAACTCCGTTCTCACGGCGCGGAGAACGTGTGGGTCTGCGCTATGGGCCGCGCCGCGTTGGACGGCAGCTTTGAGGCGTTTCAGGCGAAAGTGTTGGCGCTTGATGTGTGTGTTGAGGAACTGACGGTCCGCATGGCGACGCTGCGCGGGCCGGCGTTGACCTTTGGGTGGGAAGGGCCGCTAACCCTGGACGGCGTCCCGCAGCCCATCACGGGGTTCAAGCATTACGAGAATCCGTACTGCGTCGTGGATTTCCCCGTGTCGCGGATGGAGATTTTGGTGGATGGCTACGTCCTGGCTTTAGATTTTTCGTTAGCGCCGGCTTGATTTTTAACTTGACAAAGGGGTCTCTCACATTACACTGAAATTGTGTTTTATCCTTCTTAAGGTTTTTTCGCGTGTGACGGGTTCTCTCTCCATACCCTTTATGGAGCAGGGACTTTCCGTAAATCTGTAGGTTAGGAGGTGTCTAGCGCAAAACCCAATCATTCTATTCCCATCTTGTTTTGTCCATTAATCCCAAATTTTAGTGCCTATTAAGGAGGAAGAACAATGAAGAAGATTTCACGTCGGCAATTCCTACAGGTCTCGGCGACAGCGACCGCCGGGGCTTTGCTCGCGGCTTGCGGCGGCACGGCGACTCAAGCGCCCACCACTCAAGAGCCGGTAGCAGAAGCCACCAAGGCTGCCCCCCCGACCGCGACCCCCAAGGCAGTAGATACGCCGACCCCCGTTCCTGATCAGAAGTGGCCGCGCGAGAGTGTGGCCCGTAACCGCACCCTGGCGTTGTCGTATAGCAGCATTGGCGGCGTTGGCATTGGCAACTGTTATGCCACCGGGTTCACGCATCAATCTGGCGATGCTGCGCAGATGGAACCCATGTTTTTCTATGCCGCGTTGAACGACAAAACCTATCCCTGGCTGGCGGATAGTTACGAGTATAACGCCGACGCTACCGAGATGACCGTTTTCGTTCGCAAGGGCGCCAAGTGGAATGATGGCACTCCCTTCACAGCCAAGGACATTGCCTTTACCTATAACTACTTGATTAAGCACGCGGACGCCGGTATTCGTGACGGGTTTGAGGTCAAAAGTCGCTGCAAGTCTATTGAGGCAGTGGATGATTACACCGTCAAGTTCACTCTGAACGAGCCGGATTATCGGTTCCACTTCTCTATGTGCTCGGCGCGCTTTGACAAGGCTGTTTACCTGATTCCAGAACACATCTTCAAAGATGTGGATACCCCACTGGAGTTTATGGGGTGGGATCCGGGGGCGCATCCCGAATGGCCCGTTTATTCTGGCCCGTATAAGCTGACCCGCACTGAGGAAAACTTCCGCCAGTTTGATCTGCTGTATAGCTGGTGGGCCTACGAGGTCGGTTTGATTGACCACATGCCCTGGCCGGAGCGGATCACCAATATCCTCTATCCGAGCGATGAGGTGGGCGCGCAGTTGCTCATCAACAATGAGATTGACGCCGCGCTGGATATGCGGCCGTCCATCATCAAGCCTGTTCTCGAACAGGCCCCGCATATCATTTCCCACACCGGTCATGAAGCGCCATACGGCTACGTTGACTGGTGGCCCATCTCCATGTATTTCAACTGCCTCGAGAAGCCCTACGACAACCCTGACGTCCGCTGGGCTGTGTGTCATGCGGTTAATCAACAGACCCTGGTGGATGTGGGGTACGAGGGCGCGGGGAAAGTCACGGCCTGGCCGTTCCCCGATTATCCCGGTATCACGAAATACTATGCCGGCGCCAAGTCCATCACGGATAAGTATGATGTCCTGGCTTCCGATCAGGCCAAGGTTGAAGAATTGATGACCAAAGCCGGATACAGCAAAAATGCGGAAGGCTTCTGGGCGGATGCTGACGGCACGGCCCTGAACGCCGATGTCTATGCGCCGGTGCCGCTGTTCGGCGACATTGGCCCGGTCACGGTCGAGCTGCTGCGGCAGGCCGGCTTCAACGCCAACCACCTGACGCCCCCGGATGTGTGGACGCTCCTGGGCAATGGGACGGCGTTGTTGCACTTCTTTGGCCATGGCGGCAGCGTGGACGATCCTTACGTCACCATGGACTACTATCACAGCAAGTGGCAGAAGCCCACCGGTGAGGATTGCGGCAACAATCGCCCGCGTTGGGCCAACCCGGAGTACGATGCTGCGGTTGAGGAGATGTCCCGCACCAGCCCATCCGACACGGCGAAGATGCAGGAGCTTTTCAACAAGGCCATGGAAATCTGGCTGCGCGAGTTGCCGGAAGTCCCCCTGGTTCAGTGGTTCCATCGCCTGGCGATGAATACCACCTACTGGACGGAATGGCCTAACCAGGACAATCCCTACAACTCCGCTTTCTGGCACATCACCTTCCCCATCACGCTCTGGAACCTCAAGCCGACTCAGTAACGCTGGTTTGATCCGTTGTGGGGAGCCGTATGGCTCCCCACAACGCAACTGAGGGGGGTGTCCCGGTGGGGCGCATTTTTAGGCTCAAGTGGCTCAGATTGGATGTCAACCATGCGGTTGAGCAAGACTCAAGTGCGCCCTATTTTTTTGTCTTTGGGGGGCGACCATGTTCCTCGAAGTCAGAGAAATTCAGGGCGCGTAATGGGTTCGGCGCCGGCTATGCTTCCAGGCGTTTTAGTCTTGAGAGGAGGTGACGTATGCGTATACCGTTATCGTATGTACTGAAGCGGATCGGTTTCTTGCTTATGGTGATGTGGACGGCGGCCACCATCAATTTCATTCTACCCCATTTAAGCCCCAAAGACCCCGTGGCCGAGCAGGTACAGCAGAAGATCTCGTCGGGCGGCCTCAGCGCGGAGTCGGCCCAGGAGATGCAGGAGGCGTTAAGGACGCTGTATGGTTTGGACAAGCCGTTGTGGCAGCAATATGTGAAATATCTGTGGAATACCTTCCGCTTTGATCTGGGACGTTCTATCTATTCCTACCCACGTGAAGTGATGGATATTATCGGGCAGACCATCTGGTGGACGGTTGGGTTTGGGGGAACGGCTACGGTTCTGGCGTTTGTCATAGGCACGGTGTTGGGCGCATTGGTGGGGTGGTCCAAAGCCCCGAAGTTTTTGAGCGCCCTGATTCCCCCGTTGGCGATGTTTTCCGCAGTTCCCAGTTTTATCCTCGCGTTGGTGCTGATCTATTTTATGTCTTTTAAGTTGCAACAGTGGACGGGGGGCGCCTTCTACTTCCCCTTGCGCGGCGGATATTCCAGTGAGACGATCATCAACATTGCGGATCTTAATTTCTGGAAGGATGTGATCTGGCACTCGATCCTGCCGGCGTTGTCCATGCTGCTGGTCTCGACCGGCGGCTGGGCGCTGGGGATGCGCGCGATGATGGTGACAGTGGAGGGGGCAGATTATATCACGTTCGCTGAAGCAAAGGGCCTGAAGAACCGCCGTGTCTTTTTCCGCTACGCGCTACGCAATTGTATGCTTCCGCAGATCACCTCGCTTGCGATGCAGTTGGGCACCATTGTGACCAGTGCGACGTTGGTGGAAAG
>Ga0209605_1004800_pt1 | contig 10850 bp, 9 predicted proteins | sample AD_UKC035_MetaG_FD_184408 | JGI IMG/M metagenome (GOLD analysis project Ga0209605, IMG submission 184408) | Active sludge microbial communities of municipal wastewater-treating anaerobic digesters from USA - AD_UKC035_MetaG (SPAdes) (version 2) | ecosystem: Engineered > Bioreactor > Anaerobic >...
CCGGTCATTGCAGTTCTGAACAAGGTCGATCTCTACCCGGCGGCCCCGGCGGGGACGCTTTCCTCCCAGCTCAGCGTACCCGTCGTCCCTGTAAGCGCCGTCACGCGCCAAGGCATCGATGAACTGAAGATGGCAATGATCAGCTCCGCCCCCAAAGAATGGGTGGCGCCGACCATATTGGGAGACCTCATCGATCCGGGAAGCACTGTTATCCTCGTTACGCCCATCGACCTCGCCGCTCCGAAGGGAAGGCTCATCCTCCCGCAGGTTCAGACCATACGGGACATACTTGATCATGACGCCATAGCCCTTGTGGTAAAGGAAGGGGATCTTGCAGCTGCCCTTGGCAATCTGAAGAACAAGCCCCGCCTTGTTGTTACTGACTCCCAGGCATTTCTCAAGGTCGCCGCCGATACGCCAAAGGATGTACCGATGACCTCATTTTCCATACTCTTCGCACGATACAAGGGCAATCTGGTTACGCTGGCTGAAGGCGCAAAGGCGGTGAAAAGCCTTGTGCCCGGCGATAAGGTCCTTATTGCAGAGGCATGCACGCACCACCGGGTGGAGGACGATATCGGGACGGTCAAGATACCCCGCTGGCTCCAACAAGAGGTCGGCGGCGCCCTTGACTTCAAATGGGTAAGCGGCCACGAGCTTCCCTCTGATATCAAGGACTACAGGCTCATTGTCCACTGCGGGGCCTGCATGATAAACAGGAAGGAGATGCTGCACCGTCTCATGACGGCCCGCAAAAACGGCATCCCGATAGTGAATTACGGCGTGATGATCGCCCAGGCCCTTGGCATACTAAGGCGCGCCCTCGCGGTCTTTCCTGAAACCGCCGGGATCCTTGAGGACATGAAGGAGTAATCCTTTACTATTCGGCCTTCCTGCCGTATATTAATGATTACAACTTTATATGTGCAGCGACATGAAACAAGACAAAAGGGTTCAAAAAACCGACTTCATCGACGAACACAGGATAAACGACATGCTCCTGCAGGCCAAAAAGGCCTCCGGAAGAGAAGCGGCTAAGATCATTGAAAAGGCCGGAGATGCAAAAGGCCTTACGCCATATGAGACGGCCGTCCTATTGCAGGTTGATAACAGGGATGTCTTGCAGCGAATGTTCCAGGCAGCCCACGCAGTGAAAGAAAAGATATACGGCAAGAGGCTTGTCTTCTTTGCCCCTCTCTATATCAGTAATTATTGCATAAATAACTGCTATTATTGCGGATACCGCAGGGACAACAGAATATCCCGCAGGCGCCTCAGCGCCGGCGAGATCGAACAGGAGGTCCTTGTCCTGGAGTCCATGGGCCATAAGCGTCTGGCCCTTGAGGCAGGAGAAGACCCCGCGCGCTGCCCCATCGATTATGTGCTGGATGCGATACGGTGCATCTATAAGGTAAAAGACAAAACGGGAAGCATCCGGCGGGTCAACGTAAATATCGCCGCCACCACGGTTGATCACTACCGCAAGCTGAAAGAGGCGGGTATCGGGACATATATACTCTTCCAGGAGACCTACCACCGCGACACATACGCGGCAATGCATCCGGCAGGCCCGAAAAGGGACTATGACTGGCACATAACCGCCATGGACCGTGCCATGGAAGGCGGCATCGACGATGTAGGGCTTGGCGTGCTTTTCGGCCTTTACGACTACAAATTTGAAGTGCTGGCGCTTCTTTTCCATTCCCTTCATCTCGAAGAACGCTTCGGTGTCGGGTGCCACACAATCTCTGTGCCAAGGATGCGCCCCGCAGAAGGGATAAGCCTGGAGAATTTCCCCTATCTGGTAAACGACAAAGATTTTAAAAAGGTGATCGCCGCCATTCGTCTCGCTGTCCCCTACACGGGGATGATCCTTTCAACCCGGGAAAAGGCCGAATATCGCGACGAGGTGATCTCCCTCGGCATATCGCAGCTAAGCGCGGGTTCCTGCACCGGTGTCGGAGGGTACCATAGGGATATCGAAGATAAATCTGCGGAAACTCAAGGCCAGTTCAAAATCGAGGACAACCGCACAACCGATGAAGTCCTTCGAAGCATCTGCGAATCCGGTTATTTGCCAAGCTTCTGCACCGCCTGCTACCGCAAAGGACGGACAGGCGACCGCTTTATGCCGCTGGCAAAATCAGGGGAGATCCAAAACCTCTGCCAGCCGAACGCCATCCTCACTTTCAAGGAATTCCTCCTTGATTATGCCTCTGAGAGGACAAAAAAGATCGGCCAGAAAACCATAAGAGAGCACCTGAGGTCCATCCCCAACGAGAAGGTGCGGAGGGCAACCGAGGAAAGGCTGAAGCAGCTGGAGCAAGGCGAGCGCGACCTTTATTTTTAGCAACAAAAGAAGGAAATAGCACTTGCGCATCAATGCTTTTCTGGTATACTATAAAAAAATGGGTCCTTGGAACTGGTTATTAAACTTTAAATAAAATTGAAGGGGAGAACAATACATGAAGACCGTTAGAGACATTTTGAAAAACAAAAAAAGTGAGGTCTGGTCAATTTCTCCAAAGGCCATGGTCTTCGATGCCCTCGCGCTGATGGGGGAAAAAGAGATCGGTGCCCTTATGGTCATTGATGAGAAGGGCAAGGTAGCCGGCATCATATCGGAAAGAGACTATGCGAGAAAGATAATCCTCGTAGGCAAGACCTCGAAAGAGACGCCGGTAGAGCAGATCATGACGCCTGCCTCCCAGATGTACACCGTAAAACCCGAGACCACTGTAGACGACTGCATGGTCCTTATAACAGGCAAGAAGATCCGCCATATACCGGTTTTTGAAGGAGAGAAATTTCAGGGCATTATCTCCATCGGCGATGTGGTGAAGTCGATCATATCCGAACAGGAGATACTCATCGAGCACCTGAGCAATTATATCGCCGGAAAATACGTTTAACCAAAACCGTATTTCGTATATCGTATATAGTATATCGAGATTACAAGAAATCCTTATCCACCGTTCACTACCCCCTTCTGTAATTTGCTGAAGTTTAACCCGGATAAGTCATTAGCACAGTGTCGGGCTTTCCTCGTAGCAAACCGTCGTGAGGCGAGGAAGCTTGGTCTTTTGCGAAGCAAAAGTTCCGAAGCCGAACGCGAGCGAATGGAGCCGCAGGAGCGGAATGAGCGTGTTTGCGTGGAAAAGTCTGACACTGTGCTAATCCTAATGGAAAATCTGGGTTTAAATGAACGTGCTTATCGTTTTCTCTTTTTTATCGAATGTCCGGGCCCTTTGCCAATCGGCCTTCCCAGGGATCGTAACCGCATCATAACATGGCTCGCAGATTGCTCTTCTGATCCATCGACACAGGGCTTGCCGGGATAGAGAAGATAATCCTTCCTGTATCTGACAGGCGTGTTGTTGGGCATAAATACGTTCGCTCCGCGCTGCAACGCAAGATCCCTTCCTTCCCCCGGAAAAACTGCATCGTAGGCTGTTGTGGCAGGTATGTGCGCATCAGGGTTGAAGATTCGCAGCACTGCGAGGGCCTTGAAGAACATCTCGCGATGATTATCGTAGGCATTCTTATCGTCACCCAGGGGTGTATCAGGGTGGGGAATAAAAGGTCCTATTCCTATCATATCCAGGTCGAGTGTGCGGCACAACAGAATATTGTCGGCAAGTATATGCAATGCCTCTCCCGGCAGTCCTATCATGAACCCGCTGCCTGTCTGTACCCCGAGTTCCTGGAGGCGGCTGAGGCAATTCAGCCGCTCTTCGAGTGATGAACCGGGACGGAGGCGTTCGAACAGGCCGGGGTCGCTTGTCTCGAACCTGAGGAGGTAGCGGTCCATACCGCACTCCTGCCAGTACCGGTAGGTCTCGCGGGGACGGTTGCCCGCCGAGAGCGTAACGGCGAGAGTTGTTTCCTTTTTAATTCTTCGGACAATGTCCCCGATCTTTTCATCCCCGAAAACAGGCGACTCTCCTGACTGCAGCACCACGGTCATCTGCCCGTTGTCCGGCATTGTGGATGCTATTTCAAGTATCTCTTCAACAGAGAGCGCATATCTTCCGACATTTCCGTTCCCGGCGCGAATGCCGCAATAGAGACAATTGTTGGCGCAGATGTTCGAGTATTCGATGATGCCCCTTATATGAACATCATCTCCCATATGTTCGTATCTTATCCTGTCGGCAACCCTGTATAGTTCGGCGAGGTCAGGGCCCTCGGCACGCAGCAAACGGAGCGCCCACTCCTTTGAGTATTCGATGTTGTCTATCAGATATGACACATCCCTGCTCCCTGCTCATAGCCCGTTCTCGGGCCGGGTACCCGCCTCGCGGGTGCGGGAGGCTCCACTGGCTTTGCCGGTGGAGGGGGCGACCCCGTCAAGCCGGGACAAGCTATGAGCCCTGACAATGTAGTTCATAGCCCGTTCTCGGGCGAGAGGGGGAGGCTCCACTGGCTTTGCCGGTGGAGGGGGCGACGCGAGCCCCATATATAGTTAAGCATAATTTTCCTTCAGCGGCAAATTACAGCATATACACAAAACATATACAAAATATTTGAAGGTTTACCACTCCTGTGGTATTCTCCCTTATAGGCTAAGCATCCCGCATATAATAAAAAAATAATGGAGGTAATCATGTCAACGATATACGATGTCTTCGCAAGGGAAGTGCTGGACAGCAGGGGAAACCCTACGGTTGAGGTAGAAGTAACCCTTGAGAGCGGCGTTATGGGGAGGGCCATTATCCCTTCCGGCGCCTCCACGGGAGAAAGGGAGGCCCTCGAGCTCCGGGACGGCAATGCAAAAAGGTACAAAGGCAAAGGGGTACAAAAGGCAGTTGATAATGTAAATAATTCCATCGCGCCCGAGATAGAAGGCCTCGACGCTATTGATCAGGCATATCTTGACAACATGCTCATTGAGCTCGACGGAACAGAGAATAAAAGCAAGCTCGGCGCTAACGCGATCCTCGGCGTCTCCCTGGCCCTTGCCAGAGCAGCGGCGGAATATCTCGAGATCCCCCTCTATCAGTACATAGGAGGCATCAGGGGCCGTGAGCTTCCTGTGCCGATGATGAATGTGATCAACGGCGGCGCGCATGCCCAGAACAACCTTGACGCCCAGGAGTTCATGATCGTCCCTGCGGGCGCGGATTGCTTTAAAGAGGCCATCAGGATGGGCGCTGAAATATTCCATACGCTGAAAGGCGTGCTGAAAGACAAAGGGCATGTGACGGGCGTCGGCGACGAAGGCGGCTTCGCCCCGCAGATCTCAACGACAAAAGAGGCCCTGGACCTGTTAATGACCGCCATAGCAAAGGCCGGATACAAGCCGGGCAAAGACATATTTATCGCGCTGGACCCTGCGGCAAGCGAATTTTACAAGAAAGGAAAATACCATATCGATAAAAATGTATGGGACAGCAGCAAGCTGATCAGTTTCTACGAGTCGATCATCGGTGATTACCCGATAATCTCTATTGAGGACGGGCTCGCTCAAAACGACTGGAAAGGATGGAAGGAGTTTACCGACCGCTGCGCGTCAAAGATCCAGATCGTTGGCGACGACATCTTCGTTACCAATCCGAAGATATTTGCAGAGGGGATCAAGAAGGGCGTAGCGAACAGCATTCTTATAAAGCTCAACCAGATAGGGACGCTCACCGAAACCCTGACCACCATCGAGATGGCGAAACGCGCCGGCTACACCTGCGTCATTTCTCACCGGTCAGGCGAGACAGAAGACACGTTCATTGCAGACCTTGCCGTTGCAACCAACGTGGGCCAGATCAAAACGGGTTCCGCATCGCGGAGCGAAAGGATCGCGAAGTACAACCAGCTCATGCGGATTGAGGATGAACTGGGAGACATGGCTGTTTTCCACGGCAAGGATGTTTTTTACAGCATAAGGAAGTAAATCAAGCTGTAAGCTGATCGCTGTAAGTTTTATGTCTACATATAGCCTGAAATACGGAAGGGGCTCGGTATCATTCCGGCCCCCTGAAAACTGGCGGATAACGGTCTTACGCCACAGGGAGCCGCAACCCCTTTCCCTGAAAGATGCCCTGTTGAACTCCCTTGAAAACCCCATCGGCGAAAGGCCCTTTTCGGACTGGGTCAGCCGGTTTAACAATATCCTTATCGTTGTCCCTGATGTAACGCGGTACGCGGGGATGGAGCGGGCGCTCCCCGTGCTGTTTGAAAGATTTCCAAAGAATATTCATGCCCGGATCATTTTCGCGCTGGGAAATCATAGAAAACAGACCGAAGGCGAGAGGGAAGGGCTGATCTCCCGTGAAGTCTACGCAAAGGTTCCCTCTTTTGACCACGACTGCTATGATAAGAACGGCCTGACGCTTGCGGGCAAAACCTCCTCCGGGCTTGATGTTGTCCTTAACTCTGCCTTGTTCCGGGCCGATGCGGCAATCGTCACGGGCTCCATCAATTTCCACTATCTTGCCGGCTTCGGCGGTGGGAGAAAATCAATATTTCCGGGAATAGCAGGCTACGATACTATCCTGGGTATCCACGGGCAGGTCTTCAAAAAGGATAGCCCCGGCAAGCACGCGTCTTCACGGTCCGGCGTACTCAAAGGAAATCCTATGCATGAAGAGATCATGGAAGGCATTGCGCTTATCAGGACTCCTCTTTTTCTTATCAACACTGTGCTCGACGACAAGAAAAACCTTCTCAATGTCTTTGCGGGCAATATCAAAGATGCCCACGAGGAAGGCTGCTCCTGGTACAAGGAACATTTTGAGGCCTCTGTCAAGGAAAAGGCCGATATCGTTATCGTGAGTTCAGGCGGGTTCCCAAAGGATATCAACTTTATCCAGTCCCACAAGGCCGTGGAACACGCAATGGGCGCTGTCAAGGATAACGGCGCCGTTATCGTTGCGGGAAAATGTGAGGACGGGCTCGGGAATGCGGACTTTTTGCGTTGGTTTGAGTACGGCCCTTCAGCAGACATGGAACCCTATGTAAGGAAGGCCGATAAGGTCTACGCGCAGACTGCTTACGCAACGCGTTTAAAGGCCGAAAGGTGCAGCATATTCTTTGTATCAGACCTTGACGGCGAATCGGTTAAGAAGATGGGGCTTATTCCAAAAAAGAGCATAGAAGATGCGATCACCGCCGCCGATGATGGTAAAGACAAGGTCTGTTACATCATCCCCGACGGCTCGAATACCCTGATCACCTCGCACGCGAAACGGCAATTTGAATAACCAAACAAGGGCTTTCCGGTATTGTTTCCCGTTTGGGTATTCGGTCATTGGTTATTAATTGGTGATTGATGTTTGGTTATTGGTTATTTAATATAACAGCAACAAAATTTTGCAAGGGGGAACGGTGATGGAGTGTACGATAGAGAAGAACAAAGAGGCATGCACATGTACCTACGAAGGCTGCAGCAGAAAAGGCAAGTGCTGCGAATGCGTCGCATACCACAGAAAGATGAAGCAGATACCGGGCTGCTTCTTCTCAAAAGAAGGCGAACGGTCATACGACAGATCATACAGGCGTTTTGTCACGGAGAATAAATAAACCCGGATATTCCATATAGGATGAGCATCGTATCGGGATGCTCTCACGACGTATCCGGGTTACATGATCTTCGTTTGGGTATTCGGTCATTGGTTATTGGATATTAATTTGGTGATTGATGTTTGGTTATTGGTGATTGAAGTGGCTATGAGCTATCAGCTATGAGCTCATTTACTTGCCGAGCTCTTCCAGCGCCTCCCCGGCCTGTTCACGGACCTTTTGTGACCTGTCGGCCATGGAAAGGATCGATAATTTTCTCCTTACATCCTCTTTCTGCCTTGCCTGCAGCGAGCCGTAGAGCCCTTTAAGTTTTTCGATAGTTGCCGACATAATGCCTTCGTCCTTTGTATCGAGGATGAGTAAAAGGGTCGGTGCATCATCGGGCAGCCCGTATTTTCCCATGTATGTATTCACATGTTTCAGGAAGGTTCCGGAGCCATAGGAGTTGTGGAGCTTGCTAAATAATTTATCGTGCTCCGGCGTGCCCTTGTCGCCAAGAAAGAGCCTGTCCAGCGCATCTTTAACGCGGCCTGATTGCCACCTGTTTTTCGGCCCTTCCCTTTTGGCGCCTTTTTCGCCTTTCTCCTGCCTTCCGTAGAACCCGCTCCTGTCCTTCCTCCTGTCAAGCTCACGCCAATCCGGCCTTTCATCGTCGTAGTCAGCCATTATGCCCTCTTCTGTATGGCAATGCACATCGCAACGGGGCTATCGCCGTGAAGGCCGGAAGGTCTCTTCCAGGCCTACCTTCCATGTCCCGTCTTCCTTGAACACCTGCAGCTCCGCCGGCCTGTCGGCTTTATGATACGTGATAATAATGACGGCCTTTCCGCCGGCAACCTTGCCCATCTGCCACTTGCTTCGCTCCAGTACAATATCGGGGTTGAATACGGCAAGATAGTTGCTCCAGTATACCGCTGCAAGCCCGCTGCCCGCCTTGAAATCATTATGGACCGCTTCCCTCGAATACTTCCCGCCGCTTTTTGACTCCTCTTTTACCACATCGTCAACGATGATACTCTTTGAGGCATTTGTGAGGAGCGCCCATATCTTCGGGTAATCCTTCTTCTTCATGGCCTTGAAGATCGATTCTGCGGCAACGAGTATCCGGTCCTGCTCGTCTCCGGGCTTCTGGCAATAGCCGTTCAATGAAAGCTGGATCATTATCAGGGCAATAAAGATTGTGAAGAAGGCTTTTTTCATTGGAAATATTAAGGCTGGAAGATGTCTTCCAGCCTTAATGAATTATTACAGATATTTTTTCTTAATGGTGCACGGTTGGTGTGTCGCTTGAGCTGCTGCTTGATGCGGCCGCAACTCCTGCCGCGATGGCGCCAGCACCTACTGCCGCTGCTGCAATGGTACCCGCGGCCAATCCTCCCGCGGCTGCACCGCCTGCCCCGGCTCCTGCCGCTGCCGCTCCGGCACCTGCACCTGCTCCGGCACCTGCACCTGCCCCTGCTCCGGCTCCTGCACCGGCACCTGCACCTCCGCCGGCCCCGGCTCCGGCACCTCCTGCTGCTCCACCTTCAGCCGCCTGTGCGTAGATAGTTGTCGGGACAACAAAACCCGCGATAAATAATATTGCGATGACGACAACTGAAAGCTTGCTGAATACTTTCATTTTTAGCATACCTCCCCTTTATATTGTAAGACAAGGTTTAATTCGTATTTTCTATTTATACATCATGCCCTTATCCCTGTCAAGGAATATTTTCGTGTTCCTGCCTATGAAATCGAACAATGGATTATAGTGGTTTATATCCTGCGCAACGTCTCTTGTCCAGGGCGAGATGGCGTAGTTGAAGGTCGTTTTTGAATCCCTGCCGCTTAACAGCCTGAAGGGTATGACAAGGGCAATTCCTTTATCGTGGTAGCCCCTGTTATAGCTGTCGCGAAAACCCGATGTATCGGTTACGCTGTACCATGCGGTAAGAATGACGCCGTTGATGAATTTAGAAACGCTGAACCTTGACCCGAGATCACCGCCCAGGAACCTGCCGGTCTTTGCATCGAATGAAATCTCGTATTCGGGCACGTTGAGGCGGGCATTCACAAAGGAGGTGTAGTAAGCGCTTTTGTCGTCATCCTTGAAGGCAAAGACCGCATCAGGGTCCCTCTTTTTTGCGAGCGTCCCGCTGAAGCCCAGGACAAACCTGCCGTTTTTCAAAGGCTTTGCGATCTCGCCATCCAATCCTCCGTATTCGACCTCCAGGTACCCTGCCGAAAATCTCCCATAGATCTCATTGTTCGTCTTGTAAACCTGGTCAAAGAGGAGCCTCGGGAGGGAGAACCTTTTTTTCTGATAGTCGACGATGTCGGTCCTTACGTTATCCAGCAGAGGCTCATTCACCGTTGAAATATTGTTGAGGGGGTACACCCCCGGCCCTGCAACAAAGGAGCCGCCCTTCCAGGCGCGCCAGCTTAACAGCGCCTCAGCGCCGAGCCGGTACTTGAAAAAACCTGACGGGTCGTTGAGGAATGTCTGCAGCGACGGCTTTACCATATAGTCAAAGTGCTTTTTGTTCTCGACGGGTATGTCGGGCGCCCGGCCTTTTGCCGTATCGATCCGGGCGAGGTAAAGAAACTGGCCGGCGGTCAGCTTGTCCCTGTAAAATTCCGCGATATCGAACATCGTCGTATCGAGCTCAAAGACCGCTATCCCGTTATCGGTGAGGGTGATATGGACATTCTCGATGTGGCGAGGGGCGATCTCGTTGATGATCTTTGTGATGACCCCTATCGCCTTTGTGCTGTAATAGTATTTATCGTTCTGAGCCCTTACCCACAGTTCGTTCCTGTCGATCAGGATCCCTATGCTGCTGAAGCCGGATCGATGCAGCGCTATCGTCAGCCGCTTATTTATCGGGGCAGCCTTGTCTTCCTGTTTTTCCCTGTAAGGCGGATCATAGATAGGGATCATAGGCTGGCCGATATCAAAGTTCATCGAAAGGTTGATCCCAAACTCCTGCCCCCGTTGGTAGCTCATGTCAACCTCTGCGAACCTGAAAGGCTTCCAGCGAAGGCCGTAATTAAATTGGGAAGGCACAGGGTCCTGGAAGTACTTTGCCTGGGCGGGGTCGCTCGTTTGCTTGTGATATTGGATCGGGTTGTATTCGACCATCAGGGCGTAGTGGTCGGAGATGGCCCACTGGATGCCCCCGAAGAACTGTGAATCCTTTGCCCAGCTTCTGGGGCTCTGGAAAAGCTCTATCTGGAACCCTTCTCCCTGGGACGGCAGCTGGGCCTTGCCGAACCTCCCGTTGCCGAAGCCAAGGGTAAAGTCAAAGGGGTAGATCTGCTTGCTCGCCACGATCGCCTGTGACGCGTAGACCCTC
>Ga0209605_1004801_pt1 | contig 10845 bp, 4 predicted proteins | sample AD_UKC035_MetaG_FD_184408 | JGI IMG/M metagenome (GOLD analysis project Ga0209605, IMG submission 184408) | Active sludge microbial communities of municipal wastewater-treating anaerobic digesters from USA - AD_UKC035_MetaG (SPAdes) (version 2) | ecosystem: Engineered > Bioreactor > Anaerobic >...
CACTGCCGCTTCAATGCCTCCCACCCAAAACACGCGCCCCGAAACAGCCGCCAGCATCGCCGCAGCCCGCGCCAGGCGCGGCAGATCAGCCAGGCGGGCCTTGAGCAAGGCCACCAACGATTCGGGGGGTTGGGACCGCATTTGAGCCAGCTTCTCATACAACAACTCTTCGCCGCCCTGTTCAATGCTCTTCAAGAGCAGGCGCACGATCTCTTCCAAAAAGTACGGGTTGCCTCCCGAGTACTTCACCAGGGGAGCCAGCACATGATCAGGCAGAGAAGCCAGGTTGGGATAAGCATTCATCACCGTTTCGGCGTTCGCCGGCAGCGGATCCAGTTTGATTACCTGCCCCAGGTCAGACAGCTTGCAGTTTTGAGTTTTGCAAGGATGATCCAAAAATTCAGGCGCCACACCTGCCACGATCAGCAATGGCAGGCGGTTATCCGCAGAATTGTTCAACAAAGACAAGACCAATTCCAGACTGTGCGGATCTGACCACTGCAGATCATCTAACATCAACATGGTCGGGCGCGTACTTGCAATGCGCTTCATCAACTCGCGTGTTAGCTCAAAAGCCCGCTCCACCCGGCCCTGTGGATTTTGGGCAAAGGAGGCCATGTAAGGGCTGCCCTGCCACTCAAGCCCAATCAGGCTGCCCACCAGGTGGGCCGCCTCTAACAGCGGTACAGGGCCCAACGTTCTTCCCCAGGCGCGTTGGAATTCACGCAAGAACTTCTCATTGGTCACCGCCGGGCTTTCATCACGCCGCAAGCCAAAACGGTTGTACCAGACCAATTGCCACATATGGAAGGGCACCCGGGCCGTTTGAGCCAAAGCCCGTGCCGATAATAGATAGAAGGATGGATTATTGCTCTCCAAAAAGCCAGAGAACTCCATCAGCAAGCGCGATTTCCCAATCCCTGGCTCACCGCTCACTAAGATCAAAGCCGGCTTGCCCGAGCGCACTACGTCCTGGTAATATTCATTCAGCCGGCTCAAAAGCTCAGAGCGGCTGGTCATGCGCGTTGGCAGATTGTCCAGGGTGCCGTAACGCGCCCGGCCAGAGGTAGCCTGGGTATCAATGACGGCATAAGGTTCAACCGGCTTTGGAAAGCCTTTCAATTGGATCTGCGGCAGCTTGCGCACCTGGAAGGCCCCCCGTACAGCCTGGTTGGTGGCATCTCCAATCAAGATCATCTCTGCCTCGGCCGCATCAGCCAGGCGAAATGCCATATTGACCACTTCGCCCATTACCGTGTACTCGTTCTGCGTGCCAACATAGCCGGCATAAACCTGCCCGGTGTGCATCCCAATGCGTAGTTGAAGCTCCAGCCCTTGTTTCTCGGCAAATTTGACATACCCGGCAACCGTCTTTTGGATCTCGAGAGCTGCCCGGACGGCGCGCTCGGCGTCATTTTCGCCCAGAGTGGGCACACCCCATACAGCCATCATCATATCGCTCATGTGCTTGCAGATATACCCGCCATGCCGCGCAACCACTGATTCCAGGCGCGGCCAGGCTTCGCGCACCACCTCACGCAGGGTATCCAATTCCACCCGCTCTACCAATGCATTCAGGCCCTGGACCGACACGAACATCACGGTTACCAGGCGGCGTTCTTCAGGATAACGATCAGTCTCTTGAACCGGAGTCATCAAATCTTGTACTTCCTCGTCGTGAACTTAGTATCTATCCAAAAATGACTTGGAGGTTGGTGTTTGGCGGCGCTATGCGCCGCCAAACACCAGCGTTCCCTGAATTTTCGGACACGTTCATAATATATCGATCAAGCTGAAGCCTGGTCCGCCGGGCGCATGAATGCCCGCCACACCTTCTCGGGCGTGACCGGGTTTTCGTTGATGTGAACACCGAGTCCATCCGGTGCATACAGGCTGGCATCTAACACTGCATTGCCAACTGCCGGGGCCACACCATCCATCGGAATCTCTGCCACCGCCTTCACACCAAATGGGTGTGATGGCTCGTATGTCTCCACAAAAATCGTCTCCAGCTCTGGCATTTCGTGGGCCAAGAAGATGTGATAATCGCGCAGGTCGCGCTCGCGCGGTTGGCCCTGTTCATCATACACCATTTCTTCGCAAACTGCATAGCCCAGGGCCTGGGTCATCCCGCCCTCGATCTGTCCAGAGGCCGTCAACGGGTTGACGATGACGCCCGAATCAACTGCCATCACCAGCTTATCCACCTTTACCTGCCCGGTCTCAATATCCAGGGTTACCTCGGCAAATTGGGCCGCAAAGGGCGGCGGCGATACCGGCGACATATAAGAGGCCACAGCCATGATCTGTTCCTGATTCTCATGGTGCAGGGCATTATACGCTACTTCTGCCAGGGTCACAAATTCGCCGCCGGGCGCAGATGCACGCCCATCCGCCAGGTGGATCAAATCGGCAGACAGCGGCTGTGCGCCAGACGCTTTCAGGCGCTCGTTGAGCATGTTGGCGGCCCGCTGGCGGATCTGTTCAGCCGCCTTTTGGGCCGCGCGCGTCACCGCACCGCCAGAGATATACGTGGTGCTCGAGGCATAGGCGCCCTTATCGAAAGGCGTGAAATCGGTATCGGAAGAATACACCACCACATCTTCCACCCGCACGCCCAACACCTCTGCTGCCATCTGCGCCAGTACGGTATCAGAGCCAGTGCCCAGGTCGGTGGCCCCGATGAGCAAATTGAAAGAGCCGTCATCATTCATCTTGATGCTGGCAGCGCCCATATCCAGGTACGGAATGGCCGTGCCCTGCATCACCATCGCCACGCCCACCCCTTTGCGCAGGTGGGGCTTGCCCGGCACGTCATGCCAGGCCACCTGGTCATATTTTTGATCCCAACCGATGGCAGCCTTGCCCTGGCGCACGCATTCTTCCAATCCGCAAGTCTGGATGGTTTCTGGGCGCGGTTCACGTCCTTCGCTCCAGGCCGTGCTGAAGGGATGCAGCTCACCGGCACGCAGGGCGTTCTTCAGCCGGAACTCCAACGGGTCAAAGCCCATAGCTCGGGCGATCTTCTCCATGTGGCGTTCCAAGGGCCAATAACCTTGCGGCACACCATACCCGCGGTAGGCCCCGGCGGGCGGATGATTGGTATACACCACGTCGGCATAGAACCGGATGTTAGGGTTCTTGCGGTACGGGCCATCGCCCACGTACAAAGCCATAGCCTTGTGTCCCGTGTTCCCGGTCACCGTCAGCGCGTGGCAGCCGTAAGCCCCCGTATCGCTCAGGGCTTCCATAGAGTTGGCCGTGATGGTTCCATCCATCTTGACGCCAGTTTTCATGCGCACACGCATGGGGTGGCGCGAGCGGGCAGCGGTGAACTCTTCTTCGCGGCTGTATTCATAAATCACCGGCCGGCCGGTGGCAATCGTCAGGTGGGCGGCCACGTCTTCGATCAAGATCTCTTGCTTGCCGCCAAACCCGCCGCCGATGCGCGGCTTGATCACCCGGATGCGCTTTACCGGCAGCTTCAGCACCGGAGCCAACACTCGGCGGATGTGGAAGGGCACCTGGGTGCTGGTGCGGATCACCAGGCGGTCATTCTCGTCCCAATAGGTTACCGCTACATGCGGCTCGATATGGGCCTGCTGGACTTTGGGCACCTCATACTCGGCCTCGAAAATGCGGTCGGCCTCAGCAAAGCCTTTTTCTACATCACCGATATCAATGCGGATTTCTGCTGCCAGGTTGCGAGAGGGGTCTGAATCGGCAAAATTGACGAATTCAGGCTCATCATGCAGGCGCGGCGCGCCAGGCTGCATAGCCTGGGATGGGTCGAGCAACAGCGGCAGTTGCTCATATTCCACATCGATCAATTTTAAGGCTTGCTCGGCAATCTCTTCGGTCTCAGCCGCCACAAAAGCCACCCGGTCGCCCACAAAGCGCACTTTGTGATCCAAGGAGAAAGTGTCCAACGGGCCGGGGATGGGGTCTGACTGCCCGGCGGTGGAATAGGCCACGCGCGGGATGTCTTGCCAGGTCAATACCGCGGCCACCCCAGGCAAGGCACGCGCCCGGCTGGCATCGATATGCCGGATGTTGGCATGGGCGTGTGGGCTATGCAACACTTTGGCATACAACATACCGCGCAGTTCCAGGTCAGCGGTAAAGGCCGGCTTGCCTTGCGCCAGCTTGACGGCATCTACCTTGATCTCAGGCTTGCCCACACGCTGCAGAGCTCCAGACGACTGTGTAGCCACCACCCTGGCCTTGGGACGCGTTTGCACAGCCGGCAAAGCCGGGCCAGACGGCATCTCAGGCTCAGCGATCTCATCACCAGGCGCCTGGTCAGAACCCCAGAAGCCTGCCCCGCTGACCGGAATCCCACCTTCAGAAGCCGGGCCAGCGGAGGCCCGGCCCGCCAGCACAGCGGCCGCATGCAGCACCGCCTGGACTGGTTTTGCATACCCTGTACAGCGGCATAACACGCCCGAAAGCGCCTGGCGCACTTCTTCCTCAGTTGGGTCAGGGTTACGTTCTAACAGCGCTTTGGCCGCCAGCAACTGCGCCGGGGTGCAGTACCCGCACTGGATCGCGCCGCTCTCGATGAAAGCCTGCTGCAACACATGCAGGCCATCTGTGGTCTTCCAGCCCTGCTCAGGATGCTCTCCCATCGCCTCAATGGTCTGGATCGAATGCCCTTCTGCCTGCGCCGCCAACAGCAAACACGAATTGACCGGCTTGCCATCCAGCAGAACCGCACAAGCGCCGCATTCGCCGTGATCACAGCCGTGCTTGGCGCCGTAATAACCCAGGCCGCGCAGAACTTTCAGCAGGCTGTCACCCGCCGCGACCGATACTTCTTGCATGGTGCCGTTGATGTTCAGCGAAATTTTCATCTTCACTCCGTCGTTGAACGATTCTAATCGTTACGATGCATCTTTCGATTTCAAAATCATTGCCAACAATGCCGAAACCCCTGCCAACAGGATCCCCAAGACCGAAACCATCAATCCCTGGATCAAGGAAATGAACGCCAGGAACATGCTGTTGAATTCGGGCAGGGTCCACCCCACCACCGGGCCGTTAAGCACATAGCTAACCGCCACCGGCAGCGCCAGCAAAAAGATCACCACAAGGGTTAACCCCAGGGATGTCTCGGCGGCAGTGCGCACGCCGCCACGCAGGGCTTTCAAGCCCAGCATCACTACCAGCCAGCTCACCACCAGGGCAATGGCCGCCGTTACGGCGCTGTATACGATCAGATCGTTTGGGCTGGCCACAGAGCTGAGGGTATAGGTACGCCCACTCAAAATCGCGTAGCGCAAATTGAAGACCATCACATACAACACCGCACCGCCTAACAGCCAGGCCACAAGGCGGCTGCGCTTCCAGACCAGGATGGCTGCCGGAATCAGCAAGACCACCAACGCCAGCAACAAGCGCGGCAGGCGCTCGCCTGCCAGGCGGGCTGAACGCGCCTCAGCCATGCTTTGGCCTTCATCCTCTCCAATCGCCTGAACATAGGTATCGGTCAACTGTTGTTTCTGAACCGTATCAGCGCTTTGAATGGCAGCCAACTGCTCAGCAGATAGCAGCAACATATCGGTCAGGGCTCGCCCCTGGGTAGAGGCCGGCAAATTGAGGCCCAATAACACGCTCAGCGTGGGGGCCACATCCACCATGTAGACATCCTCGTACTGACCAGGTTTTACGCCCGCCCCTACCAACACAAAGGGCTCCAGCAGCGCCACGGCGTCTTGCCCGCCGTGCCCACCCTGGTCAATGTGACCGTGATCGCTGACCACCAGCAGGGTATCCTGGCTGAAATCCAGCCCGGCGGTGATCTCTCGCAGGTGATCATCACAGCGCCGAGCCGCATCGTTCCAGCGCTCATCGATCGGCCCGCCCTCGTGATGACCGGCATAATCCACCTGGTCTAAATGGATCAGTACCAATTGGTAATCTCCGCTTTCCAGCCAGGGCAACGCGGCATCCACAACCTGGCGGTCAGCCACTTTGTCTTCGCCGGGGGTATAAAAGCCAGCCTGCACCGCTGATTGGGGAGCTAACTTCTCAAACCAATAATAGCCCGAAATGGCCGTTTGCAGCCCGGCACGTTCGGCAGCGGCGAACAGGTTATCCTGGGTCCAGGTGGGGATGGCTTCGTAATCCAGGTTCACTGCCGGCCCATCGCTGATATCGGGCCAGGCGCCCGTAAAGAGTACCGAATAACCGGTCTCTGAATACGAGGGCGGCTGGCTGTGCATGGTGGCCCAGGCAGCATCCTGGCGCAATTCATTCAAGTAGGGCATCACGTCTGGACGCAATGAAGTATCCAGGCGCAAGCCATCAATCAACACAAAAACCACCCGCCGGGTCAAAGGCTGGCCCAGGGGCTGGGCGGGCTGCGGTGCAATCTCGCGCAGGGGTGAACGGTAAGCATACAAAGAATCAATTAAGCTGGTGGCCCCGAAGTAACCCAGCGCGGCGATGATCAAACAACCCACGATACCCAGTAAAACCCAACGATTTTTCATTCGACTTCGCTCCAACAACACCAATTACCACATCATCCCTGGCAGCGCTTTGCCAGGGTTACCGCCATTGCAGCCCGGTATTCAGCGCTGGCCCATTGATCGCCAGCCTGGCTGTAAGCATTGTGCGCTGCGGCCTCCACCCCACCGGGCTCGGGCCCATCCATGGCCAAGAGCGGGGCAGTGCCCCAGCCGCCCAGCGCCAGGCGCGTGCGGCCTGCCGGCCATTGCGCCACTGCGGCGCAAACAATTGGCCGGTCAGCGGGCGTGCGCGCCACGTACTCGTAAGATAGCTTTACCGCGCCGGCGGCGGTCAGGACGATTTCGGTGATCAATCCACCGCCAGCCCCAGCCCGCCGCAAGGGCAGCCAACTGCCGAGGCCAATTTTTTCAGTCCCGCTTGCTTTGCGAATGGTCAGGGTGGCATCCAGCGCCAGCATAACCGTCGTCAGCGGCGAGCGGCCGTCTGCCGAGGCCAGGGTTCCCGCCAGGGTGGCGGCCTGGCGCAGGTTGTGCGTCGCTTCAAGCCGGACGGCCTCGTACAACATGGCTGGCAAGCCTGGGTGATCCAGCAAATCTTGTAAAGTGACCACTGCTCCCAGGTGCAGGTTGCTGCCGCGCATCTCAATCTTGTTCAGCCCCAGGGCTTGCAGATCAATCACAGCCACCGCCTGAGACTCGGCTTGCGCCCAGCGGTTCAGGGCCGTCCCACCGCCCAGGGGCAGGGTTAACGGCTCTGCGCGGCTCAACAAACGCAGCGCTTCATCAATTGTTTTTGGGCGTTGGTATTCAACGATCATCCTTAACTTACTCCTTTCTACCAACCAAGAAATAGGCCATCATATCAGGCTTGTTTGTTACCGGGATCAGGCTGCGCGCTTCAAGCTGGTATTTATCTTGCAGCCGCTCCTTCGTCACCGCTGAAACCTGGATCCGTCCCGGCACACCATTCGCCTCCATGCTTTCAGCCACACGCATCGTATCTCCCCACAGGTCATAGATGAACTTCTTGCGCCCCACCACGCCCGCCACCACAGGCCCGGTATGGATGCCGACGCGAATGCTCAGTGGACGGCCTTGGCTTCTCTCAAGTGCATCAGCGGCCATGTTACCAATGGCCTGCTGCATATCCAGGGCCATCTCAGCCACGGCCTCGGCATGATCTGCCCTGGGGGTGGGCAAGCCACCCGCAATCAGGTAATTATCGCCAATTGTTTTGATCTTCTCCAGGCCGTACTTGGCGGCCAATTCATCAAAACATGAGAAGACCCCGTTCAACATCATGATCAGATTACCAGGGGTCATTTTCTCGGCCATGCGCGTGAAGCCAACAATATCTGCAAACAACACGGTTACATCTGCAAAACTGTCGGCGATCACCAATTCGCCGCGCTTGAGCTTCTCAGCCACCGGCTGGGGCAGGATGTTCAACAACAGATGCTCGGCTTTATCACGCTCTGCCTGCAAGGTAACCAGGTAGGCCTGTTCTTGGTCACGCAAGCGCTTCTTTTCCAGGCAGGCATCGATGCGGGCGCGCAGCAGTACCGGATTAAAGGGCTTGGGCAGGTAGTCTTCTGCTCCCATCTCAATACAGCGCACAATGCTCTCAAGCTCATCCAAAGCCGAGATCACGATCACCGGCAAAGAACGCAAGACCGGATCTTGTTTCATGGCATCCAATACCTGGTAACCGTCCATTTCTGGCATCAGAATATCCAACAGCACCAGGTCAAAAGCCCGGGTACGCATCTTCTCAACAGCCTGCACACCGTTTTCAGCCAGGTCAACCTGATGCCCTTGCTGCTGTAAGCTGTACTCCAGCTTCATGCGGTTCAAGCGGTTGTCGTCTACTACCAGGATCGTCCCAGGCCGTGTATCCATTCACTGCCTCAATATATTCGCCAGGGCACTGGCAACCTCTTGATATTGTAAACCAACCTCTGCCAGCAGGTCAGCAGCCCCATCCAGATGGTTCTCCTTGCCCATATTTTCCAGCGTATGGCAAAGCTCGGCAAGTTTCTGCGCCCCAAACTGGGCACTGTTGGCTTTGAGGCTGTGTGCAGCAATCCGCAGCGCGGCACCATCGCCTTGTTCGATCGCCTGGTGCATCACTTGCAATTGGTGCGGCCCATCTTCCAGCAAAGTGGAAATCAAGTCTTTGATAAATTCGTCATCATCCCCTGATATGCCCCGGATCTGGTTGAGATCCAATACCGGGTCAGCATCAGATGGGGATGCCTCTTGGGCAGGCGGCATCGACAGCGAAACACTCTCCAACAAGGCCTCTTTCCGAGATGAAAGATTGGCTAACGGGCGGCAGTTTTTCAGCGCATAGATCAGTGCTTCCACCTGGATCGGCTTGGACAAGTAATCATCCATGCCAGCCGCCAGGCAGGCTTCGCGGTCTTCGCGCATGGCATTGGCTGTCATGGCAATTACACGTGGACGGCGCCCAGCCGGCCAACCCTGTTGGATGCGCCGCGAGGCTTCCATGCCGTCCATTTCAGGCATTTGCACATCCATCAGCACCACATCGTAATCCTGGCGCTGCAGGGCATCCAAGGCCTCCAGGCCGTTGCCAGCCACATCTGCCCGGTAGCCCATGCGCTCCAACATGCGTAAAGCCAGCTTCTGGTTCACGGCGTTGTCTTCAGCCAATAAAATGCGCAGTGGATTACGCAGACCCATTTCGGGGTCAAACCGCACACCATCTGGCGAAGTGGCTTCAGGGACATCTCCAGCCGCAAAAATATCGACCAAAATGTTATACAACTGCGAAGCCTTGATCGGCTTGGTAAGGTAAACGGTAAAGGGCTCATCCGCATCGCCCGACTCGTGCGGCCCCACCGAGCTGAGCATCACCATGGGCATGGCATCTGGCCCGCGCAAACGTTTGATCTCGGCAGCCAGGGCCATGCCATCCATCTCCGGCATCTGCACATCCAGGATGGCAATGTCGAACTGCTCCCCCTGGCGGATCCATTCCAGAGACTCTAAAGGGGAAGCCGTGACCGCCGGCAGCATGCCCCAGGCCTGCGCCTGGAGGGTCAGAATGCGGCGGTTGGTAGCATTATCATCCACGATCAAAGCCCGCCGACCGTGCAAATCGGGTTGGACGCGCTCAAGATAAGCCGGGGTAGGGATTGGCGCAGGCTGGGCCTTGATGGTAAAGTGGAAAGTGCTGCCTTTGCCCAATTCACTTTCCACCCACATCGTGCCGCCCATCAACTCAGACAAGCGTTTACTGATCGCCAGCCCAAGACCGGTTCCCCCATAACGACGGGTGGTTGAAGAATCTACCTGGGTAAAGGATTGGAACAGGTGATCAATTCGATCCTGAGGAATGCCGATTCCTGTATCGCGCACAGAGAAATGAAGGACGAACGCGCCTTCGCAAGGATCGCCCCCTTCTTTCACGGCACCCATGCTGCCTGGCGGTTCCAGGGCTGGCCCCATGCATTGGACGTTGATCACCACCTCGCCCTGCTCGGTGAACTTCACCGCATTGCTCAACAGGTTGACCAAGATCTGGCGTAAGCGGGTCACATCCCCGTAAATGGCCGTCGGGACTTTTTCATCCAGCAAATAGGCAATATCCAACAACTTCTCAGCCGCCCGGGTAGCCACCAGGTCGAGGGCGCTTTCAATGCACTCGCGCAGATTCAACGCCTGACGTTCCAATTCCATCCGCCCAGCCTCAATCTTCGAAAAATCCAGGATGTCGTTTATGATGGTCAACAACGCATCCCCGCTCTGGCGGATCGTTTCGGTGAACTCAAGCTGCTCGGCAGTCAGGTTAGTATCCAGCAGCAGGCTGGTCATGCCGATCACCGCGTTCATGGGGGTGCGAATCTCGTGGCTCATCGTCGCCAGGAACACGCTCTTGGCCTGGTTGGCAGATTCAGCCGCCTCTTTGGCCTGCTGCATGGCCTCGAACAAGCGCGCGTTTTCGATCGCCCCACTGATCTGCCCGGTGATGGTCTCTGCCAGCTTCACTTCTTCATCAGAAAAAGCGACCGACTTCTCATCCCGGTCCACCCCAATCGTACCAAACACCTCACCTCGTGCCACCATTGGGATGATCATCAGCGAGCGCGCCTGGCGAGCGCGTAACAGGTCGTGGATTTTTTCTGTCAGGGGGCTGGTCTGCGCATCCGCGATATTGATGGGCTGCATGGTCTGGATGACGCGCATGGAAGAAAGATTGCCCTCCAAGGGAATGAAAATCCCCAGGTCCGTCTGCGCATTAGGATCGCGCTGCTGATCGACCACCAAAACCAGCCCATTGCGCTGCACATCCAACAAGGCAATGCCGCAGCTGCGCCCATTGAAGATGAACATCATTTCTCTAGCC
>Ga0209605_1004804_pt1 | contig 10829 bp, 7 predicted proteins | sample AD_UKC035_MetaG_FD_184408 | JGI IMG/M metagenome (GOLD analysis project Ga0209605, IMG submission 184408) | Active sludge microbial communities of municipal wastewater-treating anaerobic digesters from USA - AD_UKC035_MetaG (SPAdes) (version 2) | ecosystem: Engineered > Bioreactor > Anaerobic >...
GGTATCCTCATCACCGGCGAAAGCGGCATCGGCAAGAGCGAATGCGCTCTCGAACTGGTGAACCGGGGGCACAAGCTTGTCTCCGACGATCTCATCCGGGTGGAAAAAGGGGAATACGGGCGCCTGCGGGGCCGAAGCCCCGGGCTGATCAAACACGTCATGGAGATCCGGGGGCTCGGCCTGGTGAACGTGAAGAGCCTCTTCGGCGTTGCCGCCGTGGCGGAGGAAACGGTCGTGGAAATCGACGTGGAACTGGTCCGCTGGAAAACCGGGGCCGCCTTTGACAGGATCGAATCGGAAGAACGGCGCCGCTCCATCCTGGGCGTTCCCGTTCCCGTGATTCGCGTTCCCGTCCGTTCCGGGGGAAACATGGCGACCATCGTGGAGATCGTGGCGAAAAACCACATTCTCAGAAAGGACAGGGAAAGGGAATCGGGCAAAGGCTCATGAAAAACATCCGCATCGTCGTCGTAACGGGCATGTCCGGTTCGGGAAAGAGCACGGTGCTCCGCTCCCTCGAGGACATCGGCTTTTTCTGCGTGGACAACCTTCCCGTGTCCCTCCTGCCGAAGCTTCTCGACATGCAGCTCGGGAGGGCCGACGAGATTTCCAAGATCGCCCTGGTCATGGATGTCCGTGAAAAGCACTTCCTGGATCGGTACGGGGAGATTTTCAGGGAACTCAAGGAACAGGGTTACATGATCGAGATTCTCTTCCTCGAGGCCGGTGACGAGACCCTGCTCCACCGTTTCAGCGAGACCCGAAGGTCTCACCCCCTGTCGGACCGAAGAACGGTGGCGGAAAGCATTCGCCTGGAGAGGGAGAAAATGAGGGAACTCAAGTCCATGGCCGACATGGTCGTGGACACGTCCCTTTACAACGTCCACCAGCTGAAGGAACTCATCCAGCGCTACTACACCACCCCCTCGGAGAGCAAAAAACTGGTGGTGAACCTCATCTCCTTCGGGTACCGCTACGGGCTGCCCCCCGAAGCGGACATGGTTTTCGACGCCCGCTTCCTTCCCAACCCTTACTTTGTCCAGGATCTGAAACAGTTCGACGGCAACAACCCGAAGATCGTGGACTACGTCATGGGCTGGGACGAAAGCCGGAAATTTCTTCAGGAGCTATACGAACTCATGACCTTTCTTACTCCTCTCTACGAGAAGGAAGGGAAGGCCTACCTGAACATCGCCCTGGGCTGCACCGGCGGCAGGCACCGCTCCGTCGTCATGGTCAACCAGCTCTCCCGGTATTTCGACGAGCGGAACTACCGGGTGAACATTCATCACCGGGACATCCAGAGGACCTGATCAGGGCTCGCCGAGCTTCGCCGTGATGTTGTCCCGGATCCAGTGCGGATCCCACCATTCCTGGGGATTGACGAAATCGCGTCCGACAAAGATGCCGAAGTGGAGATGGTCCCCTCCGGCCAGTCCCGTGGTGTCCGTCCGCCCGATCATTTCTCCTTTCCGGACCGACTGGCCCACTTGGACGTCCATCATGCCCAGGTGAGAGTAAAAGCTGAAAATTCCCTGCCCGTGGTCGATCAGGATCGCGTTTCCGTAAATACCGATGAAGCCCGAGAAGACGACCTTCCCGTGATTGGCCGCTTCCACGGGGGCATGGGCCGTCGAGGCCAGGTCTATGCCGTTGTGAAGGCTCTCTCCGATGGGCCTGCCCTCGTAAATGTAGGTCCTGTGGTCTCCGAAACGGGCCATGTTGGCGGCGTTATTCATCCTGAGAAAGGGGCCCTCCCACAGCCGGCGGGGTTCCGACGAACGGCACAGGGCGGCGATGGTTTTGAAATTTTCCTCCCGCATGATGGTGTTGACGTGGCAGAAAACGCCCAGGAGGTCCAGGTTCCCGAGGTTCTCGTCGAAAGCCCGGAACTCGGGCATTTTCTTCTCGAGAAAACGGGTCGTGATGACCATGTCGTCCTTTCGGAAAGACCTGTTTCGAACGTGGCAGTCCACGGCGCGCTGCGCCAGGTTCCCCGCCTCGTCTTCCGCCTTGACGGTGACGGTGAGATTTCCCTTTCCCGCGTCGAGGGGGACGGCCACGTAGGAGAGGTAGGCGGGCAGCCCGGACAGGGTGGTTTCATAGGGGTCGTAAGTCCTGTCGTTCACCATGACGGTGGTTTTCACCCGCTCCTTGGAGACCCGGTAGACGATGAGCCCCGCGCCGCCGGGGTTCAGGTAGTGCCTGTCGGTGAGAACCTGGATGTGGGGCGGGATGACGTCGACCCGGAGCGTCCGGGTGAGGGTGCCCCGGTTCTTTCGGAGAGAGTGGTCCTGGGCGCTGATTTCCAGGAGGGCCTCGCCGTTTTTCAGGTCCAGGTCCCCGGCCCGGACCTTGAGGGTCAGGGTTCGGGCGGCGACCCCTTTTCGGGGAAAGTCCTCCCTCTGGAGAACGTGACGCCTGTCGCCCTGGGACAGGACGACGGCCGTGCTTTTCAGGCCGCTTTTCCGATCCCCGAAGGAAACGGAAAAGGTTTTTTCCTGCCCCAGGACCTGGAAGTCGGGGGACAGGACGATTTCCGGAACCTCACCCTCCACGTAGGGGTAAAAAAACCATCCCCCGGTCACGAGGGCGGCCGCGATAATGATGATCCCCGAATAACGGATGATTTTTTTCATCTTGATGACGTTTTTTGCTTTCATAGGGCCCCCTATAACCCGAAGGCGGTTTTTTTTCAAGACGGGCCTGTTCGTGAGAACCGGAAGGCCGGCCGCCCGATCCCGGGTGGGGGGGACGGTACGGGAGAAGATGCCGACAGGGGCCCGGAAGAAAAATTTCCCCCGCGGGCAGATCGTTGACCTGGATGGGGAGACCTGTTATAGAAAAGAAAGCGCCATATATCAATGACTGCGCGCCTCCATGGCCCGGTGCGGGAAAGGAGGCCCTGTTCCCTGGGGGCGGACATGCTTGGGAATAAGAAGATTCTTCTTGGAATAACAGGGGGCATCGCCGCCTACAAGGCGGCGGAACTGACCCGTGAGCTGGTGCGGCGGGGGGCGACAGTCAAGGTCATCATGACGGAGAACGCCGTCCGGTTCATCACGCCGCTCACACTCCAGACCCTGTCGGGTAACCCCGTCTATACGGACACCTTTTCGCTTACCGGGGACTGGCAGATCGGCCACATCTCGCTCGTTGACGAGGCGGATGTCCTGGTCGTCGCCCCGGCGACGGCCAACATCATCGGAAAAATGGCCTCGGGCATCGCCGACGACCTCCTCTCCACAACCGTCATGGCCTCGGTGAAACCCGTCCTTTTATGCCCGTCCATGAACACGAACATGTACCGGAATGTCATTTTCCAGGAAAACGTGGAACGTCTGAAGAAGGCGGGCTGCCGCTTCATGGTTCCCGGCGAGGGCGAACTGGCCTGCGGGACCGAGGGGGCGGGCCGGCTTCCCGATCCTTCGGAGATCGCCGACGAGATCGAATCCCTCCTGACGGAAAAGAATCTCGAGGGAGAGCGCATCCTGATCACGGCGGGACCGACCCGTGAACCCCTGGACCCGGTCCGGTACATCACCAATTACTCTTCCGGGAAAATGGGATACGCCCTCGCCCTGGCCGCGAAACGACGGGGCGCGGAGGTCGTCCTCATCACCGGTCCGACGGCCCTCTTACCGCCTCGAGGCGTCCGGGTTGTGGCCGTGTCGAGCGCTTCGGAAATGCGGGACCGCGTCCTGGAAAACCTGGAAAAGTCCACCGTCGTCATCAAGGCGGCGGCGGTGGCCGATTACCGGCCTGCCAGGAAATCGGCCTCGAAAATCAAGAAAAGCGCTGACGGACTTGTCATTGACCTGGAAAGGAACCCTGACATCATCGCCGAGGTGGGGCTGAAGAAGGGGAACCGGGTACTCGTCGGGTTCGCCATGGAGACGGAGGATCTCGTGGAGAACGCGCGGAAAAAGCTGGCAGCGAAAAACATGGATCTCATCGTGGCCAATGACCTCGGCCGCCCGGGATCGGGCTTCCAGTACGACACGAACATCGTCAAGATCATCGACGGGGAAGGGGGGACGGAAGAACTTCCCCTCATGGACAAGCTCGAGGTGGCCCACCGCATCCTCGACCGGGTGAAGGAAATCGCCCGCCGGAAAGAAGGGCATTGAGGAAGGGGGTTGGGCCGTGGAACCGGAACGGGAGATCCTGGCGGGAATCCTGAAAGACCTGAAAAGTCAACTTCTTGCCGGCAAGGAAGAGTCGAGAAGACTGACCGTTTTCACCCGCGGAGGGGGAGGACGGGAGGAACCGTTGGCGACAGCCGCGGCGGGACCGTCCCTGACCCTCGCCGGGGTTCGGGAGGAACTGGGGGACTGCCGGCGGTGCGAACTCGCGGACCGGCGGAGAAACCTCGTGTTCGGGGAGGGGGATGAAAAGGCGGAACTCGTGTTCGTCGGCGAGGCCCCTGGAGAGGACGAGGACCGCCAGGGCCGTCCCTTCGTCGGGCGGGCGGGACAGCTCCTGACCCGGATCATCGAAGCCATGGGCCTGTCCCGGGAGGACGTTTACATCTGTAACATTCTCAAGTGCCGACCCCCGGGGAACCGGAATCCGCGGCCCGAAGAGATCCGGGTGTGCGAACCGTTCCTGGTGAAGCAGCTCCAGGCGATCCGGCCCCGGGTCATCTGCGCCCTGGGGACCTTTTCCGCCCAGACGCTGCTCAAGGTGTCCGACCCCATCTCCCGGCTGAGAGGACGGTTTCACGCTTACGAGGGCATTCCGCTCATGCCGACGTTTCATCCCGCCTATCTCCTCAGGAACCCCGGCTCCAAGAAACAGGTCTGGGAAGATGTCCAGGCGATCATGAAACGGCTTGCCGAAGGCCGGGACGAGGTCCCGCCGGCCGCGGCGGGCGATGTCCCTGACAAAGGAAGAGCGACATGAAAAAGACAGGATGGATCTTCTGCCTGACCCTCATCGGCCTGGGCCTTCTTCTTCCGCCCGGGTCGGCGGCGCCGCCCGGCGGGGAGGCCCCCGTCTACCACGTTCTGACCGTGAACGCCCCCATCACGCCGGCGGTGTACAAGTTTTTCAGCCGGGCCCTCAACGAAGCCCTGGAGGACGGCGCCTCGGGGATCATCATTCTCCTCGACACGCCGGGAGGTCTCGACCTGGCCATGCGGGACATCGTCAAGGACATCCTCAACGCCCCGCTTCCCGTTTTCGTCTATGTTTATCCCGCGGGGGCCCGGGCGGCCTCGGCGGGCGTCATGATCACCATCGCCGCCCACGTGGCGGCCATGGCGCCGGGAACGAACATCGGGGCGGCCCATCCCGTGGCTATCGGGTCGGGAAAAATGGACGAAACCATGTCCAAGAAGGTGGAAAACGACGCCGTGGCCTATGTGAAAAGCATTGCCGAAGAGCGGGGCCGAAATCTCGAGTGGGTTGAAAAAGCCGTCAGGGAAAGCGAATCCATCACGGCGGAGGAAGCGCTGAAGCTAGGCGTCATCGACTACGTGGCTTCCGATGTCCGGGACCTCCTCCGGAAGGCCGAGGGCCGGGATGTCCCTCTTCCGTCGGGAAGGATTACCCTGAAGACCGACGGCGCCGAGCTTCGTGAAATCACCATGGGTTTCCGGGAGAAGGTCCTCATGGCTCTCAGCGACCCCAACATCGCCTATCTTCTCCTCATGATCGGCCTGGCCGGCCTCTATTTCGAATTTTCCAATCCCGGGGCCGTTCTCCCCGGGGTTGTCGGCGCCATCTCCCTGATCCTCGCCTTTTTCGCCCTCCAGACCCTGCCCGTGAATTTCGCCGGCGTCCTCCTCATCCTCTTCGGGGTCATCCTTTTCATCGCCGAGATCAAGATCGTGAGCCACGGCCTGCTGACAGTGGCGGGGATCCTCTCACTGGCCCTGGGCTCCCTTTTCCTCTTCGAATCCCCCATTCCCGCCCTCCGGGTGTCCTTCCAGGTCCTCATTCCCACGGTGATCATCGCCTCCGTCTTTTTCGTCGCCGTGGTCAGCCTGGCGGTGAAGGCCCAGATGCGAAAACCGCGGACCGGGGGAGAGGGCATGGTCGGGGAAGAGGGGAAGGCCGTGACGGACATCCATGAGGAGGGAAGGGTGTTCGTTCGGGGGGAATTCTGGAACGCCGTGAGCCGGGAACCCGTCGAGGAAGGAGAGGCCGTCCTCGTGACAGGAATGCGGGGACTCGTCCTTGAAGTGGAGAAGACGACAAAAACGAAGGAGGAAACGAAATGATGTACACCATACTGTCCGTCGTCATCCTGGTCATCATGTTTCTGGCCGCCGCCATACGGATCCTGAACGAGTACGAGAGGGGCGTCATTTTCCGTCTCGGGCGGGTCATCGACGTGAAGGGGCCGGGACTGATCATCCTGATCCCCGTCATCGACCGCATGACGAAGGTGGACCTGCGGATCATCACCATGGACGTCCCTCCCCAGGACGTCATCACCCGGGACAACGTCTCCGTCAAGGTGAACGCCGTCATCTACTTCAGGGTCATGAACGCCAATGACGCGGTCATCGAGGTGGAAAACTTTCTCTATGCCACGTCCCAGCTGGCCCAGACCACCCTCAGGAGCGTCTGCGGCCAGGTGGAGCTGGACGAGCTTCTGGCGGAAAGGGACAAGATCAACACCCATATCCAGGAAATCCTCGACCGGAGCACCGACCCCTGGGGCATCAAGGTATCCACGGTGGAAGTGAAGCACATCGACCTCCCCCAGGAAATGCAGCGGGCCATGGCCAGGCAGGCCGAGGCGGAACGGGATCGACGGGCGAAGGTCATCAACGCCGAGGGCGAATTCCAGGCGGCCCAGAAGCTGGCGGAGGCGGGAAAGGTTATCGCCGAGCAGCCCATCGCCCTTCAGCTCCGCTATCTTCAGACCCTGGTTTCGGTGGCTTCGGAGAACAACTCGACGACCCTCTTCCCCATTCCCATCGACCTCGTCAGGCCTTTCATGGACATCTATGAAAAAGCGAAGAAGCAGGAGGGCTGAGAGACCCCGCCCGGCGGGAGGGCCGTTTTCCCGCCAGCCGAGGTTCACCGATGATTTCGTTTGACATATGATTTCATAATTTATATAGGAAATGACCGTTGCCCTGTCCCGGCTGCCTCGTCATCCGGGCGTGGCGTGAAGGGGTTTTCCGGGACGGGGACGGGGTGTTCATTCAAGCCGCGGGGGGCTTTTCACGGGAAAGGGAACGCCTTTCAGGGGTCCTGTTTTTTTACCCGTTCCGTTACGTAAAAAAAGGAGAGGACATCTTTTTATGGAGACGATTGTTTCGGTCAAGCCGCTGCTCGCCGTTTCCGTTTCTCTTTTCGGATCCCTTCTCATCGTTCTTTTCAGAGAAAATCCCAACGTGAGGGAGTTCTTCACCTTCGCCATCGCCCTGGTGAAGCTCTCCATCGTCACCTCCATGGTCCCCCTGGTCCTCCAGGGAAAAACGATCGTCTGGAGCCTCGTGGAGATCCTCCCCGGCGTGGGAATCTCCTTCCGGGTGGATCCCCTCGGTCTCCTCTTCGCCCTGGTGGCTTCCTCCCTGTGGATCGTCACGACCTTTTATTCCATCGGGTACATGCGCCCCCTCCAGGAGCACTCCCAGACCCGGTTTTTCGCCTTTTTCGCCCTGGCCCTTTCCTCTGCCGTCGGCGTCGCCTTCGCCGGGAATCTCGTGACCCTCTATCTCTTCTACGAGATGCTTTCCCTTTCAACCTACTCCCTGGTGACCCACCACCAGGACATGGACGCCCGCTCGGCGGGACGAAAATACCTGACGTATCTCATGGGGACCTCCATCGCTTTTTTCCTGCCGGCGGTCATCCTGACCTACCTGTACGCGGGGACCCTCGACTTCGCCGACCAGGGGATCCTGGCCGGCAAGGCCTCCCCGGCGGCGCTCACGATTCTTTTCGCCCTGTTCATCGCCGGGATCGGAAAAGCGGCCATCATGCCCATACACTCCTGGCTTCCCTCGGCCATGGTGGCCCCCACGCCGGTGAGCGCTCTCCTCCATGCCGTGGCGGTCGTCAAGGTGGGTGTCTTTTCCGTTCTCCGGGTGTGCTTTCACGTCTTCGGCATCGATCTCATGCACGCCCTGTCGCTGGACGTGTTCCTCATCTATTTCATTTCCGTGACGATCCTCGTGGGTTCCCTTTTCGCCCTTCGGCAGGACGACCTCAAGGCCCGCCTGGCCTACTCCACGGTGAGCCAGCTCTCCTACATCGTCATGGGCGGCGGCCTTCTCAGCATCATGGGAATGACCGGCGGCATCGTTCACATCGTCATGCACGCTTTCGGCAAGATCACCCTCTTTTTCTGTGCCGGGGCCATCCTGGTGAACACGGGGATCAAGAAGATAAGCGAGATGAAAGGGATCGGCAAAATGATGCCCGTCACCATGGCCGCTTTTTTCCTCGGGTCCCTCAGCGTCATCGGCGTGCCCCCCTTCGGCGGGTTCATCAGCAAGTGGTACCTGGCCCTGGGAACCATCGAGTCCCACCAGCTTCCCATACTGGTGGTCCTGCTGACCAGCTCCCTTCTCAACGCCGCCTACTTTCTTCCCATCGCCTACAATGCCTTTTTCGCCACGGGGAACCGCTTCAACGAAAAAACGCCCGTCAAGGAGGCCCCGATTTTCGCCGTCATCCCGCCTGTCTTCACCGCGGCTGTGTCATTCGTCCTCTTCGTCTATCCGTCGGTGTTTCTCGAACTGGCGCGGATGGCCGCCAGCGGGTCCCTCGGTCATCCATGACGGACTTCCGGGGCAGAGATTCCCGAAAGCGCCGTGACGTCCTTCAGGAGCGCCTCCCATGAAGGAAATCTCCCTTCCCGCAGCAATCGCCGTCATCGGCGGCGGACCCCTGGCCCTGGAAGTTCTCCGCCTTGCCATGCCCGGCGGGAACGGGGAGGGCCTTGTCCGCGTTCTCGGGGTGAGCGACGCCGACCCCCGCGCCCCGGCGGTTCGACACGCCCGGTCCAGGGGCGTTCCCGTAACGGCGGATTACAGGCGAATTTTTCATCTTCCCGGGCTGCAGGCCCTCGCCGTAACAGTGGACGACCAGGTTTTCCTCAAAAAAATCCGCCGGAACCGCCCGTCTTCCGTGAAGGTCCTCGATTCTCACCAGACCCGCGCCCTGGTGGACCGCCTTCGGGTGCTGGGGGAAAAAGGGAGGCTCGCCGACGCGCTGACGGCGGTGGCCGGGACGGGCCGGTCGGCCCGTGAGGCAGTCCTTTCGGAGGGTCTCCCGGCCCTGGAACGGTTCACCACGGAAGCCCTCTCCATGATCGAGGGAAAAAACCGCCGTCTCCGGGCCGTGGAAAAAAGGCGGCTCCGTCACGACCGGATGGTTTCCCAGATCATCCACGGCAGCACGATCCCCACGTTCGTCATCAACGAGAACCACGAGGTGACCCACTGGAACCAGGCCCTGGAGCAGGTCACGGGGCGCCGGGCGGAAGAGATGGTGGGGACGAAGAACCACTGGACGGCCTTCTACGGGGAGAAAAGGCCCTGCCTCGCCGACCTCGTCGTGGACGGAAAAAGCGAGGAGGAAATCAGGAGGCACCTGGGGGAGAGGGCCCGCCCGTCGGCCTATCTGAAAGGCTCCTACGAGACGGAAAACTTTTATCCCCACATGGGGGAGAAGGGAAAGTGGCTCTACTTCACCGCCGCCCCCATCCGGGGACTGGACGGGGAGACGCTCGGGGCCATCGAGACGCTCTGGGACGTGACGGCCCAGCGGGAGGCAAGAGAAAAGCTGAAGGAAATCGAAGCGATAGAGGCTTCCATTCTCGACACCCTTCACATCGCCGCCCTGGTCCTGCGGGAAAGGCGCATCTTTTTCGCCAACGAGGCGGCCGAGTCCGTTTTCGGGTGGAAAGCGGGGGACCTCATCGGGAAGAACACGCGGGTCCTCTACCCCTGTGAAGCCGTCTATCAGAGCGTGGGAAAAGCCTTCTACGAGGCCCTGGAACAGCAGCGCAGCTTCAGCGGCGAATACCCCTGTGTCCGCAGGGACGGCCGGGAGATCCTCTGCATGGTCCGGGCTTCCCGGATCGGCGAGCGGCTGAAGGAACAGGCCATCGTCGCCACGTACGAGGACATCACGGAGCAGAAGAAGGCGGAGGCGGAACTCCGCCAGCGGGAGTACACGCTTTTTCAGATCATCGAGGGAAGCACCATTCCCACTTTCGTCATCGACCGGGATCACCGGGTGACCCACTGGAACCGGGCCATCGAGACCCTGACGGGAAAGACGGCCCGGGAAATGGTGGGAACGAAGGATCACTGGAAGGCCTTTTACCCCACCCGGAAGCCCATCATGTCGGACGTCATCGTGGACCGCATGTCGGAGGAGAAAATCGGGGAACTCTACGGGAAGCGCTGGCGAAAGTCCGTTCTCATCGACAAGGCTTACGAAGCGGAGGATTTTTTCCCCCACATGGGCGAAAGCGGGAAGTGGCTCTATTTCACCGGCGCCCCCCTGGAGGGGCCAGACGGGACCATCGTCGGGGCCATCGAGACCCTGTGGGACATCACCGACTCCAAGCTTCTCCAGGAGGAGCGGGAAAGGCATCTCCGACAGATTTCCACGCTCTGGGAGATCACGAGCGCTCTCAGCGAGTCCCTGGACATGGAGGAGCGTCTCGTCGCCGGGGCCCAGGGAATCCTGGCGAACCTGAACGTGGACGGCGTGGTCATCTATCTCCGGGAGGCCGGGGGACCGCTCCGGGTGGCCTATTCCCGGGGTGCCGCGGAAACCTTCTACCCCCGGGGAGCCGGCGTCGGCGAGGACAGCGTGGTCGAAAAAGTCGCCCTGAGGGGCAAGGCCGT